>Ga0209267_1000921_pt1 | contig 20650 bp, 17 predicted proteins | sample GraSoiAngelo_137_FD_185894 | JGI IMG/M metagenome (GOLD analysis project Ga0209267, IMG submission 185894) | Grasslands soil microbial communities from the Angelo Coastal Reserve, California, USA - 14_0929_09_30cm (SPAdes) (version 2) | ecosystem: Environmental > Terrestrial > Soil > Grasslands ... | reverse complement strand
GGCGGTCTCCCGCGGTCGAGGAAATATGCAGCTTTGCCGTCTGCGCCTGCAGTCCGGAAACGCTTATGGCGAGGGCAAGAGTCAGGGTCGTGCGTAGGAAGGCACATCTCGAGCTCATGTGTTGTCTCCCGAACTTCTGCAGTCGCTTAGAACGCGAACTCAATTGCCCCTGATCCGTTGCCGTATTTGTGATCGCCGCCCCGCACATTGGGGTTTACTCGAGGCAACCCAAAGTTGGGCGGTGGTAATCCCCGCAATCTCGCAGCCACCCAGGATTGCCTCCCCAATCCCATTTTATGTCGCTTCCCCCCGCGCTCTCCCGACGGATAGTTCGTACAGATTACTGACGGACAGCCGTTGCTGAATGTTCGGAGCGGCAGGTCCGTACTCCGCGCTCAGATTGTGCGGGTTTTTGATGTACGATCTGACGTGGCCATCGGCATTTCCCAGGTTTTTGCCAAACGTACAAGGAACCAGAATGTTGAATCCGTCCGCGAACCGTTTGTTGAGCGAGGTCTTGGAAGCATGGTACATGGTATGGAATTGAGCGTAGTCCAGTAGAAGTATGGACACAAGGCATGGCTGTTGGCTGAACCAGGCACGCTACTAGTCATTCGAGGGACAGTCCGTTCGTGAACATGGACAGTGTCGCGGAGCTCAAATTCGATGCCGCCTTAAAACAGGTCAGCCAGTTTGAGCCCCGTCAATAAACACAGTCCGGATTGGGTTCCCAAGGGATTTCGCCAAGGCCAAGGAAGAACTGCACGGCGACCAGCCGTGCAGAGATGGCCACTATGTCTAGCCTTTAACCGGCTCTAATCAGTTTTAGCCCCTCTTCATACCAGGACAGGAGATTTCCATGGCGGAACTCGCAGTGAATGGCGGTAAGAAGTCGAACCAGAAAGGCTTTCCTGTTTGGCCGCAATATGACGACGCGGAACGCAAAGCTCTTCAGGATGTTCTCGACAGTCGCGTTTGGTGGAGAACTCCCGGAACCAGAACTCTCGCCTTTGAACAGGCATTCGCCAAATTTCACGGCGCCAAACACGGCATTGCCGTGACCAACGGTACGGCCGCTCTCGAAGTCACCGTATCCGCCCTCGGCATCGGCGCCGGAGATGAAGTGATCCTCCCCGACTACACCTTCGTCGCTACGGCCAGCGCCGTTCTCTACGCCGGCGCGCTGCCTGTCCCCGTGGACGTCTCTCCGGACACCTGGTGTCTCGATCCCAAACTCGCGGAAGCGGCCATCACGCCGCGTACAAAGGCCATCGTTGCTGTTCACATGGGTGGCCATCCCGCGGATTTGGACGCTCTCGGCGATCTCGCCAAGCGGAAGGGGATTGCGCTTGTCGAAGACAGTTCCCACGCCCACGCCACCGAGTGGAAAGGCAAGCGCATCGGCTCACACGGTACGGCTGGCACCTTCAGTTTTCAGGCCAGCAAGCTGATGACTGCTGGCGAGGGTGGCATCGTTATTACCAATGACGATGCTTTCGAAAAGCAAGCCCGCAGCGTCCATGACTGTGGCCGCATGCCCGGCGAATGGTTCTACAGTCATTTCATCAACGGCTCGAACTATCGGCTCAGCGAGTGGCAGGGTGCCGTTCTCAGTGTTCAATTGACGCGCCTCGATGCGCAAACGCAGCGCCGTCACCAGAATGCCCGTCTCCTCGATAAACTCCTTGCCCAAATTCCCGGCATCACTCCACAAAAACTCGATCCCCGCTGCACTCGCAACGGTCACTATGCCTACATCTTTCACGTCGACTCCAAAGAGTTCGCCGGTGCCAGCACAGAAAAACTGATTCAAGCCATGAATGCCGAGGGTATTCCCAATCAAGCCAGCTATCCGCCAATCCACGCCTTGCATGTGTTCCAAAACGGTGAGTACCGCAAACGGCTGTGTGGCTCTCAAGCGGCCGAGCCTCATGCCTTCCTCAAGGCAAGTTATCCCCACACGCATCGCGCCGCTTTTGAGACCATCTGGATTCCCCAACCCGCGCTCCTTGGCGATGAGGAAGACATTCACGAAATCGCCGCCGCCTGGCGCAAAATACAGAAATTTGCGAAAGAACTCGTATGATGGGCGTCGAAAAAGGGGAATATCACGGCTGGCCAAACGCGTACTTCCTGACGAATGACACTGGGGAACGCGTCGTTCTAGCCGACGTGGGACCTCGCGTGGTTCACTGCGCGCTTGGCGGGGGTGAAAAATCAATTCCCGCGTGTAGCGGTGACCACTTCGCGGATGGCACTAGCGACCAGTTCGGGATGGTCAAGATGGATCCAGTGTCCGGTGTCGCTCGCCACCACATGCCGCCCACACGAAGAGAGCTGCGTTAGGTCGTGTTGCCAGTCGGCGTACAGTGCCGCATGATGGTCTCCCGATAGAACGACCAGCGGCAAGTCCCCGAGCGAGCTCACCGCAGCCGCTTGCGCAGCACTGAGAGGTAGTGCGGCAACGTGCTGTCCGAGGCTCATGAAATTCTTTGGCTGCGACCACAACGCTCGCACAATTGGCAGGATTGGTGCCGGCAACTTACGAATCTCACCTGCAATCCGTTGTACCGCCGAGGCCGCGCCGACGCCGAACGCGCTCGCCGCTGCCCATCCAAGCCTGGGCGAACCCCGCGCCAGCCGCGCTAGGCAAAACCGAACAAAACCCAATCGTGCGAGCCACGCGGCAATCCAAGAGTATCGCAGGCCCACTTCGATCATCCGCACCTGCTCGGGCGTCGGATTCTCCCATTCGGCAGGGTGAACTGAATCCACCAGCACCATGCCAACGACCTCATTGGGATATAGGTGCACGAACGCCCGATTTACATAGCCGCCGAACGAGTGCCCAACGAGAACGTACGGCCCGGGCACACCTGTTGCATCCAGCAGCGTGTGTAGCTCCTGGGCGATCTGCCGGGCCGTGCGCGGCCCGTGCGGCGGATCGCTCCAGCCGTGTCCGGCGCGGTCGTAGCTTACCGCGCGACTGAACTGCGCCACCCGAGGCTGCACCAGCGTCCAGCTCAAGCAGGATGCGCCCATGCCGGATTCGAAGACCACAGTCGGTGTGCCTTCTCCGGTTACAAGGATGTGCATCCGCCCCTCGTTGACTCGCACGAGGTGCCCAGGGAGCGGAAAGCGTCGGCGGTCCCGCCAGGTTCCGATTGCCTGGTAGACGGCACCCGCCACTGCCGACACAGCGAGTGTGCCGAGGAAAATCACGAGGAACATAAGCGCCGTTTTCATGGGATAACGCGAACATCCAAGAATACACTCGTCGAGCGGTCTTCTTCGCGAGTCGCTCGTCGCTAGAACTCATTTTCTATCTATAGTCGACACTAGCTGAAATTTCCTATTCCGCACCATGCGAGCCAATCCGGCCCAAACGATGTGTGCCAGGTCGGTACCTACCATTCAACCGCAACACGGGCGGGAGTCTTCCTGCTCACATGAGCTCTCACCACCCACCCAACGCGCTGACTTATATTGGGCCGCTAGGCCTGGAGGTGCTCTACGACGGTGAGCATGCTTACTCTTCTTCACTTCAGACGCTCGGCGGAAAAGGCACGATCTTGAATCTACAGAGGGGGTCATGTGACCCCCGGTTGGGGGGTGGATGATTTTCCATGTCGAAGATGTAGATTAATAAGAGAAGGCTTGGCTGGAAGGGTCGCCAATGGGTTCTACTCGTCTATTTGCTCTTGTATGGGTTTCTATAAGCCTTCTTGCTTCCGTCGAAATGCAGGCCGCTGATTCCGCCGATTGTGCGGGTGCCGTGGTGGACGAAAACAGCGTGCCGGTTGGGGCCGCGCAAGTAAAGTTCGAAAACAGCACCGGCAGTGTGTATCGCACCGAGACCGATGGCGCAGGGCGATTCGTCCTCCAAAATCTTTCCGTGGGTGACTACAAAGTAGAAGTTCGCAAGGAAGGTTTTTTCCTGCTTTCCGGCCAGTCTTTCTCTCTCCAGGCCGGGCGCAATGAACTCACGTTGACCCTGAATCACGTTCAAGAGCTTCACGAGCAGGTACAAGTCGCCGCGCCGTCGAATCAGATTGATATTCAGGACACTTCGCGGCGTTCCGGTCTCTCCTCGCAAGACATTCGCGATATCCCGGTGCCCAACTCTCACGTTCTCGCCGAGAGTCTCGTGGCCTTGCCCGAAATCGTGCGCGACAGTCGCAATAATCTGCATATTGCGGGTGCACGTTCCGGTGAGACGCAATATCTCCTCGACGGCTTTGAAATCGGCGATCCTGTCAACGGCGCACTGACGGCGCGCTTCAATATTGACGCCACGCGCGCCGCCGAAGTCCAGACCGGCCGCTTCGGCGCGGGCTATGCCCACTCCGGCGCGGGCATTCTCGGTCTTGAAACTCCCGACGGCGAAGATCGCTGGCGCTTCGGCACGACCGACCCCGCTCCCGGAATCAACATCCAGGAAGGAGCTCATCTCGGAAATTGGTATCCGCGCGTTACTTTTTCCGGGCCCATCGAGCGCGGCCGCTTTTGGTTTTCGGATGCCATAAGCATCCAGCACACCTTCGACGTCGTCAAACAATTGCCCTCGAACGCCAACACTTCCGAACAGTGGGCGGGCGACAATCTTTTCCGAGTGGAATACAATCTCTCGCCTAGACACATTTTCCACGCCAGTTTTCTCTACAACCACGCCTACGACACCAACCTCGGCCTGGACGCCGTCGATCCCCAATCCACCACCGTCACCGTCGAGCAGCGCCGCGCTTTCGTGTCGCTGAAAGATCAATTGTGGCTCCACGACACGCTCTTCGAACTCGGTTTGGCTGCCGACAGCGGCTTGCTCGATTACGCCCCGCAAGGTGCTCTGCCCTACGTTTTGCTCATCAACGGCACCACCGGCAACTATTTTCAGCGCTTGCATCAACGCGGACGCCGCTTGCAGGCTATCGGCAGCGTCACCGCTGCCTCGCGCCATTGGCACGGAACCCATCAACTCGCAGCGGGCGCCAACGCCTCCGGTGTGGTCTATTCGCAATCCGCCCAACGCACGGAAATCCGGGCACTCCGCCCCGACGGAAGTCTCGTTCGCCAATCCACTTTTTCCGGCCTTGCGAATCCCCGGCTATCCAACACCCAGGCCGGAGCCTACGCGCAGGACACCTGGGCGATCTCCAAACTCTTCGTCTTTCAAGCCGGCCTGCGTACCGATTGGGACCGCTTCACGCAAAGCGCCATGGCCGAGCCGTGCGCCTCCGCCAATTTCTTGCCTTTTGCTGACGACCGCGCCAAACTCTCTCTCGGCTGGGGCATCTACAACGCCCCGCTTAATCTCTCCGTCATCGGCCAGGCCTTTGACCAGCAACAGGTCGACTCCTTTTACGATCCCACGGGAACGGTCGTCGTCCTCGATGCCGTCGCGAGCCAGTTCGTGCTTCCCGCTAGCGGCTTGCGCCAACCGCGTTTCACCATTTCCAGCGCCGGCTGGCAACAGAAGCTCGCCCACAACACGCTTGTCGCTCTCGAACTCCTCGCCCGCAACGGCGGTCACGGTTTTGCTTTTGTCGACCAGCAACCGGCGCAGCCCGGCGGAATTCTTCTGCTCCAGGATCACCGCAAGGACCGCTACCGCGCCGTCACCATTTCCGCACGCCACGTTTTTTCTGAGAGCACCGAACTGTTTGCCACCTATACCCGTTCCAGCGCCCGTTCGAACGAAGTTCTAAACCCCGCGCTGGGCTCCATTTTCTATGCTCCGCAGCAATCAGGCCCCGTCGCCTGGGATACCCCCAACCGCCTCCTTACTTGGGGCTGGACGCCCACGCACATCTGGGGCATCCACCTAAGCTATCTTTTCGAATACCACACCGGCTATCCTTTCAGCGCCGTCAACCTCCAGCAGCAGCTTGTCGGTCCTCCAAACGGGTTGCGCTTTCCCGCTTACGCCAGCCTCAATCTCGGCCTCGAGAAGAAAGTCGCCTTCCGCGGCTATCTCTGGGCCGCGCGCGTCGAAGCCGTGAACATTTTTGACCGCCTGAACCCGGACACTGTGGTCAACAACGTCGACGCTCCCAACTTCGGCTCTTTCACCGGCGGCCAGAGCCGCGCCTTCACCTTGCGCGTGCGCTTCGCCGGCCGCAAATAGCCGCAGAGAATCAAACTGCGGCACGATCGGCAGAATTAACTCCGATGGAGGCGTTTTTTGTTCTTAAGATCTCTGTAATCCTGTGAACGTAAGTCAGGTGCCTCGAGGTAAACGAGAAATAAGTCGGAGTCAACCTGGTTCCGCCGGAAGGAGTCGTCAGCCTTTCCGAAGCCCGGGGAATTGAACAGCCATGTCCAGCGGTTCCCTCAAAAGTCGTGGCTTAGGTGCGAAAGGGATTATAAATACACCTACGACCAAGTGGGCAATCGCCTCAGTTCGCTAGCAAGGGAGCCGGTGCTAGGCGACGGGTGGATGTGTAGCAGCGATCGCCTCCATTTACCACGGCTAGCATTAGCGGGCGAGTTCGCTTGTCCGCAATCCGCGCTAATCAGATGGGGAGACCGCAGGTTGGTTATTTGACTGCACTCAAACCATGGAATTAACATCTTCTCTTATGAACCACGAAGAAGCAGCGGTCAAGGCGTTCATCCGTTCAGATCGCCAGCAGCGTTACCTAAAATTCCTTAGCAACCCAACGCAGAGGAGCAGGTTCACCTCTGAGCTGGCCCATTTCAAGGCTCTTGACCCGAAGTGCCTTGTCGCTATTCCACCAAACCAACAGAATGCATCCTCGGTGGCAGAGTTGCTTGCCACAAAGGGTGCTGGCTCCAGGTGCTGGGTCATTTCAGTGAACTCCGTGTTAGATTCGCGGGAGCTGGACCTGCGGGAAGCACTCGATGAAACTATTGGGAGTGGAATGGGCACAATCATCTCCTGCGTTGCGGGCAAGCTTGGTTACTTTGAGGATGAAGACGTGAAGTACATCCTCCAGCGACAAGTGCCGTCAGGCTGGACAACTCCTGATTAGCACTGACTGCCTCTTCGACGCGTCACTGGTGCCAGAAACTTGTCCAACCTCTATCAGCGCGCCCACGCCGGCACTTCGGAAATGGGAATGTATACGGGGCGAAACCTTAGCCGAACCCCCTTATATTTCGCGTGAGCTTCCTTCGTCAGTTCAACCTTGAGCTTGTGACGTTTGCCGTCGATCGTTGGCGGAATAAATCCGAGTTCATACCGAAAGTGCAGCTGCATGAAAATCATGTCGAGCGCGGCAGCATAGCCCTTGGTATCAGCGGTGAAGTATTGTCCTCCTGTCTGTTTAGCCATGTAATGGGAAATCTGTGACTGCTCTCCGATTGATAGTCCGAGCACCTTCGGAGCCCTCTCGTCTTTGATGCCGAACACGATTCCAGAAGTCTCCAAAATATCATCAACCACCTGGTCAAGCTCGGAACGCGGTTGGCCGGTGTGATCTCCGTCGAGAAAAACAACCACTGGCAAGGGTTGTGGGTTTCGGCGATGCGCGTCCTGGATAATGAGCCGCAGCATTTTTCGATAGGTGATTTCTCCAACGGCGTCACTGTTCCCTCCAACATGGAAGGAAATGGGCTCAATCGTCTCAGCCAGCGCGCGGATGGGACTGTCGCGGTCTTCGGTAGGCAGCAGATCTAGCCGTGTGTCACCGTTGTCACACCAATGAGCGACGCCCACGGTGTCATGTTTGTCCAGGTGATCGAGCGCAGGTCGAAAGTGCGATTCCTTGCCTGCAAACTCCGCCGAGCCTCCGATTTTTCCACCTTCGTTGCAGATCACGGCAAGCCAAACAATGTGCGGACGCGTATTATTGCGCGCCCCAGAGTCAAATGAGGCGATCGGGACTTCGTTCCCATTGTCAAATACCCGAAAGTCTTCTTTTTCGAAGTCTTGAACAGGAAGGCCGTTCTTCGGATCCTGACTGATGACATCGACGAGTACCAACGAGGATTGCACGCGGATCGTAGTCTGTGCGGTCCTCGGTTGTTCAGGCTGTTGCGCAAGACTGCCTGACATCAGAAACGAAACGAGAAGCAGACCTAGTGTGCCAAGAGCAATGTATTTATTTCGGCTCGCATTTCTCTTCCCGCCGCAAACAGCCAACGCCAGCTCGCATTTATTCTGCATTTGACAAGATTATGCAACAGTTTTAACGCGATGTAGAGACAGCCGAGAGGCGGGGGTGTTGCTACCTGTCTGAGATCTTTCAAGCCATTGCCCGGTAAGTTCTTGGGGCTGAATCGGGAGCGCGTGTGTGGGCAAGATGCGCAAACGAGCTAGGTGAGGTTGCGCGCTTTGGATTCAGCGAGTTGAAGGAAGCGACTCGGGTTCCGGACGCGGGCGCAATGCAAATTCAATTGAGGGTGATGCGCCAAGTAAATTTCTTCGGGGCACCGGCAGCCGTTCGGCAAGCGGAGCGAAACGCCCAGCTTCAACTCTAACTCGGCTGTGTCGCCAGTATTCCGAAGGCGTACGCGTATGGTTGTGGAATTGAGTTGACGCCGCGAGAATAGGGGATGATCCCCCAAGGTGATACGCCGCTTGTTGCTCCTATACCATCGGTACTTTCGTCCCATAACTTTCGTCCCATAACTTCCGTCCTTTCGTCCTATGGCCTCGATCCTTTCGGAGCACTACCCTCAGACATGGACCTATGTGCTCCGAGAAACATGACGATCACAATTTCCGTCACCAAGGGTGGCCTCTCGAACCCCCTTGTTTACCAACTGACCAAAGCCAGGACCAGCATAGGACGAGCAGGTGGCGGAGCCGACATCGAAATTGACGACCCACAAGTTTCTGCCTTGCATTGTGCTGTAGGCGTGACACAGGACATGGTTCGACTATGTGATCTGGACTCCGCGAATGGCACATATCTAAACGGCCAAAGAGTTGAGGCCGTCGAACTCGAACATTTGACCGAGTTTTGCCTCGGCTCGACTTGGCTGGTGGTCACCATCGTTCCGAAACACTTTAGCGTGAGCGAGCATTCGATTTGAAGGTTGCTGACGCTTCATCGCCCTTGAGCCGCTTGCCACGCTCCGAAGTAGCGCAACGGGCTATTACCATGCTGGCTAGGGCTTGACCGTAAATACCACCGGCTGTTTTATGATCCACCTCGGCCAAAACCATACCTGGCCCAATGCGTGCGGCTGATGCCGTAGCAGAGCGCGACGGGCTCATTATCCAACAATTCCCAGAACGGTTTCAGCGTTGGAGGGACGCGACACACCGAGTGATTGTTCGCGTAAAGGTCGTGTTCTTGGGCGTTGCGGCGGGAAAGGGATGGCAAATGCTGCCAGCGCGCCGATTAACGCACCCAAGATGGCAAATTCGACGTTGTGGGTCGTGTACGAGAATGCCATCCCAGCGATGTTGATTGTACGGGGAGAATCCACAGCGAAAGCCTCTTTGGTGGCCAAATCAGACCGGAGCAGACTCGGCACTACGATCCCGGCGATGAACAAAGTGAATACCACTTCGATTAGCAGTAGAACGAGCGAGAAAGCTTTTTGCCTCTTCATGTTGTTTCCTTTCGGCCCTAGCCTACGACGGCCATTTCAAATCAAAGGGAATCATCTTCAGCGTCCAGTTAGAAGGTGAATCATCGGAATCGAGCGGCGTAGATACCCTAGAGCGGGCGAATTGACTACCCTGAGTCGGCCCATATCGCGCTTTGAAAGCCCACCCTGTAGATCAAGGACCGGCCTAACCTGCCATTGCTGTCGACGGGGGGACCGATGGACAGGAGACGCAAAGTGGAACTGTTCGAGGAGATTCGGCGATTTTGAATCGTGATCGTCCTTTAAGTAGATTCGAGCTTGGATTAGTGGACGTGTCTGTGATCAAGACAATTATTTTCGAGGCCGTCGTTGCATTGCGTTCGAACGCAAAGGCCCACTCGCAAAGCTGCTTGACTGGGTCAGTAGTGGCAATTCCATGGGCGAGGCAAAGAAGAGGTTGTGGGAACCGTACCCAGACACTGAGGTGTTCGCCTACCCCAATTTAATGTGGACACCCGATTGATTGTTGGTTTTGGCAGTCCTACAAGTATACTGTGACTTTTCTCGAGGTCCTCGGGAGGTCTCGCAGGCAGTCATGGCTGCGCCCATTCCAAGCGGTCGGTCCGAAAGGCGTATCCCGCAGATATTGGCCGCGGAGGCTTCGCCTTCAGAAGAATCTATGCCTGAGGAATCAACGGTCACTGATAACGTGAGTCTTCACGGTGCACGCGTCACCACCGTGCGGCCCTGGCAAGCCGGGACGGCTGTGCTGGTCACTTTTCGATGGGAGGGCGTTCGGTCCGAAGGAAGGGTCGCCTACTGCCAGCGCAAGGAGAGCGGCGACTTCGCCAATGGAGTAGAGCTATACGGACTATGGAAAGCCGCCTCGGGAACCTAGCCTGATCTTAAGAGGACGGTTGTGCGCGCAGATAAGTACTTCTTGGCGGGTCGAAGTATCCCTTCGAGGAGGCACTATCCGCGAGTCGAGACACCCAGCGGAGTCTGGATCTACTGGAATTGTGAAGGACGAGACGATACTTCACGAGTCCGAGACTTGAGTCTGGGAGGTTTGTTTGTCGAAACAGCAGAAGCGCGGGACCTCGACGCCACCGTCAAGCTTGACTTTCTTGTTCAGGAAGGGCAAATCAGGGCCGAAGCTGTTGTCCGCCATGCAAAGCCCGGTAGCGGACTGGGATTAAGATTCACCGCGCTGACTGAAGAAGACGGCCCCCGTCTGACAGCATTGATGACAAGACTTCGCAGTTCGTCTGAGCCCCGCACCAAATGAAAGCGCGCTCGGCCATTTCCCTGGCCCACTCTGTGCGTTGAAATAGCCTTTGTGTCCAGAGATGGAGGGGCAACGACGATTCTCCACCAAAGGTATGTCGAGAGACTCGTGATTCCACCCGCGAGGAGATAACTCCGCGACATCATCGCCGATGGCGGAAGCCACAAGCAGTCCCGCATAGTTCGAAATGCTCTTTGGCGACAAACCTGACCGAGTGCAGCTTCGCAACCAAGAGTCTTGCCGGCTGCGTTCTTGATGCTCGCAAGAATCTTCAAGATTCGTGTCCAGCCACTTATCGATGCAGCTCTGCCAAGTTGTTGAAGTAGCTGGTTTCACCGGTCAATGCGGACATCTCCTTCGTGGCTCATGCTTTCTTCCAAGTGTCGTGTTGGCGTTGTAGGGCGAGCGCGTTTCCCGTGATGCGGGCAATGTGGGCGACGTCCTCCTGCGCCTTGCCAACCAATTCCCTTATGTCGGAGTCGGTGGTGGGGTGTTGCTCAAGCTGCGAGAGCAACTTTACCAACGTGTCCAGCACGTTTTCGATCTCACGAGCCATATTTGTCGCCAGTTCGCCGGACGCTCCCAGCCGTTCGGCCCGGCGCAATGCCTCGCCGAGCTCGGCATTGAGTTTCTTGATCTGCTCCTCCGCGCGCTTGCGTTCAGTTATGTCACGGACGGCGCTGGTGACAAAAAGCCCTTGTGGGGTGCGCAACGGGCTGAGACTGATTTCAACGGGAAACTCCGTCCCATTCCTACGTTTGCCGAAAAGCTGCAGCCCGGCGCCCATCGGACGAACGTGCGGCTCGGCGAGAAACGAAGCGCGATGTTTTACGTGCAAGGGGTCGAGGCGTGCCGGGATGAGGATCTCGACGGGCTGCCCGATTAACTCCTGCCGGCTATAGCCGAACAGGATCTCAGTCTGCGAATTGACGACGACGATCTTTCCCTCGGCGTTAACGATCACCATGCCGTCGGGTGCCGACTCCAGCAGGTCGCCAACATCGGGCCGCACCCAGTCGGGGTGCTTGCTGGTGAGGTAGGCAGCGAGTCGGCGGAAGAGACCCACGAATTCCCCTTATTCTAGCTGTCCGGTAACTGGCAAATTCTAGCGTGTTCCTGCCAGCTAAGCCATACAGTTCCCGAACGCGAGTCGCATTGACAGATCTTTGACTGGTGTCCGAATTTGATCTCGATTGGGTTTTAGAGATTCCACGGAAAATGCAGCCTGCCAGGAGTTCCCGGAGAGCCAAATGATTTACTGGCGCGCAGGTGATTGACTACAGCAAAGACACCGAGGCGGACCGCGTATTTTTCCGCGACGTCCTCGCTTTCAAATCCATGGATGCGGGTCATGGCATTTTCGCCCTGCCGCCGGCAGAACCCTCATTCCACCCTTCCGATGAGCATGGTGTCGACGAACTCTATTGCATGCAAGCTCGCGCGATCTTGAGGTTGACTCCCTTTAGTCTTCGAGGGTCGGCAGGGTCTTCAGGACTTCCGCAGCCTTGGGCCGATTGACCACCGCATCATCCTTACGAATTTTTCCGTCGCGGAAGACGAGCACCCGCTTAGCAAACTGAGCGATATCAAGTTCGTGCGTAACCAGTACGATGGTTAATCCTTTGTCGTTCAGGTTCTGAAAGATCTCCATAATCTCGACAGAGGTACGGCTATCAAGATTGCCCGTGGGTTCGTCGGCCAGCAGGATCGAGGGATGGTTCACCAGGGCGCGCGCCACGGCAACCCGCTGTTGCTGCCCCCCGGACATCTGCGAAGGGAAGTGCTGTGCGCGGTCGGCGAGACCGACCATCGCCAGCGCCTCTGCGGCACGTTTGCTCCGTTCGGCCTTGTCGATCTTTGTGTACATAGTAGGCAGGGCGGTATTTTCGAGGGCCGTCGTGCGCGCCAGTAAATTAAAGCCCTGGAACACAAACCCGATTTTCTGGTTACGAATCAAGGCCAGCGCTCTCTTGTCGTGCTGGGAAGCATCGATACCCTCGAGCAGGTATCGCCCGGAACTAGGACGGTCGAGACAGCCCAGCATATTCATGAACGTCGATTTGCCGCTTCCGCTCGCCCCCATGATGGCCACGAACTCTCCCTGCCCAATCACAATGCTGACACCGCGGAGCGCATGCACACGTGTTTCACCAAGATCGTAGTACTTGTGGAGGTCTTCCACGCGGATGACCGTGGCTCCGGCGGAGACAAGCGCCGAAGCGGTTTGGTTGACGGTCGGCATCGAATCAATCGTTGACATAGCCCAGGTTCACCCGCGGAGCACTAGCGCCTTATCCCCGCGCCTCCTGGAGTCTGCGTTTTCGGCATCACGGAACGAATAATGAGTCCGTCTCCTTCCCTCAATTCCCCCCTAATAAGCGCGGTCACTTCCGTGTAAGAATGATCGGTTATCCCCAATGAAACCTTGACGGGCTCCACGGTGTTATCCGCATGCAGCTTCCATACGACCGCATTCTCCGCTCTCGGAGCACGCGGCAGATTTTGTGTTCCACTGTTGGCCGACGAGGAGCGCTCGTCGCCGGTGCGTTGTTTCTCGTCTCCTTCGATTCCGTATCGCCTATATAGCGCCAGAATCTCCTCGGGGGCCATTGGAGGCTTGTAGCGCAGCGCGGTGTTCGGCAGCTTCAGCACATTTTGCACGGTGGTCACGGGGATGCTCACGTAGGCCGTCATTCCTGGGAACAGCTTCAGCTCCGGATTGTCGAATTCGATGATCGTGTCGTAGGTGACCACGTTTTGCACGGTGGTCGGATTCATTCGGACTTGGCTGACCACCCCGCGAAACGTGTCTTTTGGGAAGGCATCTACTTTGAAGGTGACCGCCTTCCCTAGTTTGATGTTGCCGACATCAGACTCGTCCGTCTTGGTGTAAACCAGCATCTTCTTCAAATCCTGCGCGATGGTAAAGACCGTTGGCGCTTGCAATGACGCGGCGACCGTCTGTCCCACATCAACGTTGCGCGCCACCACCGTGCCATCGATCGGAGATCGGATCACCGTGTAGTTGAGATTGGTTCGGGCCACCGTCAGCGCCGCGGCCTTTTGGCTGACTTGCGCTTCGGCCTGTGCAACGTTGGCAGCCGCTGCGCCCACCGCCGCGTTCGCTGAATCATAGTTGGCTTTGGCGAGGTCCAGTTGCTGCTGGCTCGTGATGTTATCCTTGGTGAGCTGAACGGCGCGGTCGTAGTCAGCTTTGGTCTGCTGCGACGCGGCTTTGGCCTTTTCCAGGTTGGCTTTTGCCGCCGCCACATTGGCTTTGGCATTATCCAAGTCCGCGGAAGCCTGTAGCAGCGCCCCTTGGAACAATGCGGGATCGATCAGAGCGACGATATCGCCCTTGTGGACGCGGGAATTAAAATCGACATTCAGCTTCGCAATGGTGCCCGAGACCTGCGATCCAACTTGCACGGTGATCACCGCGTTGATTGTTCCCGTGGCTTCCACGACATCGTGGATATCGCCCCGCTCTATCTGTGCGGTGAAGTGTTGTGGCTGAGCGCTGTGGTTCAGTCCGAAGCCGACAAACAGCCCAGCCAAGACCACAAGGCTTGTCACGATGTACCACCTGCTCTTTGTTCTCATCCTCTGTCCTGAGACTTTAGACCCAGCCGTTTCATTCGTAGCGCAGTGCTTCGATGGGATCCAGCAGAGATGCCTTCCTCGCCGGGTAATACCCAAAAAACACGCCAACAGCAATCGAGAAGACAGCAGCGATCACCACGGACTCAAGCGACATTTCCATGGGCCAACGCAGCGTCTGGCCAACCAGGTAAGATCCAACCACTCCGAACAGCACTCCAGCCGCCCCGCCCACCAGGCTGAGCATGACTGATTCTCCCAAGAACTGAAGCTGGATGGCCTCCTCGGTCGCGCCAACGGCGACCCGAACGCCAATCTCACGGGTCCGCTCAGTGACTGAAACGAGCATGACATTCATGATCCCGATTCCGCCGACCACCAAGGAAATGGAGGCGATGGCGATCAAAAGAACGGTAAGAGTCCGGCTGGCCTCGAGTTGCGCCTGAATGATGTCTTCAGGGTTTCGAATATTGAAGTCATCTTCCTCTTCGGCGCGCAAATGATGGCGATCGCGGAGCACAGCTGCCGCCTCTTGACCAGCCACTTTGACGGCGGCTTGCGATACCGCCGAGCACAGGATGTCGTCCAGCCAAGTAGTCCCTTTGATCTTCTTCTGAGCCGTCGTGTAAGGCATAAGAATGGTATCGTCCTGATCCTGCCCGGAAACGGATAGCCCCTTCGGATGGAGGGTGGCCACGACCTTACAAGGCAGGTCCTTGACACGCATCACTTTTCCAATCGGGTCTTCAACGCCAAAAAGTTGATCGCGTACGGTGCGACCGATCGCGCAGACGTCCGCGGCTCGGTCTACATCGTCCTGGGAAAATGCGGCACCCTGATCCACATACCAGCGTTTTATATCGAAGTATTCCGGGGTAACGCCGCGGAACCCTGTAAACCAGTTTTGGTTTCCATAGATGATCTGCACCGGACCATCGACGTTGGGTGAAACGCTCTTGATCAACGAGATTTGATTCTTAATGGCCACAGCGTCGGCGAAAATCAGCGTTTTTGTTCCGTGCGTGCCGGTCCGCACTCCATTCACCGCGCGCCCGCCCGCTTCTATCCAAACAAAATTATCTCCCAGGTTGTTCAACTGCTGTTCGACTTGGGCTTGCCCAGCTTTGCCTATCGCGACGACGCAAATCACCGCCGCGATCCCGATGGTTATGCCCAGCACCGTCAGCACGCTTCGCATTTTATTCCGCAGCAACGCCACCAGTGCGGATTGAAGCAGCACCCCGTAATTCACATCTCCCTCCTGTAGAATGAGAAAGAACGCCCAGTGTAAAGCTGGATTCTTAAGGGATGTTCATCGAGCCTCCGCGAATCTCTAAATTTCGCTCAAGTAATATATTATGCGCCGTCTTGGCATGCTATTCCCAACGCCGGTCTCCAGCCGGGTGAGCGACATGGAGGTGCCATCTTGCGGGATTTCTTTTTTTGTGACATTGTTCTGAACGTCTATATACGTACAGACAATCTGCGGTACAGAAAGGAATCCCTTATGCCTGACGATGTCGATACTTTGGAAACCAAAAGATCCAAGCTCCTGGAGGAGTTCCTTAGCTTGGGTGATCTGCGACCCGGCTCCCTTACCGCGGTCATGCGCCGCTGCGGCAAACCGTCCTGCCACTGCGCCAAACGCAACGACCCGGGACATGACCCGCAATTCCGCCTCACTCGCCGCGTGGCCGGCAAGACCGTGACGGAAACCTTTCCCAATCCCACCGCCCTGCGCAAAGCCCAGCAGGAGGTCACCGAGTTTCACCGCTTCCAGAAGCTCAGCCAGGACCTGGTGGCCCTCAACGAAAAGATCTGTCGACTCCGCCCGGTCGAGCAGCAACGGGGCGGCTGGACGGAGCAGGAAAAAAAAACGCTGCTGCGATCCATCAGGAAGTGACGCGAGAAGTAAACCGATTCCTCAGCCTTGTTTTTGCACAACGCCATAAGGACGGTCGGACCGATCTGGAAGCCGTGGAATCGGCCTTGCGAGCCGCTCTGCACCAAGCGGGGGCCACGGTCTTAGCCGAACTGCTGAAGTTCGAGGCTCCGACGGCCGAGCAGCGCCAGTTGCCGTGTCCGTGTGGCCATCACGCTCAATACCAGGAACTCCGCTCCAAACCCGTCGTGACGATCGTCGGCCCGGCCAGCGTTTCCCGTCCTTACTTTTTGTGCGCGCAATGCGGCGTCGGCCAGTTTCCGGTGGATGTCGAACTGGATATCGAGAACACGGAGTTTTCTCCCGGAGTGCGCCGCATGCACGCCTTGGTGGGCCAGGAGGCGCCCTTCGATCATGGCCGCGAACAGATGAAAGTTCTGGCCGGCCTGGAGGTGACCACCAAATCGGTGGAGCGCACAGCGGAGGCCATCGGAGCCGCTATCGCTCAACGCGAACAAGACGAGATTCAGAAAGCCCTGCAGTTGGAACTGCCCATCGTGGCCGGCGAGCCGATTCGCGTCCTGTACGTGCAGATGGATGGGACGGGAGTTCCGGTGGTGAAGAAAGAGACGGTCGGTCGGCAGGGCAAGACCGAAGGTCAACCGGCCCATACTCGGGAAGCCAAGTTGGGATGCGTGTTCACCCAGACGACGTGGGATAAGGAAGGCTATCCAATCCGCGACCCCGATTCCACCACCTACACCGGAGCCATCGAGAGTGCGGAAGAGTTTGGTCGTCGAATCTATGGGGAAGCCTGGGGACGCGGCTGGAGCCGCGCACTCCAGAAGGTCGTGATCGGCGACGGCGCCGAATGGATTTGGAATCTTGTGGCCCTGCATTTTTCCGACGCCATTCAGATTGTCGATCTCTACCACGCCCGCCAGCATCTTTGGGAAGTCGCCCACAAGCTGTACCCAAATGACGAAGGAAAGCAAAAAGCCTGGATGAAGATCCACCAGAAGCGCCTTCTGGATCGCGGGAAAATCGAAAAACTGGTTGGCGCACTCCGTTCCATCGAATCCGACAACCCCGAACTAATAAAGAAGATTTGCATCGAGGCGGACTATTTTGAGCGGAACGCGGAGCGCATGCGATACCCCAAGTTTCGCCGCCAACACTTATTTGTTGGCTCGGGCGTCATCGAAGCCGGTTGCAAAACGGTGATCGCTTCCCGTCTCAAAAGGTCAGGAATGTTCTGGACCGTTCGAGGAGCCAACGCGATCCTGGCTCTCCGCTGCTGCCATATGAATGGTGAGTTTGAAGACTACTGGGAGGAACGCAGGGCGGCTTAACTTCCATTTGTAAGTCGCGCACCCTCTCCAGCCAACCGCTCCCGAGACCCTCACTCGGCAGTTTCCTGCTCTTTCGATTCATCACGCCGGTAGCGCCCCCACTGGAAGCCAAATTCTGCATGGCGATTCTTGTGCTGGAACGAAAGGCAATTTTGGGTGCGACTTATTACTGTAGGTGCAGCTATTTGAGGGAACGATGGCTTTTCAGTTCGTGCGTGTACGACGACGCTAGCCTTTTATCTCGGCGCTTTGATGGATGACTTGTCGCTCTTGGTTATTCAATGCCCAGGCGGTGCTGCATCTGTTCCAGCGTGACTCCCTTGGTTTCCGGATAAAAGAACAGCACGACGAAGAATTGCACCACCATCATGGCTGAGAACAGCACGAAGGGGTACGCCCCCGAAGATTTTGCCAGCTGTGGAAACGTATAGGCAATGATAGCGTTCATGATCCAGTGCGAAGAGCTTCCAAGGGCCTGTCCCTTTGCGCGCACGCGGTTGGGGAATACTTCACTGATGTAAACCCAGATTACAGCTCCCTGCGAAATGGCAAAGAAGGCGATATAAGCCACCAGCAGCCACAGGAGATAGCTCTGGTGGCTCTCAGTGAAGAATACCCCGGAGACACCGGCAAGACACCCGGCCGTGCCAACCGATCCGATCAACAAAAGAGTCTTGCGGCCCAGCTTGTCGATGACGGTCATCGCCAGGAGGGTGGCAACCAGGTTCATGCTGCCAACGGCCACTGCTTGCAAGTCGCCGGACACTTTGCTGAAACCCGCGGCGGCAAAGATGTCATTCAAATAGTAAAGAATGGCGTTGATGCCGGAAAGCTGATTAAACATTCCAATCGAGATCGCCAGAAAAATGGGGAGCCGGTACTTCCATGCGAAGAGCGGCTCCGAAGTTTGCAGCCGCTCCAGATGGATCGAGTCCACGATCTCGCTAAGTTCAGCCTCAGGATTTTCCGCACCCATCAGCTGAAGCACTGAACGTGCTTCCCCGACGCGATTTTGGGTGACCAGCCAGCGAGAACTGGGAGGAATGCCGAACAGCATCACCAGAAAGAGGACGGCTGGGAGCGCCGCGACGCCGAACTGCCAGCGCCATTCGGCTGCGCCAAGTCCCATCCGCGCGATGCAATAGTTGGAAAAATAAGCCAGCAATATGCCGATGACGATATTGATCTGAAAAAGGCCCACCAGTCGTCCCCGCAGCTTCGCAGGAGCCAGTTCAGCAATGTATACGGGTCCAAGGACGGAGGAGCCGCCAATCCCGAGCCCTCCAATGAAGCGCGCGGCAAGCAGTACGTACCAGTTCCACGCGAAGGCACATCCCAAGGCAGACAGAACATAAAAGACGGCCAGGAGGCGCAGCGTTTCGCGCCCTCCCCATTTTTGGCCGGGGATGCCTGCCGACATCGCGCCAATGATCGTGCCGATCAGCGCCATCGAGACGGTGAGGCCCAGAGCTCTGGGGCTAAGCCCATAAACGGCCGTGAGCGAGTGCGTCGTGCCAGCGATGACCGCCGTGTCGAAACCAAACAGCAGACCACCAAGCGCACCGACGACAGTGGCTTTTCCTAGAGGCGCGTTCAGTTTGAGCTCCTCGCAGCTGGCGTTGCCAGCACTTTCGGCGCAAAACGGATTCGCAGCGTCTTGATCTCGAACGGCCTGGTGTGCACCGTCACCGTGCCCTCCTGAAGTGCTACATCCGCCACAGGCCTCTCCATGAGGTCGGTCTCGGCCACGGAGCTCGCGCCCGCAGGAAGCAGCAGCTTTATATCACTTTCCTTCCCCGCCCACTCGTAAAATCGCAGGACGAGGGCTTCCTCGTCCTCGGCCTTTTTCAGCGCGGTGAGAACCACGTTGTCCGGCTGCACTTCGAGGAAGGAGTGTTCGTCCTTGAGCCTGCCCTGGTGATTCTGCGTTTGATACGCCAGCAAATGGTAGTTGAGTTCGAACCCGCGGCGAACCGTCTGCGCATCGCGCCAGCTTCCCGGGTGGGCGTAAAAAGAGTAAGTGAATACGTGGTGGCCCTCATCGGCGTGAGGATCCGGCCATTCGGGCGAACGCAGCAAGGACAGCCGCAAGACGTTGCCCTTGGCGTCGTATCCATACTTGCAGTCATTCAACAAACTGAGCCCGTGTTTGTCGTCGGAAAGGTCCGCCCAGTGTAGGCCGGGCACTTCGAATTGAGCCTGTTCGGCCGGGGTGTTGCGGGTGGTGGGCCGCTCGATGGAGCCGTACGGAATTTCAAATGTTGCTTTCTGATTGTGTGCGCTGAGCGGGAACGCGACCTTGAGCAAGATGTGCTTCTCGCGCCAGTCGGTGCTCATTTTGACGTCCACGCGCGGATTGCTCGCCGCCACGGTGATGTCTTGAACAAAGGTCGAATTCTGGAAATGCTTCTTTACCTGAATGACGGCGCGCAGCGGACCATGCTCAACCAGCTTGACCTCGTCTGCCTTGTCGAGATCCCAATGTTCCTTTTCGAAGTCTGCATCGATGTTCCAGGCATCCCACTGTTTGGGCTTATCCCGGAACACCTGCAGGAGATTCCCGCAGGCCGAGGTCTTGGGGCCGCCGGAATCGGTTTCTGAGGGCGCCAGCGCTTCCGTTTGGCTGCGTTTGTCGAAAACGCCGGTCACGCAGCCGGTTTGTGAGTTGACTTTGACGCGCACGAATTCGTTCTCGAGGGTATCGCCAGTACTGTTCACCGATGCCGCGAAAGAGGCAGGTTTGACGGCAGCGCGCACGAAATAGGTCTTGTAACCGAGCGCCGGCACGCTGGCCAATATCAACAGGTGTGCCCGATGTGTGCCCTGCTCGATTGAGATCAACTGAGACGGCACGGGTCTAACCGCCGAATCAACGACCTCAATTTTCTGCGTGGATGCAGCGAGTTGTACCTCGGTCTCAATGACTTCCTTGCGCGGCCACGAGAGCGAATTGTAGATGACTACCGGAACACCGGGGCCCTGCGTGTTGATGGAGGCGGAGAGCTCGTCGAGAGAGCTTTCGAGGAT
>Ga0209267_1000919_pt1 | contig 20657 bp, 18 predicted proteins | sample GraSoiAngelo_137_FD_185894 | JGI IMG/M metagenome (GOLD analysis project Ga0209267, IMG submission 185894) | Grasslands soil microbial communities from the Angelo Coastal Reserve, California, USA - 14_0929_09_30cm (SPAdes) (version 2) | ecosystem: Environmental > Terrestrial > Soil > Grasslands ... | reverse complement strand
GCCCGACGCCTGCGCGTCCGACGATCTTGAGTTTAGAGTCTCGAATCAGACCGGCGTCGACTTTTGTTCTGCCTCTAACTATCAACACATCATAATCATTAATGATGCTGGCAAGCTTAGTCTTGTCAAGTCCGGGCTGATTGTCTACAGTGAAACCTGCGTCCGAGAGAACCCTGACGCCCTCGTCATCAATCGGGTCCGAAATCAGTACTCTCAAAGCACATAGTCAACCGTTAGAAACGGTCGTTGACGTCTTCGCCAGCGACGGTTTAAGCTTCCTCAAAAGCGCTTGAGCCGCAATTGTCACAGGGTCCCAGACGGGCGCGAGGGGCGGCGAATAGCAAGTCTCGATCTCCGCAAACTCCTGAACTGTCAATCCGAGGTGGGCTGCCATGGACGCGAAGTTAGCTCTAAGCGTCGCGCCCTCTTCGCCCACGAGCTGAGCCCCTATGAGCTTCCCATTCTCACGATTGGCCAGCAACTTCACAGTCAGGTCCTTTCCCCCCGGATAGTAGGAAAGCCGCGTGGACCCCGTTATTCTCACTGAGACAGGAGTGATTCCGATCTTCTCTGCCATGGCTGTCGTTGGACCCAGTGTTGCTACTTCTAGCCCAAAGAGTTTCACGGTTGTCACGCCAGTCGATCCCGGGTATCTGGCGTCGCCTCCAGCAGCATTTATGCCTGCAACCATTGATTGTCTGACTGCTGTCGTAGCGAGTTGAAAGAAGACATGTCTTCGCGTAATGAGGTCAAACGTCTCGATGCAGTCGCCTGCAGCGTAGATGTTGTTGGCTGAGGTCAGCATTCTCTCATCGGCTCTAATGCCGCCCGATTCACCGAGCAGTATGCCGGCGTCCTTCGCGAGTTCCGTGTTAGGCCTAACCCTAACGGCCACAATGATAGCATCGACCTCGTAGGCATGACCCGAAATTCGAACTCCAACGACCTTTCCTTTGTCGCCGAGAATCTCGTCCAGAGTTGACTGCAAGTGATATTCAACACCATGCTCCAGTCCTTTCTCTCTAACAATCGCTGCCATGTCAGGATCGAGAATGACCGGGAGGATTTCGGGGACTATCTCGGCCTGCAACACAGCCACTCCTCGGACAAGCAAAGCCTCGGCCATTTCTGAACCGGTAAGACCCGCGCCGATGATCGCGACCTTCTTCGCTTGCGCCTCTTTGAGATAATTCGCGAGTCCTTCCACATCGTTCATAGTTCGAATCGTAAATACTCCGGTGAGGTCGGAGCCAGGGACGGCAAGGGTGGTCGTATGGGCACCGGTAGTGAGGATGAGACTGTCGTACGGGAGTTCAGTCATGCGACGATTAGGCGAGTTTAGTTCCACTGCCTGGCGATCAGGGTGGATCCTCGTCGCGGCGACTCCCAGCCTGAGGTCTATTCGGTTCGTATGCTCGTAAAAGTCCTCGTCATAGCCGATGAGCGACCGCATGGTGGGAACTATTCCGCTGAAGGCATACGGGAGCCCGCATCGGGAATACTCCGGTAAAGCTTCATCTCCTACGATAGTGATATCAGAAGTCCGATCGGTCTTCCTGGCGTAGAATGCGGCCGTAGTGCCGGATACTCCGCATCCTACAATGACTATTCGCCGAACCATACGATTCGGCGTTCCGAATCGTCCGATAACGGTTTCCCTCGCTTCTCGTCCCAAGAACAAAGAGTTAGTTTAATGTGGAGGATTGAATCATGCCATGACGATGATTATGACAAAAGCCACCATGGATAACTTCCTGAAGAACGGCAAAGGACTACTGCTCGCCTACGATCAGGGCTTCGAACATGGACCATCTACAGATTTCAACGAGAAAAATATTGATCCCAATTACGTGCTTGACATCGCCGTTAAGGGACAGTTTACCGGCGTTGTCCTACACAAGGGAATCGCTGAGAAATATTACAACAGCAAGATCCCCCTGATAATCAAACTCAACGGGAAGACAAGCCTTCCGAAGGGCGAGCCTATCTCTTCACAAGTCTGCAGCGTCGAGGAGGCAATCAGCCTTGGAGCCAAGGGAGTCGGGTATACCATCTATTTAGGAAGCGCCAACGAGAATATCATGCTACAAGAATTTGGCGAGATACAGGAAGACGCGCATGAGGAGGGAGTACCTGCTATTGCATGGATCTATCCTAGAGGGGAAGCTGTGAAGAACGATACGTCTCCCGAAATTGTCTCCTATGCGGCGAGGGCGGGTCTTGAAATCGGGGCGGACGCTGTGAAAATCAAGTACTCAGGAGACTCGACAAGTTTCAGATGGGCTGTAAGAGCGGCCGGCCTTACGAAAGTCTTCATGTCAGGTGGGCCAAAGGCTCCGACTGACGAGACCTTTCTCATCCAGGTAAAAGGTGCGATAGACGCGGGAGCCGCTGGGTTAGCTGTTGGAAGAAATGTCTGGCAACACAGCGATCCGCTGAAAATGTCCGACGCTCTTCGAGAAATCATCTTCAACGGGAAAGAAGTGGATCGAGCGCTTCAGATGGTCGTCGCAGAGTAAGAGTTCGATCAAACTTTCAACTTCAACCCTCAACGACTTCACTTCCGGGAGGCTAAGTCGACGAAGTCGCTGAGAGGATTCCTGTTGGTTGTGAACTTCAAGACCTACATGGAAGCCACCGGAAAACGTGCTATCGAAGTCGCAAAGGTCGCAGAAGACGTCTCGAGAGAGACTGGAGTAACTATCGTTGTTGCCCCGCAATTCACTGATATCGAACCGGTTTCAAAGACAGTCGATATCCCAGTCTTCAGTCAGCACATTGATGCCGTGAAACCGGGGGCACACACTGGCCACGTGCTTGCTGAGGCCGTTAAGTCGGCTGGCGCTGATGGGTCCCTGCTTAACCACTCAGAAAGGCGAATCAATCCATCAGAAATCACTGAAAGCGTGAAATTGTGTGCTGAGGCAGACCTCCGGTCCTTAGTCTGCGCAGATACGACCGAGGCCAGCGTCGGAATTGCAAAGATGATGCCCGACATGATTGCAATTGAACCCCCGGAGCTAATAGGCACCGGCATTTCCGTCTCGAAGGCTCGTCCGGAGCTGATCACAGAGAGCGTCAATGAGATCAGAAAACTGAACCGCGGGGTCAAGGTTTTGTGTGGTGCTGGGGTCACAAGTGCAGAGGACGTCTCAAAGGCGATTGAGTTAGGCTCTGAAGGAGTACTTGTTGCCAGCGGTATAGTCAAGAGCAAGGACCCTCGAATTGTTCTTCAACGTATGGCTAACATGATCCTTTCCGAACAGAAAAAACAGTTCTAAGAGTAGACTAAATACTTCGACGGAACAATTCCCTCACGTGCGCAGTATTGGCTCGCAACAACTGGACACGGAATGACAATCTTCTCAGATTCTTTGCTTACGGCTCTGTTATCTCGACCTACATTCTCATCGTGATCGGCGGATATGTAACTACAAGCAATTCCGGTCTTGGCTGTGGAGAATCATGGCCCCTTTGTCAGGGAGCAGTGTTTCCATCACTCAAAAACCCCGAGGTCGTAATTGAGCTAACTCATCGGCTGTTCAATTCCGTAGTAGGAGTCTTCATCCTAGGAATGTCCATCGTTGTTTGGACGAAATACAGAAACGCAAGCAACATCGTTATTCTCTCCACAACGAGCCTCGTCGCACTAATAGCGCAAGTGCTGCTCGGAATGGTCACCGTCACAACCTCGCTAAATCCTATCGTTAGCGACGCACATCTTGCGTTGGCCTCAGCCATCCTTGCAATCGTCGTTGCCGACGCAGTTATGGTCCGGTATCTTACAAAACGACGGGCCGACCTGCGGCAGTAATTATCGATCGTCTACCGATATAACTAGTGCAAAACCCTTTAAAAACAAAAGACTCGGGAGCAGAAAAGCTCAGAGAATCCGCGGATGGCAGTCTCCAGCACGCAAGTACAGTTCGACTCACTATTCGGCCTCTTCACCTATCTCGCCTTCGCCGTCGGAATAGTCGTCTTTACCTTCATGATCTATCTTATCGTCAGGTACAGAGAGAAGGCATCTTCAAGACAACCGAAGGATACTCCGATACTTGGCAAGCAACCTCAGTCAAGGGGACACGTCAGAACTGTTCTTCTCACACTCACACTCTCGACCATAATCATCGTCCCTCTAATTGTTGGAAGCTTTGGAGCTGTCGACAGCCTCCTTTCTCCTCCTCAGCAGGTCTGCCAAGGCTGTGCAATCGAAGTGACCGCTCATCAGTTTTACTGGCAATTCACCTACGATAATGGAACCATGCCTTACAATACGAATAACATCCTTCGTGTCCCCATGGGCCAGAATATCCGTCTAAGCGTGACGAGTGCAGATGTCTTTCACGACTTCGGAATCATCGGCTACGATATCAAAACGGACGCGATCCCAGGACGCACTAACATTATCTGGTTCTATCCCGACTCGCCCGGCAACTTTACAATTCAATGCTTTGAACTGTGCGGATCCGGGCACGCGTTCATGAAGGGCACCCTCATGGTCATGACCTACTCCTCCTACAGGGCATGGTACAATACTACGGTAGTACACTAGATGGGAGAACAACTCAGAGCCATCGCTAGGAAATGGCTTTACACAACTAACCACAAAGAAGTCGGAATACTCTACCTCATCACATCGATCTTTCTCTTCGTAGCTGCCGGTGTCCTCGCTCTAACCATGAGGACCCAACTCTCAGCCCCCGGCAATACATTACTGGCCGCTGACATCTACAACCAATTCGTCACAGTGCACGGACTGTTGATGATCTTCTGGGTCTTATCCCCCCTGGCCTTTGGCTTTGCAAACTTCATCATTCCCTTACAACTTGGCGCTCGAGACCTAGCATTTCCTCGCCTGAACGCGATGAGCTTCTGGTTCTTCCTTTTCAGCGGAGTGATGATGATACTCAGCTTCTTCTTCGGCGCGGCTCCTGACCTAGGCTGGACGCTGTACTCGCCCCAAACTGCTACACTATTCACCCCGACCATCGGATTCAACCTTGGAGCTGGCGCCCTAATACTCATGACTGTTTCGATAACAATGAGTTCCGTAAACTTCCTAGTTACGATGCTCAAGATGAGAGCGCCGGGGCTGAAGCTGAGGTACATGTCTGCATTTTCCTGGGCTATCTTGATCACCATCTTCATGATGCTCTATGCGTTTCCATCATTTTTGGCGGCCGTTGTTCTGCTTTATGTCGACAGGGCATTTGGGACAGTATACTTTTCCTCAATCCAGGGCGGATCGCTCTTATGGGACAATGTGTTCTGGTTCTTTGGACATCCTGAAGTCTACATCGTTCTGTTTCCTGCTCTCGGGATAATTGCTGACGTGATCCCAACTTTTGCCCGAAGGCCCCTGCACGGCGCAAAATACGTGATCGGATCGATGGTCGTCGTCGCAATGCTCAGTTTCGCGGTCTGGGGTCATCACATGTTCGTTACCGGGATCGGGATAGTCTCAACAAAGTTGTACACTGTCACGACCATCGCCATATCTCTCCCATTCGATGTTATGATAATCTCACTCATTGAAACGCTTGGTATGTCGAAGCTCCGCCTGAAGGCTCCCGCTCTTTTCGCATTGGGGGCTGTCGCAAATTTCATCGTCGGAGGGATAACTGGGGTCTTCCTTGCTTCTGTTGCTCTAGATTACTCGCTTAGAGGGACCTACTTCGTTGTCGCGCACTTTCACTACCTGATGGTGGGAGCCAGCATAATCGGGCTGATCGGCGGACTGTACTACTGGTTCCCAAAGATCACTGGTCGAATGTACAACGAGAAATTGGCGAAAATTCACTTTGTGATATCCATGATAGGCTTCCAGATCCTCTATTTCCCAATGTTCATACTTCTGGATATGCCGAGAAGGGTTGTAACCTATACTCCGGACACCGGCTGGGGTTTACTCAACCTTACCGCGACCTTAGGAGGATTCATCTTTGGGGGAGCTCAACTGCTTTTATTCTACAATCTCTACCGTAGTTCGAGAGTCGGACCGCCCTCTGGCCCCAACCCCTGGGAGGCTTGGACGCTTGAGTGGGCACTTCCTTCACCCCCCCCTCCTCACGATTTCGACGTTATTCCTACATTCTTGGCGGATGGAAGCATACGCTTTGGCTCGGGCCCGGGTCTCCCGAATGGATCAAGCCATTCTGGTGAAATCGGTTACCCGAATGGGTCATCAACACATGATGGTAATTCATCGCTTCATCTCGAAGGGCTCAGTCCTTGGCCAATTCTGATGGCTTTCGCAGCATTCATCTTCTTCCTCGGTTTGACTATTGGAAAGCCCGCAAACCCTCAACCGGTTAGCTATCAGCCCTTCTGGCCCCTGATCGCCGACGGAGTCATCTTGGGAATCATCTCCCTCTTCGGGTACAGCAGAGAGAAATTCACTGTCCATGAAGATTCGCACGTCGAGAGTTGGCCCTTCAAACAAGTTCCAAACATGAAACTCGGAATCTGGACATTCCTTGGAGCTGAGGTGATCTTCTTCGGGGTTCTAATAGGCTCATACTTCTTTGTAAGAACCAACGATGCCGCATGGCCAGCAGCAGGCACGCTTTTTGATATTAAGAATGGTTTCGCGATGACCCTTGTACTCCTCACAAGCAGTCTCACCGCTATAATGGCTCTTGCATCTGCCCGGGCGGGAAACGGGAGCGGGCTCATCGCTAGCCTTGGCGGAACTCTTGTTCTGGGTGCCGCCTTTCTCTACATCAAGGCAGGGGAATGGTTCAGCCTAGGTGCAAGCAACGTTTTCCAGAACTATTCGCTTCCAGCGACCAGCTACTTCATAACAACCGGAACTCACGGGGTGCACGTCTTTGCAGGAATGTGCATGACAGTCTACCTTCTCGCGAACGCGATCAAAGGCAGGTACATTAGTGGAGATCACGCAACGCTTGAGCACTTCGGCCTCTACTGGCACTTCGTCGATATCGTATGGGTCTTCCTCTTTCCCTTGTTCTATCTCATCTAGGTGAGCCGAGTGAACACAAACTACCTGTATCTGTTAATCTTCGCGGCTCTGATTGGAGAGACGGATATCGAAGTGAACCTCTCCTCAATAATCCCGGCCTACAACGAGTATGTCACTGTGCTCCTAGGTATTGCTGGCACCAAGGCAATTTTGATCGCCATGTTCTATCAGCATTTGAGATATGAGCCAAAGTCTCTTTCAACGTGGGTCATAATAGGGCTCGTAATCGCGTCCCTTCTGATGGGTCTGAGCTTTGTGCAGCTTCACGTTGGTCACTGATAGTCGATTGAGAGCCATAGAAGCAAGTGATAGATGAAAGGATTCATGAGAGCGCAGAATTGGCTCTAGGAACAGACGACTCCTATTCCTCTTCTCTGATCAAGATTTCTTTCCTAGGAGGGCTCACAGTTCTCGCGTCTTTGCTCTTCTATCAATGGATTATTTCCAACTATCCAATTGGGACCGGAAGAATTGAGCTGATACAGCAAATTGCTTACGTAGTTCTCGCTTTGATACTAGCTGGAGTCAGCTTGGTTCTGGTGGCAGTCACTCGCTACCTCATGCGGGGCGCAAGGGAGAATGGCACGAAACATTTCCTTCTAACTGGTATCGTTATTTCACTAGCCCTCAACGACAATCGTTCGTTCCGCGCATTCATTGTTGCCTCTCTATTCTACGGAGTGTTCTTTGCGTTTGTTTCCAGTTTTCTAGTGTACCAACCATCTGGGCGATTCTCGGAAACTTACGGAGTTAGCATCCCCTCGACGCTACCGGTGATTTGTTGCGGTCCAATCGGACAAATGCCTCAATTCGTGGTCTACCTGACTCAGCAATTCGCGATCTTGATCGTGCCGGTGAACGTGATTCTTCTCATCGCAGTGTCATGGCTCGTAGGCCTGAACGTGGCAATCGCGACATACTCGTACACGAATGAGTCGCCTGGTGTTCGAGGTAAGTGGTTTGGTGGGCTCGGCGCGATTGTCGGGCTGTTTAGTGTATGTCCAACTTGTGCTGGATTCTTTCTTCTGACGATGCTTGGTCTGGCTGGGGCAGTCACATTCGCGCTAACGCTTGTCTCTCTTCAGGTCGTGTTTCTCGCCGTAGGACTTCCGTTGCTTCTGCTCACCCCAATAATTACCGCTCGGAAGGTCCCTCAGAGTCGGGCGACCTCATGCAATTTACCTCGAGACGAACATACGGCCCGCCAATAACCTTCCAAATTCGTCGACTGTCCGGTTTGGGTCACTGAAAACTCTGTCATACGATTCTCAAGTGAGACGGCGCCAGCTCTTGAGAGAGCGAAGGCGGTATGAGTTTTTCGCAGACTTGGCCTCGCCTTGCTCTAAGGACAAGCTCGAGATGACAAAGAAACAATTTGGACTCGCGTTGATGAATAGTTAGTCTGCCTACCTAGCCTAACTGACGATTATTTCTCCATGCATGAACGTGTGCACTGTACAGTAATAGTAGTAGGTCCCAGCCGTGTCGAAGGTTACCGGGGTACTCGCTCCGGCTCCAGCGTTCATTATTCCAGTGTCCCAAGCGGTAGGTCCTGAGTTCACTCCGTTGGGGCAACCCAGAGCGCTATTGTGGGCTGAATCGCAACTGGTGGCGCTGTGAGGCGCTTGTCCCTTGTTTACCCATGCGACGGACGTATGAATCGCTATCGTCAAATTGTGATTCGTGCTAGTATTGAAGCCGCACTGTGAAGCGCTGCCACATGATGCACCGTTGTCGTAGATGTTAATCGTGGTCCCCGCTGCTTGCTGACCCTTTGGCTGGAACAGGATGTAAACTCCGGCACCGACTACAACGAGTACGACTAGGATTATTACGTATAGTACCGTTCGACTCTTAGGCTTAGTTGTCTCTGGCGGTTTCGCTGATTGTTCCATCTTTTCACTGAAAATCAGCTCGACCGAACCTTTTGCTATAAGCGTTATGAAAAGACCCTACCTTTAGAATAGACTTGAGCTGAAGCGGCCTCCTAGCGCCTGGCCAGCCTCAAGAGAGGGTAACCTGACGCACTCAAGAGCTTGGCACAAACGCAATAGGGTAGCTGTCGCTCTCATCTTCGCATGGTCAGCATAGTCGCTTACAAGATTGCATTACTAGTGGTGCTTGCTGGGAACCTACGTCCGTCAGAGCAAGTGGCGCATAGTTCCATTTATTTTGGGTCTAACATTTTTTCAACATGGTGACCGCAGATGAGTCCAGCTGGCGAGGCTTTTCTGGCTGGCCTTCAGGACATTGTTCAGATACGTATCGAGTCTTGACAATATCTAGTTTCGAAATTATCGGTGTTTGATACGTTTTCACTCTGCGCACTTTTGCGTTCTTTCGTGTACGTGGGACTTAACAGTCAATTACAGTAGCTGACAAGCGAAGATCAATTTTGAACCCCCATAACCTCTACCGGATCAAGAAGCGAATACTCGCAGCCAAGACTCCTATCGCCATCATTACCGTCCTCCTCGCCTCAACAATGCTCGGCACAGTGATCGTCAGACCCACGATCCACGAGCCTACCGGCACCGGACCCCATCTGCCAGTACTATCCGAAGCAGGAAGCATGAGCTACTTCGCCAAAGTCGCCGGCCTAGGCTACAACCCGCCCGCCACAGCCCACGACGACAATGAGGGCGGCAAAGGCGACGAAGGCGGCGGTGGACCCATCGCCCAAGTCAACAGCCAACAGTTGAACAAGGACTTCAACCAGCGGCCGCGAGATGAGCCTGCAGTCACGGTCAACCCGGCCACCGGCACCGTCGTCGGTGGAGCCAACGACTATGGCATCGGCGGCCCCGTAGGCGGAGGCGTCTACACCCACCTCAAAGGCGCATCCTTCCCAGCCGAGACCTACTTCCCACCCTTCCCGTTGCTCTGCGCTGGCGGCGCGGGATCAGTCTGCCAGTACGAGGCGCCCCCGATAGGCACTGGAGACCCGGCTCTCGTCTACAGCGTAAAGAACAATGATTTCTATTACACGAGCATCGGATTCGCGGCTGACAACTGCGCCAGCGGCGTCTTCCTCTACCGATCCCTCAACGGTCTAGACTGGACCCGGCCCATCGTTAATCGTCTAGCGGGCGGACCGGCAACCGGCGGCGGCATCCGCACCATAACCTACTACGACGGCGGACCCAGCGGGCTAGACTGCCACATATTCAATGACAAGGAGTGGATCGCGGTCGACAACAACCCAGCCAGCAGCTTCTACGGACGGATCTACGTCACGTGGAGCCAGTTCATTCTCGACTCGACCGGCATCGTCTACAGCAGCAGCCCGATCAAACTCGCCTACTCCGACGATCGCGGCAACACGTTCAGCGACCCGATCGATGTGACCGGGTCTGCACCAAACGGTAACTGTCCAGGCTTCGCGCTCAACCCGTCCAACAGCCTCCACTGTGTCGAAAACCAGTTCAGCGTCCCAGTCGTCGGAACCGATGGCACTGTCTACGTCAGCTTCATCAACGGCCAGCACGAGACACCCGAACACCGCGACCAGTACCTCGTCTCACGCGTCCATCCGGGATCCGGATTCAGCGTTGACGGACCCTTCCTCGCCACCTTCCCGGTCTACGATGCTTCAGACGACTATCCAACACAGACAACCGGCGGGCAGGGCCGATCGACATTATGCAACAGCAATTTCCGCATGGCCAGCACCCAAGGCATGGCCATCAAACTCGACGGCACCAACCCGGCCAAAGACCAGCTCTACATAGCATGGGCAGACGACCGAGCACACGCGGGCCAGTTCGCAGGTGTCACCGTCATGGACCGCGCCCATGGCTACGCATGCCCCGGCGGATTGAACACTGACAACGACGTCTTTATCATCGAGTCCACCGACCAGGGCGCCATCTGGACCTCGCCGCGCCAAGTGAACCAGGACAAGCCTGCCAATACGGTCAATGACAAGGACCAGTTTTACCCTTGGGTCGCAGCCAACCCGAAGGGCCAGATAGTCGTCGTCTACCTCGACAGACGATACGACAATACCCCGGTCCCCAACAAGCTCTCACGAGCAACAGTAGGATACACAACAGACCTCGTCAACTGGAAAGAGACACTCATCGCCCAGTTCCCGTCAAACTATGACAACGCCTTCAGAGCCGGCGCATTCATCGGCGACTACAACCACGTCCAGATCATGAACGACGGGACCGTCTACGCGGTCTGGGTCGGAGTCAAACCCGGCAAGACTTTCGAAGGCGTCCCAGTCCTAGCCAGCGACATCTTCATCGCCATCTACAGCGTCGGCAAGTAAGAGACGGTACCACACCGTCTCACCCCCTTCTTTATTTCCAAATCTCAAGTCAAGCATCCTTGAGACGGCTAGTCCGCCTGTCTCTACCGAGACTTGGGCACAAGCCTTTTGCCGGTTTTGCGATAAAGCTTGTTTTTGGATCTACATACAGTTCGACAACCGCTTTCTGTGTTGTCCACAACCGATTAAATAGCGGTGCAAACGTTTGAGGCGGCGAGACTCATTAGGTTCGCGGCAATGAGAAAGTTTCCACCTTCGCTTGAAGCCTGGCGCGATCCCATCGAGAAAACTATCAACAAGACATTGAAGGCGAATTTTGACAAACGCGAAGCTAACCAGATCATCAAGTACATGTTCAGAACTGGTGGGAAACGTTGCCGCCCCCTGCTGGTTGTGCTTTCTGCTGAAGCTCTGGGAGGGAAACCAGAGGAAGCCCTTGAGGCTGCCGCCGCTGTCGAAATAATTCACGCTGCAACACTGGTTTTCGACGATATGATCGACAAGGACCAAGTCCGGAGAGGAGCACCCACTATTCATATGGCCTTCAGCAACGAGAAAGCACTAACGTCCGGTTTGTTTCTTGCTTCGAAAGGGGTTCAGCTTCTGTCTAACTACAAGAACCCCGAGGTAATGAGAATGATAGGAACGACTTTGGTCGATATCAGCAAGGGAGAACTTCTCGACATTCTTGGCGATTTCAACGCGAGCGTGAGTGAATGTATCGCTATTGCGGACTTGAAGACAGCGTCGTTGTTCGGAACGGCGGCAGGAATAGGAGCCGCCATTGCTGGTATTAACGGGCGGGATCTGGTCGGTGTTCAGAAGTTCGGGAGATCATCTGGGATGGCTTTTCAGATCCAGGACGATATTCTCGACTTTACGGATGGGTCCGAAGAACCGGTCTTGAAAGCGCCGAACATCGTTACCTCGCACTGCCTTCACGAGGCACCGCGTCCCAGCAGTAATATTGAGCTGTTGAACTCGAATCGTAAGACTTCGAATCGAGAGGTCCTGAAGATACTCAGGAAGGCAGGGTCGCTCGAATTCGCGAGATCTAAGGCCAAGGAATATGCTGGTAACGCGAAGGAATCGCTTGACAAAGTCAAGAGTCTTGAAGATCGAAAGATTCTGGACGATTACGCCGATTATCTCTGGAAAAGAACAGAATAGCCCCGAAGCTACTCTCTAATTCAAACGTTTATAATGAGTCAGACCCGGGTTTCCAAAAATAGGCGGAGTCAGCAACAACCGTGGTCTCCCAAGGGATACCCGAGGAAACTGGCTACATCATCTTCCTCTTCGTTGCGACATTGGCGCTCGTTATCACTTTAAGACTGGTGATCAGTCCGCGGGATCCAAGACCCACTCCCGAAAAGAGGGCGCCCTTTGAGTCCGGCCAGATTGCCTCTGGTCCAGGAAGAACGCGATTCATCATTCAGTACTATCCCTACATCTTGATGTTCGTAGTCTACGACGTTATTGCAATGTTCCTATTTGCTTGGGCTTTGGATCTTAGATCTTTGGGAGCAACCGGAACCGTTCCGATCTTGACTTTCATGGTAGTGGCGCTTGTTCCGTTAGCCTACGCGTTGCATCTAGCGGGCCAACGGGAGAACTGGTAGGAAACGCTTGCCTGACCCGATTAGCCAGATCATCCAGCTGGTAACCAGCACCTACTTCCTCGAGATCGTAGTCTTTCCTGGTTTAATATCGATAGCCATTCTCGGAGCCTTCTTCACATGGTTCGAGAGAAAACTGACAGCGAGAGTTCAACTAAGAATTGGTCCGTTGTACTCGAGCCCGGTCGGAGGGATTCTTCAGGGGTTCGCTGACATCATCAAACTGCTCTTCAAAGAATTAATCATCCCAGAAGGAGCGGATCGATTCTTCTTCATCATGTCTCCTGTGACAGCGCTGATAATCGGCGCAGCCCTCCTGGGACTAATCCCATTCGCTCCAGGGGTCCAGATCGCGAACGTGGACGTGGGTCTCCCGGCGTTCCTCGCGATCTTAACTCTTTCACCAACGCTAGTGCTTCTGGCCGGTTGGAGCGCAAACAGTAAGTTTCCATTCATTGGCGGTCTCAGAGCGCTGTTTCAACAGACGGCATACGAAATCCCGCTATGGCTGTCTGCATTAGGAGTCGTCATGATAACTGGGACCCTGAACTTGACCGGGATCGTCCAATTTCAGCAGAACAACGGATGGCTCATTCTCCCGCAGGCTTTGGGAGCCCTTCTCTTCATCGTAACCTCGACCGCGGAGATGGAACGCTTGCCATTCGATCTCCCCGAAGCAGAGTCAGAGATCATGATGGGCTGGCAAGCCGAATATCCGGGGCCATTATTCATGCTGGTCCAGGGTCCCGCGTTCATCAAACTGTACGCTTTCGCCGCTCTCTTCTCGACATTATACCTCGGCGGATACTTGGGACCTGCGATCATTCCTCCGATCGTCTGGTTTTTCCTCAAGACAATCGTGATCATAGTCGCGATCATGCTCTTCAGGTCAACATTTCCGCGCGTCCGTCTCGACCAATTATTGCGCCAGGGATGGACCACCCTGCTGACGCTTTCCATCGTGAATATTGTAATCGCATATTTCATCGTCGTTGGAGTACCTGCGATCTGACGACAGATGACGGATCTGACTTTCCTAGCTCTAGCAACCGTGACCGTGGCGAGCGCCATCCTTGCGCTTGAGGCCAGAGATCTGGTCTATGGCGCAGCTGCCCTAGGAATCTCGTTTCTCGGCATAGCCGGACTCTTTTTCCTTCTTGACGCTTCATACACTGGAGTGTTCCAGATTGCTGTGTATATCGGAGCAGTGGTCGTTCTAATATTGTTCACAGTTATGCTAGTTGGGCCCCAGCTCGGTGAGCCTCCACTGGAACTAAAGAGACTCTCATTACTTGTAGCACTCTTGATATCGTTACTGCTCGGAACAGCAGGGTCTTTGACTAGCGCTGCTGCTTTTCGTGGACCAGACAACTGCAGTGCGGGTTGTGATCTTATTCGTCTTAGCACTACGCTCATCAACCAATACGGGGTCCCGCTCGAATTTCTCTCACTAGTTCTCGCCGCGGCCGTGATCGGTGCATTGACTCTGGCCAAGGCAGACAGGAAGGGTTGAGAACATGGAACCACTGACCAGCTTCTTCGCCGTCTCGGTTATCCTCCTGGGTATTGGAATCTATGGACTAACTACAAAGAGGAATGCTCTCAGGATACTGTTCTCGATAGAACTGATCTACAACGCTGCAAATCTCAACATCATCGCCTTCGGGAGACTGCGAGACCCGCCGATAGTTACTGGTCAGGTGCTGGTTCTGTTCACGATTGCGCTCGCGGCTATGGAAGCGTCCGTCGGACTCGCTATCATAATGCTGGTCTCTAGGTTGAACGTCGACATTGACCTTCGCAAACTAGATCGACTGAAGGGTTAGAGAAACCATGACTTTTCTTCTGATAGGTGCGATAGTTGTTCCTCTAATCGGCGTCCCGGTTGTCTACTGGTTCTCCCTTCTTCTAAAAGACAGAGCCGGGTATGTCGCATCGCTTCTCTCAATCGTACCTCTTGCGGCTGTTTTGATCGCGGGGGTTCAAGGCTCGTCCTCTCCCCAAGGTTCCTATTCGGAACTGTACTCTTGGTCGCCGATTGGAACCTTCGGTCTAAGAGTCGACAATCTCAGTCTGCCAATCCTTCTCATCATTTCACTGTTGGTGACATTGATCGCGCTTTTCTCCGTGCCTTACATGCGTCAGAGAATTGGTGACGATCCTGGGCGCTACGGGCTCTACTACAGTCTGTACGTGCTCTACTCGCTGGGAATGATAGGGACGGTTCTCGCTACAAACCTGATCGAGTTCTACCTGTTCTTTGAAATCATGCTAGTGCCCTCTTTCTTTCTCATTGCGGAATGGGGGTATGGCGAGCGAGACAAGATCTCACTCACCTACTTCATCTGGACGCATGTAGGAGCCTTGGTACTGCTCGTCGGTATACTCGTGACAGGATTCTTGGCCGGAACTACAGATATGGATTCGGTCGTTAACAACTTCGCTGCGAACCCGTCCATTGTCCCCTCCCTCGTGAGGATAGGAGTCGTTGGAGCCATGTGTTTCGGGCTCTTCGTCAAGATCGCGCAGTTTGGTCTTCATGCATGGCTCCCCTCGGCTTACGCTGAAGCACCTACGCCAATTAGCGCCCTACTGTCTGCGGCCATGACAGGAATAGGAGGATATGCGATAGTTCGGATAGTCATGACAATCTATCCATCGGGATTTCAGGCCCTTTCAGCGCTCTTTGCCGGTTGGGCTCTAGTCACAATGTTCTATGGCAGCGCGATGGCGCTGGTCCAAGACGATGTCAAGAAACTGCTTGCATACTCTAGCATGAGCCAGATGGGCTACATCCTCTTCGGACTGGCAACCTTCACTTCGTTCGGCATATCAGGTTCAATGTTCCAATACATCAGCAACGCAACAGCGAAGGGAATCTTGTTCATCGCCGTCGGCGCGATAATGCTTCAATTTCGTGGGGAGCGAAGCATGAGTAAGATGGGAGGACTGGCCGGAAAGATGCCGATTACCGCGTCTGCCGCTTTCATCGGGTCGCTGGCACTGATGGGTTTTCCATCGACTAATGGGTTCTTTTCGGAGTTTCTCCTCTTCCAAGGAGGCTTCGTACGTGCCACAATCGCATTCTCAGATTACCGTGTCATAGTGACCATTCTAGGAGTCGTTGCCACTGCGTTCACTGCGGGATATTCTCTACTCGCTCTGAGGAAGATCTTCTTCGGTCCCTCAAATGGAGACACGGCAAACGTAAAGGAAGCACCTTGGACAATTACAGTTCCACTCATTGTTCTTAGCATCATAACAGTGGTCCTCGGGATTTATCCGGGACCCATCATCAGCCGGTTCGCTGCCATCGGGAAAGCTATCGTTGGAGCATGAGATGAATTGACGCTCATTCCATGGTTGATTTGGACTGCACCTCTCGCAGGGGCTGTTCTCACGCCTGCTTTTGCGAGGATCCATCCAAGTCTTCGAAATTATGGAGCTGTAGCGTTCACCCTCGTTTCAGCCATATTTGCGACGCTCACAACCTTGACAATCGCGCAGGGCGACTACCAAGTCGCATGGATCTCCTCGTCGATTTTCAACGTGAATGCTGGCGTCCTCGTGGACCCGTTAAGCATGTTTCTCGCCAACATAGTTGCTTGGATCAGCTTCCTCATCATGGTCTACAGCCTCCAATACATGAAGGGCGAGTTCGGGCTCACTCGCTACTGGTTTTTCATGAACCTCTTCATCGGCAACATGCTCCTACTCGTACTCGCCGATAATCTACTGCTGATGTTCTTTGGCTGGGAAGGAGTCGGCCTCTGCTCCTACGCGCTGATCGGCCACTTTTATCATGATGAGCCCGAGCACTGGGTCGGAGCCCCGGGCGACACGGCCCTTGGGGTGCCTCAAGCCTTCCCTCCGAGTCACGCAGGGATGAAAGCCTTCGTGATGACGCGAATTGGTGACATCGCCCTCCTGATCGCAATCTTTCTCATTTTCGCGACAGCCGGGACCTTCAACTATGGTGAGCTGGCGACAAAGCTTGGTCAGCCAGGCAGTTGGGCTTCAGTCTTGTCCGGGTTTGGATTGTTGTTGCCTACCGCGCTTCTCTTCTTCGGAGGGCCGATCGGAAAGTCCGCCCAGTTTCCCCTGCAAGAATGGCTTCCTGACGCGATGGCGGGACCGAGTTCCGTCTCCGCGTTGATTCACGCGGCTACGATGGTGAAGGCTGGAGTATTTCTCGTTGGTAGAATGGGCCCGATCTTCTATATCGCCCTGTTACAGTTCAACCTATTCACTCCTTTCTTTGCTACAATAGCTTGGATTGGTGCATTCACAGCCTTCCTGGCTGCAACTCAAGCCACTGTCGCCCGAGAAATCAAGAAGGTCCTGGCCTACTCGACCGTATCTCAGATAGGCTACATGATGATGGCGCTAGGCATCGCCGGGCTGAGTGCAAACTTCATCGCAGGATATTCCGCAGGGCTATTACAGCTGATGAGTCACGCGATATTCAAGGCCTCACTCTTCCTGGCAGCAGGGTGGGTCATACATGTCACCGAGACGCGATTCATGGACCAGATGGGCGGACTTGCCAAGGCAATGAGACTTACATCAGTCTCGATGCTGCTCGCCGGGCTCTCTCTGATCGGCATCCCCCCATTCAGCGGCTTCTGGACAAAAGATTCGATCCTCTCCTCAGCCTTCCAGAGTAGCCAATTTGTCTTCTACGGAATCGGGCTTGCAACGGTGCTACTGACGGCGTTCTACACAACGAGAATGCTAGGCATCACGTTCGCAGGCAAATCCAGCGACCACGTCAACGAGCTTGCAGAGGAAGGAAAACTTGCCCACGAAGCTGGTCTAACCATGCTCGTCCCATACCTCGCTCTTGCAATTGCAAGCCTCGGGCTAGGAATCTTCTATCCATTTTACAGCGGACCCCTTACCAACTACATCGCTAAGGCCCTGCCCGCAACCCTACCCACTGGCGTTGTCCCCGGTCTAACGACTACAGAAGTTCTGCTGTACGGGGCAAGCATCGCGATGGCTGGAGTCGGCATAATCATGGGATACCTTCTCTATTTCAGAAGACCATACACTGTTCCAACCAATGTCGGGGGGCTCCGAGCCTTCCTTTGGCATCGTTGGTATCTTGACGCAATCAACTACCGCGTGTATGTTGGCGGACTAACCAGTGCGAGTCGAGGACTTTACAGATACATCGAACAAGGGATTTGGGATAAGCTCAGCTCGACAGTCGCACGTGATGTCATAGATTACTCTGAGGCTAGCGGGGTCCTGGACTCGAGAGTTGTGGATGGAGCCGTGGACGATGTCGCAACTGCAGGCTCTCGACTCAGCAACCTCCTGCGGCGGCTGCAAAGCGGAGTCACTGAGCAGTACATCATATCATTCGCGATTGGGATCGCTCTCCTTCTAATCTACATGATTTTTGTGGTCGGAGCTCGCTAAGATTGTTTGGAATCCTGACGGTCATTCTCTTTCTACCATTGGTCATGGCAATTCCTACCTTTCTGCTCGGGAAGAAACGAGAAGGCCTGGCCAAGATTCTCGGCATCGGGACTACCTCTGTTGTCTTCGGCATTTCTCTCATTATAGTTGGATTGTTTCAATATGGTAATCCAGGTTTCCAGTTAACAGACACTGGAGAATGGGCCAGCACTTTCGGACTGAACTACATCGTAGGAATCGACGGGATCAGCCTGCCTCTTCTAATCCTAGCCGCTCTCCTCTGCCTCCTAGCCGCAGCCGGGTCTCGGGACCTGATTAGCAATAAGCAACCAGAATACTATGCGCTCTTCCTAATCTTCGAGACGGGAATAATAGGCGTGTTCACATCGCTTAACCTGATTCTGTTCTATGTTTTCTGGGAAATAGTATTGATCCCTATGTTCTTCTTCATCGGCATCTGGGGTGGACCTCGCAGAAGGTATGCTTCTCTAAAATTCCTCATTTTCACATACGCCGGAAGTGCGATCATGCTATTCGGCTTCGTCGCCCTCTACGCTTGGACCGGTAGCCAAGGCCCTCCCTCTTTCGATTACAGCACGATCCTCACGAGAGCCGCAAATATTGCTGTGCCCTTTCAAGTGGCCGCTTCGCTAGCTACATTTCTCGGATTCGCAGTCAAGCTGCCAATCTTTCCCCTGCACACGTGGCTTCCGGACGCGCACGTCGAAGCTCCGGCACCAGTCAGTGTTCTCCTCGCCGGCCTATTGTTGAAGATGGGTGGCTACGGACTTATCCGATACAATCTGTTGCTGTTCCCCGCGGCAGACAAACTTCTCTGGCCAATCTTCACAACTATAGGACTCATAACCATGATTTACGGAGCGTCCGTAGCGTTCGTCGCACAGGACATGAAGCGCATGATTGCCCTGACAAGCGTAAATCACATGGGATACGTGTTGTTGGGAACCTTCACCCTCGGTTCGATCGGAATCTCTGCCGCTGTTTTCCAGATGTTTGCCCACGGACTAGCCGTCGGAATGCTCTTCCTCATGTCAGGCTACATCCACGAGCATACGGGCACCCGCAACATCAACGAGCTGAAGGGTCTGCGAGGTAAGATGCCGACCACCACTCTACTGCTGATCCTAGGATCGATGGCAGCTATGGCTGTCCCGGGATTCGCCAACTTCATCAGCGAATACCAAGTGATCCAAGGAGCACTGAGCACAAACTATCTCTTCGCACTGGCAATCCTTGCTCCCGCGCTGACAGTCGGGTACTTCCTCTGGATGCTGAGACGAGTAGTCATGACACCAGCTGTAGGTCCTAAGAACGAGATACCGAGACACTCACTAATCATTCTAACCGCATTCCTCGTCCCACTACTTGTTTTCGGAATCTACCCGGTGCCATTACTTGGGAGCGCGATCAAACCGACAGTCGACCATCTGCTTTCCATACTCTTTCCAGGGGGAAAATAAGATCACTAACCTCTGGATCCTCACGCCCTTCCTGACACTGGCAACATTTGGATTACTCGTCACTCCGGCGGGGTTGATCAAGCGCGGCAAGACCCCGATGGGGATTGCTCCTTACGCCGGGTTGACTGGATTGGTCATCGCACTTGGCTCTACAATATGGTTAGGCTTCTACGGAGGGCCTTCCCAGATTTTCGGTGGATTCCAGATCGACCTCTTCACCTATTTCTTTACGGGGGTCCTTCTCCTCGTCTCGCTATTTGTCGCAATATCATCCCTTGAGTTCATGAAGGGGGACGTGAACGCAGCCCCCTACTTCGGACTACTGCTCCTGTCAACTTTGGGGATGATTGTTCTTGCCGCCTCAATGGATCTCATTCTTCTCTATGTGGGTTGGGAACTCATGAGCATTCCCACCTACGCTTTGACGGCCATTAAGAAGAGGGATCCTAACTCGAACGAGGCGGCGGTCAAATTCTTCGTATTGTCGGCTCTATCGTCCGCCCTTCTCGTCTTCGCAATATCGCTGACGTTCGGCATAACCGGGTCTACAAGTCTCCCAACAATCGCGAGTTCTCTTGGAACTCTCACAGGCGATACGAGGCCATTCGCCTTGATTGCCATCGTAATGTTCGTTGCCGGTTTCGGCGTAAAGATGGCCGTGGTTCCCTTCCACATGTGGATCCCAGATGCCTTCGAGGGGGCCCCGACGACGGTCAGTGCGTTACTGGCTGCGGGAGCCAAGATGGCCGCATTTGCGGCCGCATTTCGTGTATTCATCGTAGCATTTGGGACTGTCAACATTGATTGGTATTCGACCTTCGCAATCGTAGCGATTGCGACGATGACCTTGGGTAATGTTGCTGCGC
>Ga0209267_1000917_pt1 | contig 20671 bp, 20 predicted proteins | sample GraSoiAngelo_137_FD_185894 | JGI IMG/M metagenome (GOLD analysis project Ga0209267, IMG submission 185894) | Grasslands soil microbial communities from the Angelo Coastal Reserve, California, USA - 14_0929_09_30cm (SPAdes) (version 2) | ecosystem: Environmental > Terrestrial > Soil > Grasslands ... | reverse complement strand
ACGGGCTCTTGCTCATGGATTCCTCCTCGTCGATGCGGAACCTAATGACACACGATCCCGACTCAAGTCAAGCCGCGGGCGAGGAGCGCGACGAAGGAGAGGGCTTAGAGCGCGGTCACGCGGTTGGGGCCCAGACGCTTGGCGTCGGCCAGCGCCCGCCAGGCCGCTGCGATCAGGTCTTCCGCGGATGCCGCGTCGGCGGGGAGCCCGGCGACGCCGAAACTGGCGGTGACCGGTCCCTGCGGGAAGGGATGGGCCGCGATGACGCCGAGGATCCGCTGCGAGTACGTGACGGCGCCGGCCTTGGGCGTGTTGGCCAGGAGGGCCGCGAACCCGTCGCCGTCGAGCCGGGCGATGATCGTGAAGCTCCGTGAGTGCTTGACGAGGAGCCGCGCGACTTCTCGCAACACCTCGTCGCCCGCGGCGGGCCCGTGATCCGCGTTGAGCTGTCCGAAGTGATCGATGTTCAGGACGACGAGCGAAAGGGGGTGGCCGAAGCGGGTGTGGCGCTTGACCTCTTCGTCGATGCGGAGCGAGAAATAGCGACGGTTGTAGAGCTCGGTCGAGACGTCCTTGAACGACAGGTCTTCGAGCCGCGCGTTGCGGACGGCGACGGCCGCCTGGGAGGCGAGGGCTCGAACCAACTTCTCGTCCTCCGGATCGAAGGGGACGATCGCGCCGGACTCGTCGAGCGCGTTCAGGAGTTCGAGGACGCCGACGTTGCTGCCGGTCAGGTCGTTCATCGGGACCGCCAGCACCGAGCGGGTCGAGTACTCGCTGGCGGCATCGAACCGCCGGTTGAGCGCCCGCGTCTCGTGCACGCCGATCGCGTACGCGTCGGCCACGCTGACGATCTCGCCCGTCTGGGCGACGTGCCCGGCGAGGCTCGGCTCCGTCAGCCGAAGCGGCTCGGACTGGAGTCGCTGCAGCATCGCGACCGTGCCCAGCTTGCGCTGCAGGAAGTCGTTCTGGACGACGGCGAACCGCAGGTGATCACCCTCGCGAAGGAACAAGGTGCCGGCCTCGGCCCGCGTGAACCGCCGGGCCGTCTCCAGCACTCGCTCGAGCAGCGCATAGAGGTCGCGCTCGGAGGTGAGCGCGAGCCCGATCTCGAGGAGCTCCTCCAGGAGCTGTTCGCGATCGGTCATCGTCTGCGGGCTCACTGAACGGCGACTCGATTCCGGCCCAGACGCTTGGCGTCGTAGAGAGCCTGGTCGGCCGCGACGATGAGGTCGTCGACCGTCGTCGCGTCCTCCGGGAGACTGGCGATGCCGACACTGACGGTGACCGGACCGTGGGGGAAAGGGTGCTGCGCGATGACGGCGCGGATGCGCTCGGCGTACGTGAGGCCGCCGGCCTTCGCCGTGTTCACGAGCATGATCGCGAACTCGTCGCCGCCGTACCGGGTCACGATACTGAAGCTGCGCGAGTGCTTCACCAGGAGCTGGGCGACGTCGCGCAACGCCTGATCGCCCGCCCGGTGGCCGAACCGATCGTTGACCTCCTTGAAGTGATCGAGGTCCATGAGCGCGAGCGTGAGCGGCTCACCGAAGCGGCAGTGGCGCTTGTACTCTTCCTCCATCCGGATCGTGAAGTACCGACGGTTGTACACGTCCGTCAGCGCGTCCTTGAAGGAAAGGTCCTCCAGCCGGGCATTGCGGAGCGCGACGGCGGCCTGCGACGCCAGCGAGCGCACGAGGCCCTCGTACTGGGAGTCGAAGGGCACGACGCGCCCGCGGTCGAGCGCGTTGATCAGCTCGAGGACGCCGAGGATGTTGTTCGCCGGATCCTGGAGCGGCACCACCAGGATCGACTGGGTGCGGTAGTTCAGGCGCGCGTCGACGCGCGGATCGAACGAATAGGGGCGATCGGGTGGAATCGCGTACGTGTCGTGCAGGTTGAGGATGTCGCCGGTGAGCGCGACGTGACCGGCGAGGCTCAGCTCGCGGAGGCTCAAGGGATCGGCCTGGAGCCGGCGCCGCATCTCTTCCTGGCCTAGCTCGCGCGCGAGCTTGTCGTTCTGGACGACCGAGAAGCGAAGCTGATCGCCTTCGCGGAGGAAGAGCGTTCCGGCCTCGGCGCGCGTGAACCGGCGGGCCTCGGTGAGGATGCGCTCGAGAAGGGTTCCGAGATCTTGCTCGCTGGTCAGAGTGATTCCGATCTGCACGAGCTCTCTGAACGCCTGGGTCATGTTCAACGTCGGTCTCTCCGATTGCTGCAGGGCATTGCGCCTGCCACCGCGTCCGCCGCCCACATGGGCCGCCTCCAGGAACTCACGATCGAGAGACCTTGAGCCACACTAATACGACGCATAACTAAGCAATACCGGTGCCATTAAGTCCCAGTTTTATAATCGATGGAAATCGCTCTGAAATCTTCCGTATCGAAAGTCGGGCGGAAAGGACTTTGCCACCTTATGGCAACACTCTGACCAAGTAAATTCTCATCGTTGACAAATTCTTTGACGTATCGAGGGACTAAGTGACAGCTAGACGCCTCGACATGCCAGGCTGGCGAGCCATCGTGTCAGGCCTCAGCGCAAGACGTCGTTTTCCCTGGCGAGAATCTCCCTTCTGTTATGGCACAGCGGTTGCGTGATCCTTCGAGGACGCTCCTATGAAGGCATTCAAGCGCCGCGAAGTCACGGACCTGCAGCACCTCAGAACCCTCGTCGCCGACAACGCGGACGCGATGGAGCCCGACCTCAAGATTCTCGCCTCGAATCTGAATTTCGGCCGCACCAGCGTCGAGCTCGCCGCGCTCGACGCGGAGCGCGTTCCGGTCCTGTTCGTTCTTGGTCTCACCGCCGACGACGCCATGCTCATCAGAGCGCTCGAAGCCTACGCCTGGTGTCTCGAGTATCCCGAATCGGTGCAGCGCCTGGCGCCGGCGAACACACAGCTCGGATGGCCACCGCGAATCGTCTTCGTCGCCGAGCGGCTGCTCGAGGCCTTCGTTCGAAAGATGCGGCTCCTCAATTTCTCCTCGGTCGATTGCTTCGAGTTCCGCTACGTCGAGGCCAACGGGACGACCGGCTTCTATCTCGATCGGGTCGACTGGGCGCCGGCGGCATCCGCCGCCGTGAAGATCCCGCCCCGGCCCCAGCGTATCGAGCCGCCCGTCGTCGAGGAGGAGATCCCGCCACTCGAGCGGCCGAGAGTGGCGCCGCGCGAGGAGCCAAGGCTGGTGCTGCTGCGCGAGGAGCCTCCGGAAGAGCTTCGCGAGGAGCTCGAAGAGCTTCCCGAGGAGCCAGCCGAGGAGCCGAGGGTCATACCGCGCGCCGAGCCGAAAGTAATCCCCCTCGTCCCCGTGGAAGAGCCGAGGATCGTGATGCTTCATGAGCCGCCGCGGACCGTCGAGCCGCCGCCGCGAGCCGTCGAGCCGGCGCCGAGGAACCGCGAGCCGGCGCCGACGAACGGCGCTGCCGGCAAGAGCACGAGCGAGCGGGTGGAGCGTGGTCCTGTTGTTCTCAAGGGGCTGCGGCAACCCACGGAAGCTCCGCCGCGACGGCGCACGCGCGACGTACCCGACCTTCTGCGGCCTGCCGCCGAACCAAAGCCGCCGAGCCCGCGTGAGGTCTCCAGGCCCCCGGCTCCGGCCGCGCCCGCGGCCTCACGCGCGTCTCAGGTCGAGCCGAAGGCACCGGCGGCGCCCACTCCCCGCGTACCGCCGCAAGGCGTCGAGCCGCGGGCGAGGGCTGAGGCCGCCAGGGTGGACCCTCCGAAGAACGGCGCTTCGAGGAGCGAGCTTCCGCGGGGTGACCTGCCCAAGGGCGACCTGGCGCCGACCTGGCGGAAGTTCCTCGATCGGCTGACGAGCACGTTCGACGCGCGCCCGACGCCGGCGGCGGAGCCCCCACGAGCGGACCCGCCGGCGCCTGGCCCCCTGGTGATCCAGCCTTTCGCCGCGGACATCGAGGTCAGCGCGCACGAGGTCGCCCCCGACGAGGTGATCGATGAGTCTCACGAGTCGGTCGTTGAGCTGACCGACAAGCAGCGGCGAGCCCTCCAGGGACTCACTCTCCCGGACAACGGCGAGCTCGCGCCGCAGTGGCGGAAGTTCCTGGATCACCCGGCGCTCGACGAGACCAAGATCGGCGTCGTCCGCGGGTATCTGCAGCGTGAGTTTCCGCTGTGCACGGTGTACGACTTCTACGACTTCCAGCGAAACGCCCAGGTCTTCCAGCTCCAGGACAATCACGGGAAGGTGACGCAGCTGATCACGATGACCGCGGAGTTCTTCGACGGCCACCGCGATCTCGAGATCAGGGCGTGGATCGAGAAGCACCGGCTCGCGCAGGCGATGCGACAGGCCGGCCAGGCGGGCGTGCTGGTCTCGGAGGCTGGTCTACAGATCGAGAAGCATTAGGGCCTCTCGTCGGCTACGAGCTCTCCCACCTCCAGAACAGCGTTCGCTCCGGCGAGATACGGATGACCGTGGCGGTCTCTCGATCGAGCCCCATCGCGCGGTACTGCGCGTACTTGGACAGAAGAAGGTCCACGGCGCCCGCGCGCTCGGATCCCTCCGTGAGCACGTCGGCGCGACCCTGGACGATCACCCAGCAGAGCCGCGACCACTCCTCGTCGTAGCGGTCGACGGTCAGCGAGACGCGCGGATTCTCGGCGATGTTGCGCAGGCGTCGCAGCCGGCGGGCCGCGACGCGCTTGGGCTTGGCGTCGATGGCGGAGAAGCACGCGCGGCCGTCGAACGCGTAGCACACCGGCACGACGAGTGGCTGCCCCGCCCGGTCCGCCGTGCCGAGCCGCGCGACGCGGCTCTGATACAGGAGCTCGGCGGCGTAGGCGGGGAGCTCGTTCACCGAATCAGCTTCGCGTACTGGTCCAGGAGCGGCAGCACCGCGTCGCGGCCCTCCGAGGGTAATCTCAAGATGGCCCGCGTGATGCCGGCGGCGGCGTACGAGTCGAGCGTGGCGCGTTCCGCTCTGGCTCCGAACACCGAGACCGAGATCTGGCCCGGATCGCGGCCGGCACGCGCCGCGCGCGCCTTGAGGTCGGCGAGGCCGGGGAGAATCGCGTCGGCGTTGCGTCCGCGCGGGAACCAGCCGTCGCAGAAATCCACCACGCGCTGCAGCGTGTGCCCGCTCTCGCCGCCCAGCAGCACCGGCGGGTGTGGTTTCTGCGCGGGCTTCGGGTACGACCAGATCGCATCGAAGTTGACGAACTCGCCGTGGTACTGCGCCTCGTCCTTCGTCCAGATCTCCTTCATCGCGAGGATCCGCTCGCGGAGGAGCCGGAAGCGCGTCTTGAAGGCGGTCCCGTGGTTCTCCATCTCTTCAGCGTTCCACCCAGCCCCGATGCCGAACAAGAAGCGTCCGTTGGAGAGCAGGTCGAGGCTCGCGATCGTCTTCGCCAGCGTGATCGGATCGTGCTCGATGACGAGACAGATCCCGGTCCCGAGCTTCAGGTTCTTCGTCGCGGCCCCCGCGGCGGTGAGCCCGATGAACGGGTCGAGCGTGTGGGAATACTCCTTGGGCAATGGGCCGCCGCCCGCGAACGGCGAGCGCCGGCTCGTCGGAATGTGCGTGTGCTCGGTCACGAACAGGGACTCGAACCCGCGCTCCTCGACGGCCCGCGCCAGCTCGTCGATCCGGATCGAATAGTCCGTCGGGAAGATGAAGACGCCGTGGTGCATGACTCCTCCTCGTGGGTGTGTCGCGTGAGAACGCCGCTCACGCGAAGACGGTCTCGGGAAGAAATGCCGATACGATCCAGTTGGGCGCGTCCACGATCTCGCTGATCTTCAGGTCGACCGCGACGCTGCAGAGGATGTAGGCCTCTTCGCGGCTAAGCCCGCGCTCCTCGACCAGATGCTCGATCATGTAACGGATCGCTTGCTGGGCGCCGGCGAAGAGATCGGGGCCGTGAGCGGTCGTCACGTAGCAGGGCCCGCGCTCGAGGGCCGACACGAGGGGCCCGCGCGTCCGGAATCGGGGCTCGCGCAGACCGCGCCCGGGCTCGAGGCCGAAGCGAAGCGTGACCCGCGCCATCATCTCGACGGCCGTGACGCACACCTCACCGTCGCCCTGCGCCGCGTGGGCGTCGCCGACGCTGAAGAGGGCGCCATCGACCCAGACCGGCAGGAGAAGCGTCGTGCCCGCGACCAGCTGCTTGATGTCCATGTTGCCGCCGTTCTTCCGCGGCGGCATCGTGCTGTGGCCGCCGGGCTCGTCGAGCGCCACTCCCATCACGCCCGGGAAGGGCGCGATGGGCACCCTGATGTCCCGGCCCATCCGCGCATACGTCGGGTCGGTCAGGTCCCAGATCGTCAGGAACGACTTGGGGAACTCGGCTTCGGGCATGAGGCCTCGCCCCGGGCGGATCGCCGTCCAGCCGAAGTCGGCCGCGGGCTCGACCTCGAGGATCTCCACGCTGAGAACGTCGCCGGGACGGGCGCCTCGGACCTGGACAGGACCCGTGAGCGGGTGGCCGCGAAACGGTCCGCGCGCCATGACGTCCGCGTGTGTGGACTTCCGCGAGTAGTACCCGTCGGCCGCGTCGCGGGTGTCGAACACCACGGTGTCGCCCGGATCGATCGTGAGCCGCGGGGCCAGCGAGTTGTTCCACTCACGGTGAACCGTCTCGCGGTCGAGCTGGTGCGTGGTCGCCATCGCCTCAGGATCCTCCCGTCATCACGCCATCTCGTTCCAGACGACCATCCCGGTGCCCGACCGCCACGCCACCGCGGGCATGTACGCGAGGACGTCAGCCGGACCGCGCGTGAAGGCGAGGACCAGTACCCACGCGAGCAATTCGGCGGTCCCGCCCGAGCCGGCCGCCTCCATTCGCTCGAGCGTGCACTCGCGCAGCAAGGCCGCGTGGTCGCCGCGCTTCAACAGACCCAGGAACCAGCGATCGAACTCCTCGTCGACCCAGAAGTAGCGTGGTCCGCCCGGCTCGTGCGAGAGCCCCCCGGTGGCGACGACCGCGACGCGCTCATTGCCGGGATAGGCCTCGAGCATCGCGCGCATGAGCGTCCCGACCTGATACGCGCGCTCGGGCGTCGGGATCGGGGGGACCGTGCAGTTCATCGTGACGGGGACCAGCCGGAACCGCGCGTCGGGGTTCAAATAGTGCGTCGGCACCGAGATCCCGTCGTCGAATTGCATCGCGCGCAGGTAGGCGAGCGCCAGGCCGCGGCGCGCGCCCTCGTTGACGAGCCATCGCGCGATCGGCGAATGGCCGGGCACGCGGTATTGCTCCATGGCGAGCCACTCGTCGAACCACTCGGCGGGCCCGACGTGCTCCTCGGCGATGCCGACGGTGTATTCCGGCATGTTGTTGATCGGCCAGTTGAGCAAGTGATCGTTGCTGAACATCACGACGACGTCCGGTCGGGCCGCTTCCAGGCGTCGCCGCATCTCGGCGGTCGCCTGGAGCGCGAGCTGCTGGTATTCCTGGGAGGCCCGCGTGAACCAGCCGGTGAGCCCGGGCGAATGCGTCATGGCCATCGCGGCGACGATCTCAGCCATGGCTCTCGCGCTCGAGCCGGGCCTGGAGCGCCAGCGCCTTCGCCGTCTCTTCCGGGTACGCGCGCTGGTAGCACTCGAGCGCGGCGCTGGCGTTGCTGTTGTGCGCTGAGCCGAAGAACAGCCGGAGGATCTGCGGCACGTAGTACTGGTGCACACCGAGCTCCATCATCCGGCGCGGGTCCTTGTCCCGCACGGCTTCGTACTCGGCGCGGCTCAGCCCGAACTCGCGCGCGAGACCCTCGAGGTCGCTCAGGAAGCGAGCGCGGAGGGCGGCGTCGCGCCGGACGTGAAATATCATCTCGTTGACCGGCAGGGTCTTGTCGCAGCGCTCCACGTTGCCCATTCAGCTCCCCCCGGCCTTGAGCACCTTGGGGTTGATCTTGAGGAACATGATCACACAGCGCTCACGGCCGAGGTTTCGGACGTCATGCGGCACGTTCGCGGGGAACTGCACGATCGCACCGGCGGGCACGACCACCTCGTCGCCGTTGATGCTCATGTTCGCGCTGCCCTCGAGGACGTAGATCGCCTCTTCCTCGCGCGGGTGACTGTGCATGACGGTCGACTGGCCCGGCTCGTAGCAGGCGATCTCCGACCAGAGCTGGTCGGTCTTGAAGAGCATCTTGCGCACACGCTTGTCGGCGGCGAAGGCCTTGAGCGCGTTGAGATCGAATACCCGGGCGACGCCCGTCGTCGCGGCAACCGCGGTCTCGTCCATCGGCACCTCTCCTCGGGTCGTTGATTCGTGCCCGACAGTTTACCGCGATCCGGGACGGCTTGACTTGGCACGAGTTTGGACTGACAGTGCGTCGCGACCGAACACGAGACATGGAGATCAGGCCCCTTCGAGGCTATCGTTACGCTGGCGACTCCGCGCGTGATATCTCGGCGGTCGTGGCACCTCCCTACGACCAGATCAGCGCCGACACGCAGGACCGCCTCTACGCGATGAGCCCGCACAATATCGTTCGCGTGACCTATCCGAAAGACGCGGACGACAAATACGGCGATGCGCGCCGGGTGCTCGACGCCTGGCTGGCCGAACGCGTCTGGCGTCGCGACGAGCGCTCCGCGATCTATCCCTACCACCAGACCTACACCGTCGCCGCGCAATCGATCACGCGGATGGGCTTCGTCGCCCTCGGCGCGGTGAGTGAGTACGCGCGTGGCGCGGTCTTGCCGCACGAGCGGACACACGCCGGACCCAAGCGGGACCGGATGGATTTGCTCGAGGCGACCACCGCCGACATCGGGCTCCTCTTCATGCTCGCGTCCGATCCGGGCGGCGAGCTTCGCCGCGCGACGACCCCGGCCGGCGAGCCGATCGCCGAGGCGCGTGACCTGAAGGGCGAGCTCCATCGTCTGTGGCGCATCACCGACGAGGTGACGGTCGGCCGGGTTCGGGAGCTGATGGCGACGCGTCAGGTGATCATCGCCGATGGCCATCATCGGTATGAGACCGCGGTGGCGTATGCCGAGAGGCACGCGGACGCCGCCCACAAGCTGATGGCGTTCTTCGTGCTGGAAGCACCGGGGCTGACGATCCTGCCGAACCATCGGCTCGTCCATGGCATCCAGCCCTTCGACTTCGATGATTTCGTCCAGATGGCGGCTCGATGGTTCGACGTCGCACCGCTCGCCGACCCGCTGCACGTGCGGCTCGAGAACCGGACGATCGGCGTGGTCAGCGGGCCGGACTCGGCTCTCTTCACGCTGAAGCCCGGCGCGGACGCACACATTGGCTGGCCCGAGAAGACGTCACCGGCCTGGCGCGGGCTGGCCGTGTCGATCCTCCACGAAGGATTGCTCCGGCCGCTGCTCGGCATCACCGACGCGAAGCTCGACGCCAAGACGCACGTGGACTACACCGCCGACCGGGCCGAGGCGATCCAGCTCGCCCGCGACGGCAAATACCAGGCGGCGTTCCTGATCGCGCCGACGACCGCCGAGGAGCTCCAGGCGGTCGTGCGTGGTGGCGAGCTCCTTCCCCAGAAGTCCACTCACTTCTACCCGAAGCTGCTCGACGGCCTCGTGTTTCATCGTCTCGGCGAATGAGCGCGGGCCCGCCGCCGCTGCGCTACACGGGGATGCGCATCAAGCGCCTCGAAGACCCGAGACTCCTGACCGGCCGAGGACGATATCTCGACGATCTGGGGCTCCCGCGCATGCTCGTCGCGAGCTTTGTCCGGAGCCCGTATGCGCACGCGCGCATCGTCCGGATCGATACCGCGGCGGCGCGCGCTCTGCCCGGGATCGTCGCCGTCGTCACCGCGGACGACCTGCGCGCCGTGACGAAGCCGCTCGCGCCACGGCTCGATGGCCGCGGCTTCACGCCCACAGCCTGGCCGGCACTGGCGGACGGCGTCGCCCGCTTTGGCGGCGAAGCGGTGGCGGCAGTCGTGGCCACCGACCCCTATGTCGCGGCCGATGCGCGTGAGCTGGTCACCGTCGAATGGGAAGCGAAGCCGGTCGTCGCGAGCATCGACCAGGCGCTCGCGTCCAACCAGATCCTGTTCCAGCGCCGTCACCGACAGGGCGACGTCGACGGGGCCTTCGCGCGCGCGGCGATCGTCCTGCGCCAAACATTCGAGCACGGTCGCTGCGCGCCCTCGCCGCTCGAGCCGCGCGGCATCCTGGCCGACTGGGATGGCGACGCGCTCACGATCTGGTCGGCCAACCAGGCCCCGTCGATCATGCGCACGGCCCTGGCGGATGCTCTCGGTCTGCCGCACGCGCAGGTGCGGATCGTGAGCCCCGACGTCGGCGGCGGTTTCGGGCTCAAGATGCAGGTGTTCCCCGAGGACGTGGCGGTCGCCGCGCTGGCGCGGCGACTCGGACGTCCGGTGAAATGGCTCGAGGAGCGCCGCGAGAATCTCGCCGCGGCGTCCCAGGCCCGCGCGCAGCGGACCGCGGTCGAGATCGCGGCGGCGGCCGATGGCACGGTGCTGGCGCTGCGGTCGCGCGTCATGTCGGACAATGGCGCGTACCATGCGTACCCGACCACCGGCGTCCTCGAGCCGCTGGGAACGGCCAGCATCATGCCCGGCCCGTATCGGATCACCGCCTACGAGTTCGAGGCGCTGGCGCTGGCGACCAACAAGCCGCCGCTCGGCGCCTATCGCGGCGTGGGCATGACGATGGGCGCGTTCGTGGCCGAGCGCATGCTCGATCTCGTCGCCGAGCGCCTGAAACTCGATCCAGCCGACGTGCGGCGCCGCAATCTCATTCCGCGCGAGGCCTATCCGTTCACGTCAGCGACCGGCTACACCTACGACAGCGGTGATTACCCGAAGGCGCTGGAGGAGGCCCTGGCCGCGGTCGAGTACGACAAGCTGCGGCGCGAGCAAGAGGCGGCGCGCGCCGAGGGTCGACTCGTCGGTATCGGGATCGCGTGCTACACCGAGTACACGGGGATGGGATCGGCGGGCTTCCGGCGTCGCGGAGCGGTCGAGGTGCCTGGCATCGAAGCCGCGACCGTCACGGTCGATGCGGACGCGACGGTCCGCTGCGCCGTGAGCTTTCCCACCCAGGGTCAAGGGCACGCGACCACGATCGCGCAGATCGTGGCCGATCGTCTCGGGCTCGCGCTCGAGGATGTTCGTCTCCAGCGCGTCGACACGGCTGAGTCGCCGCGCGGCAGCGGTACGTTCGCGAGCCGCGGAACGGTCGCGATGCTCGGGACCGCGGCCGTCGCCGCCGACCGAGTCGGCGACAAGCTGAGAGCCCTCGCGGCGCATCGCCTCGAGGCGGCCGCCCCCGATGTGGAGCTCGCCGGCGGGCGCGCCTTCGTGCGCGGCTTTCCCGATCGCTCGATCGCCCTGGCCGAGATCACGCGGATCGCGTACTCGCCCCCGCGCGGCGGCCTTCCCGACGGCCTCGCGCCCGGGCTCGAGGCAACGGTGTATTGCGACCTGCCCGGCCCGACCTTTTCGGGCGCGGTTCACGTTGCGGTCGTCGAGGTCGATCCCGGCACCGGCCGCGTCACGGTCCGGCGCTATGCTCTCGTCGAGGACTGTGGACGCGTGATCAATCCGTTGATCGTCGAGGGGCAGATCCACGGCGCCGTCGCGCAGGGCATCGGCGAGGCGCTCCTCGAGTCCGTCGTGTACGATGACGACGGCCAGTTGCTCACCGCGACGCTCATGGACTACGCGCTTCCTAGAGCCGACGACCTGCCCCTGCTCGAGATCGGCCACCTCGAGACGCCCTCACCCATCACTCCCGGTGGCGTCAAGGGGATGGGCGAGGGCGGAACGATCGGCGCGCCGGCGACGATCGCCAACGCGGTTGCCGACGCCGTGCGCCATCTCGGCGTGCAGATCACCACGCTCCCCATTCGTCCGGAGTCGCTCCTCGGCCGCTCCGTGACGGGTCGGGAGCGACCGACATGAGGACTCCGTAATGGGAAAACAAGATATCGAAATCGCCCGTGCCGTGAAGCTCCAGCCGATCCAGGCGATCGGCGAGAACCTGGGACTGAACGGCGGCGACCTCGAGCCGTACGGAAGCTACAAGGCGAAGATTCGCTGGGACGCGATCGAGCGCGCGAGCACCCGGCCGGATGGGGCGCTGGTGCTGGTCACGGCGATGACTCCCACGCCGGCGGGCGAGGGCAAGTCCACGACAACCATCGGACTCGCCGACGGCCTCAGACGGCTGGGCAAGCGCGCCATCGTCGCGATCCGCGAGCCGTCGCTCGGGCCGGTGTTCGGCGTGAAGGGCGGCGGCACGGGCGGGGGCCACACCCAGCTGGCGCCGATGGACGACATCAACCTGCACTTCACCGGCGACATGCACGCGATCACCGCCGCGCACAATCTATTGGCCGCGATGCTGGACAATCATCTGGCGCAGGGTAATGCGCTCGGGCTCGACGTGAGACGGATCCTCTGGAAACGCGTGCTCGACATGAACGATCGCTCGCTGCGTCGCCTCATCGTCGGTCTGGGCGGCCCTGCTCACGGGGTGCCCCGCGAGAGCGGCTTCGACATCACGGTGGCCTCGGAGATCATGGCCATCCTCTGCCTGGCGCGCGATCTCCAGGACTTCAAGGCGCGCGTCGAGCGCGTGATCGTCGCCGAGAAGGGCGACGGGACGCTCGTCACGGCGCGCGAGCTCCGCGCCGCCGGCGCGATGGCCGTCCTCATGAAGGACGCGATCAAGCCCAACCTCGTCCAGACGCTCGAGGCCACGCCGGCGCTGGTCCACGGTGGGCCGTTCGGCAACATCGCGCATGGCTGCAACAGCCTGATCGCCACGCGGCTGGGGCTCAAGCTCGGCGAGATCCTGGTGACCGAGGCCGGCTTCGCGAGCGACCTCGGCGCCGAGAAGTTCGTGGACATCAAGTGCCGAACCGGCGGCCTGGTGCCGTCGGCCGCGGTCATCGTCGCGACCACGCGGGCGCTGGCGATGCACGGCGAGGAGAACCTGGCCAAGCACGTCGAGAACGTGCGCCTCTTCGGTCTGCCGCCGGTGGTCGCGCTCAACCGCTTCACGGACGATACCGACGCCGCCGTGAGCGCCGTCATGTCCAGCTGCAAGACGCTCGGCGTGCCCTGCGGCGTGTCGCGCGGCTGGGAGCTCGGCGGCGCCGGCGTGACCGACCTGGCGGGCATGGTCCTCGACGCGATCCGCGGGAGCGACCGCTCGAGCTTCCGCCACGTGTACCCCGACGAGCTCGGGCTGGCCGCGAAGCTCGAGACGCTCGCCAAGCGCGTCTACGGCGCCGATGGCATCGCGTTCGCGCCGACCGCCGCGGCCAAGCTCCAGCGCTACGAGGCGCTGGGCTACGGCCGCCTGCCGGTCTGCGTGGCGAAGACGCAGAACTCGCTCAGCGACGATCCCAAGCGCCACGGCCGGCCGCGTGGGTTCACGATCACGGTCCGCGACGTCGCCCTCTCGGCCGGCGCCGGCTTCGTCGTGGCCTACGCGGGCGACATCTTGACGATGCCTGGGCTCCCGAAAGTGCCCGGCGCAGAAGGGATCGACATCGACGCGAGCGGCAACGTCGTCGGCCTGTTCTGAACAGGTCAGGGCCGCCCCGCGCCTATGCTACGATCGACGCACAATGCGCGCGGTCCTTCTCGGCACGGGAAGTCCACCGCCCAACCCGAAGCGACGGGGCCCCGCGACGCTCCTCGCGCTCGGCGATGAGCGATTTCTGGTCGACGCCGGCTCCGGCGTCGGCGCCCAGCTCGTCCAGGCCGGCGTGCGCCCGTGGGATTGGCCGCGTGTCTTCATCACCCATCACCATTCGGATCACACCATCGATCTCGGCCATCTACTCATCACGCGGTGGATCACCGGCCAGAACGCGCCCTTCGAGATCTGGGGTCCGGCCGGTACGCAGCGTCAGGTCGAGAAGCTGCTCGACTACCTGAGCTGGGACATCGAAGTGCGTCGCTCGCACATGCACGAGCGGCGGCCACCGGAGGTCCGGGTCACCGAGATCGAGGAAGGGAAAGTGCTCGATACCGGCACGGTGCGGGTGAGCGCATTCCTGGTCGAGCATGATCCGGTGAAGCCGGCCTTCGGGTTCAAGTTCGAGGGCGGCGGCCGGACCGTCGTGGTCTCGGGCGACACGCGTCCGTGCGAAAACCTCGTCCGCTGGAGCCACGGGGTCGACTGCCTCATCCACGAGTGCTGCGAGATGTCGAAGACCGGCTGGTATCCGGGCTGTGGCTGGGCGAGCCTGGAGGAGAAGGTCAAGGACCTGGCCTCGTATCACACGCAGCCTGCCGACGTGGGCCGTGTGGCGCGCGCCGCCGGCGCGAAGAAGCTCGTGATCACCCACCTGATGCCCGGATCGGTGCCCGCCGAGCTCGTGGCCGCGGCCGGACGAGACTTCGCCGGGGCGGTCGCCGTCGGCGAGGATCTCGCGGAGGTGTGAGGTCGTGGATCGTGCAGCCGAGCGTCCAGTCGATCTTGCGGCAGCGATGCGATGGCTCGGCGGTGATCGGCGGCTGCTCTGCGAGCTGGTCGGCATCTTCGTCGACGATGGCCCCAAGCGGATTCAGGCGATTCGCGCGGCGTTGACGGCATCCGACGTCCGGCAGGTCGAGCAGGTCGCGCACAGCCTCAAAGGCTCTGCGTCGATTCTGGGCGCGACGCGGCTGCAGACCGCGGCGCTGGCGCTCGAGGACGCGGCGCACGACGGGCACACGGAAGACGGGCCCGCGCTGGTGGCACAGATCGCGGGCGAGCTCGACAAGGTCATGGCGTTCTTCGCCGATCCGGCCTGGGCGGACCGACTCGACCTCGAGGCGACGACGTGAGAGTGCTGATCGTCGATGACGAGCCGATCGTCCGTCGCCTGCACGAGGCCTCGCTGACCGGCTGGGGCTACCAGGTCGTGTCGGCCTCCAGCGGCGAGCAGGCGTGGGAGCTCTTCCAGCAGGACAATTCGCCGGCGCTGGCGATCCTCGACTGGACGATGCCGGGGATGGACGGCCTCGAGCTCTGCACGAAGATCCGCGCGCTGGGCCGCGAGCCGAAGCCCTATCTGATCTTCGTCACCGCGAAGGCGCGGACGCAGGACATCGTCACCGGACTGGGTGCCGGCGCCGACGACTACATCGTGAAGCCCTTCGAGCGAGAAGAGCTTCGCGCGCGGGTGCAGGTGGGCTTCCGCATGCTCGCCCTCCAGTCCGCCCTTGCCGAGCGCGTCCGCGAGCTCGAAGAGGCGCTGATGCGGGTCAAGCAGCTGCAGGGCCTCTTGCCGATCTGCTCGTACTGCAAGAAGGTTCGCGACGACCGAAACTACTGGCAGCAGGTCGAGACCTACATCGAGGGGCACTCCGACGCCCAGTTCACGCACGGGATCTGTCCGGAGTGCCGCGAGAAGTACGTCGAGCCCGAGCTGGAGCGGCTGCGTCGGATCAGGGAAGCTGGCCAGACCGGAACCCAGCTGTGATCACGCGGCGCGCCGCGGCCGACCGCGGCCATTTCGACTTCGGCTGGCTCGACACCTCGCACACGTTTGCGTTCGGCGAATACTACGATCCTCGCCACATGGGGTTCCGCACCCTGCGCGTAATCAACGAGGACCGCGTGCAGCCCGGCCACGGCTTCCCGACCCACGGACATCGGGACATGGAGATCATCAGCTACGTGCTCGAGGGCGCCTTGCAGCACCGGGACAGCCTCGGCACGGGCTCGGTGATCAGGCCCGGCGAGGTGCAGCGGATGAGCGCCGGCACGGGCGTCACGCACAGCGAGTTCAATCCCTCCCAGAGCGAGCTCGTGCATTTTCTTCAGATCTGGATCGTGCCGGACCGTCGCGGCGACGAGCCGAGCTACGAGCAGCGGACGATCGGCGATCCGGACAAGCGCGGCGTGCTTCGCCTGCTCGCCGGTCCGCGCGGCGGCGGCTCGGCGGTCACCATCCATCAGGACGTGCGCCTCTACTCGGTGCTGCTCGAGCGCGACCAGGAAGTGGTCCACGAGCTCAACGCCGAGCGTCACGCGTGGGTGCAGGTGGCCCGGGGCGCCGTCACCTTGAACGGCCAACCGCTCTGGCAGGGGGACGGTGCAGCGGTCAGCGCCCAGCCCTCGCTCCGGCTCATCGGGCTCGAGCCGGCGGACGTCCTCGTCTTCGATCTGGGTTAGCCGACGCGCGAAGACGCGGCCGCGCGCGTCAGCGCGGCGTGAAGATCGTCTGAGGGGACGGGGGGCTCGGTCGCAGCCATGTCCGCGCGCGCTCCCAACCGGCGCCCACCTTGTGCCGGGCGAGGATGCTCAGGCAGCGCGTGAGGCTCAGCGGGCGGCTGACGACGCTGACGCGGCCCGCCTTGATCGCCGACAGCACCGATTCGACGCCCGGCTCGGCGTCGACCAGCGAGAACGTTGTCCCGAACTGCTCGTCGAGGTGGCTGTCGGAGGTGCCGATCAGGGGTAACCCGACCGCACGGGCCAGCTTGACCGCCGCTCGGTTGAAGTCCACCCGCGGCGTGTAAAAGTGGCTGAACTCGATCGCGTCGAATAGCTCGATCTCGTGCCAGAGCTTTTCGCGCAGGCTGTAAGAGCTCGGGAAGAACGGGTGCGGCGCGACCACGAGCCACTCGGGCGTCCGATAGTGCCTGAGTCCGGCGAAGGTCGTGATCTTGTCGATTTCGACGTCGGCGTTGTAGATCAGGACGTGCCGCCCCTCGACGGTGACCTCGATGCCCGGGATCAGGACGATGCCGTGATCGCGCGCGAAGGCCGCCAGGTCGGTGGTGAAGGTGAGCGTGTCGTGGTTGGTGATGCTGAGCACCCGGTAGCCCTCGCGGGCCGCTCGCGCGATCACCTCGCGGGCGCTATAGCGGATGAAGGGCTCCGCCTCCCGCGTGTGGATGTGGAGGTCGGCCCGGAGCCCGGCGTTCATCGCGCTCTTTTCCGAGCAAGGCCGATACCAAGCAAGTGGCCACGCGCAACTTCGCGTCGTTACTCATGTCGGCCTTTCGGCTCGCTCGCGACCCGGCCCTGCAGGTAGCGAAGTTTTTTCCGTGTGGGTGGTTTAGACCTGACCGCCAATCTGAACGTGGTTCGACCAGGTGTCAAAGAACTTGCCGCTTTGGCTGGCGGCCGTGAACACGGTGGCCGGATGGTTCGTCAGTGAAATTAGGAGTTTCCGGATATGGACGGCGCTGGCAACTCGCTTGCTGACAAGGTTGTTACAATTGAGGAAAGCAATGAACATCCTGAGACGCGTGGTCGGGCGCTGGCGGTCGCGACGGCCGCGCTACGCGCTGGCCCTCGCGGGCGGCGGCGTGATCGGCGGCATGTACGAGGTGGGGGTGATCACCGCGTTCGAGGAGCGGCTCAACGGCGGGGGCGACTTCGATATCTACGTGGGCTGCAGCGCCGGCTCCGTCGTGGCGACGTTACTCGCGAACGGTGTCCGCGCCTCCGAGGTCTACAAAATCATCGACCAGGACCTGGAGCACCCGCTGAACTTTCGCCGCGGCGCCGTCTACGCCTCCAACTCGTTCCGCCATGCCGCGGGCCGGTTCGGCCGGCTCCTCTGGGCGGTCGGCAAGAACGCGATGACCGCGGTCCGCGGCTCGGTCCCCGACATGCTGGCTGCCGCGGAACGCGATCTGCCCGCGGGGTTCTTCTCCCTGGTGGCGCTCGAGCGCTACATGCGCGAGACCCTGGCTGCCGTCGGGCTCCAGAACTCGTTCACCGCGCTCGAGCGCGTGCTGCTGATCCCGGCGATCGACCTCGATCGGGCGCAGCGAGTCGTGTTCGGACGGGGCAATCTTCGTGACGTTCCGATCAGCGAGGCGGTGGCGGCATCCTCGGCGATTCCCGGCTTCTTCGAGCCGTACACCCTGCGGGGACGTGACTACGTCGACGGCGGTGTCGGCTTCAGCGGCCACGCCGACCTGGCGGCCGAGGCGGGCGCCGACGTCGTGATCGTCGTCAACCCGCTCGTGCCCAACCCCGATGGGGGCGTCGTTCCGCTCCGCAACCGCGGTCTCTACACGATCATGGAGCAGGCCGGTCGCATCTACAGCCAGAATCTCCTCCAGCTCGGCCTGTCGACCTTGCGGGTCAAGCATCCGCGCACCGAGTTCCATCTGATCCAGCCCGCGCGAGACGAGACCCCGCTCTTCGGCCCGTCGATGGGGTTCGAGGCGAGCCGGGCGGCGCTCCGTTTCGGCTACGAGTCGACGAAGGAATGGCTCACCGACCAGGGCCTTCCGCTGCTGCGTCGCCTCCAGGCGACTCCACAGGTGGTTTAGGCCGCCTTCAGCGCTTCACCGGCGCCCGCCGGCGAGCTTCAGGGCTTCGGGTGCCGAGCGTAGTCTTCCCATCGCAAGAACTCCCAGAGCGGGGCCGATGGCCAGGGTCGCGAAGGCCCAGCGCCAGCCGGCGCGCGCGACGAGCGGTGGGACCAGCCAGATCGAGATCATCGTGAGGGCGAAGCCGACGCACGTCTGTGTCGTGAGGGCGGTGCCCACGTACGCGGGCGGCGAGAGCTCGGTGATCGCGGTCGAGAACTGGGCGGAATCGGCGATGACCGTGACGCCCCACACCACGGCGACGAGCAGGGTCAGGAGCGGCGGGCCGCCGAACGTCAGGCCGATCGTGGCCGCGCAGGCCCCCGAGAGCGCCATCGCGAGCATCGTGAGCGTCGTCCGCCCCCACCGATCCGACGCTAAACCGCCGGCCCAGCAGCCGAGGGCGCCGAGCGCGATCACGAGAAACGTGGCGGAGCTCGGGTTGAGCCCACCGTAGCTTCCGCCGCCGCGCGCGTCGAGGCTGGCCGCGAGGAACACCGCGATCCACGCCCACATCGCGTAGAGCTCCCACATGTGGCCGAAGTAGCCGAAGCACGCCAGGCGCGGCGCGCGCTGGCTGAAGATCGCGGCGGCCATGCGGACGTCGAACCGCGCCAATGGAAACTGAAACGGACCGTCTACCACCCAGAGCTGGACGATCGCGGCGCCGGCCACCGCGAGCCCCGAGGCGACGAGCAACGTCTCGCGCCAGGGAAGGGTGGTGAGTCCCGAGACGAGGTGCGGCGCCGCCGAGCCGACGGTGAGGGCACCGACGAGGATGCCGATCGCGAGCCCGCGGCCTTCGCGGAACCACGTCGCCATGATCTTCATCGCCGGGGGATACGCGCCGGCGAGGCACATGCCGGTCGCGAACCGGAGCGCCAGCGCCGGCCCCAGGCTGTCGACCCAGATGGCGAGCGCCGCGTTGGTGGCGGCGCCCGCCACGATGCCGACCGTCATGACCAGACGCGCCGAGACGACGTCGGGCAGGTTGGCGAGGGCACTCAGGAGCGTGCCGACGATGAATCCGGCCTGCACCGCGATCGTGAGGCCGGCGGCGCCGCCGTCGCCCAGGCCCCACTCGCGCCGCAGCGCCGGCAGGACGGCGGAGGCGCTGAACCAGAGCGAGAGCGCGAGCAGCTCGGCGAGCGAGAGCAGCGCGAGCTGACGCGACGCTCGCGTCACGCGGTCGCTACTCGACGACTCGCTTCTTGCGCAGGTCGGCGATCTCGGCGGCCGACAGGCCCAGATCCTTCAGCACGTCCTCGGTATGCTCGTTGGGCATCGGCGCCGCGCTGCGGATCGTCCCCGGCGTGTCGGAGAGCTTGATCGCGACGCCGATCTGACGCACGCGGCCCTGGGTCGGGTGCTCCACGTCGACGATCATTTTGCGGTGATTGATCTGGGGGTCGGCGACCATCTCCGGAATGTCGTAGACCTTGCCCACGCAGACGTCGGCCTTCACGAGGAGCTCGTACCACTCGTCTCGATCGCGGGTCTTGATCAGAGCCTCGATCTCTTCCCGGGCGGCCTCTTCCTCCGCGTTGGCGGCGCGCACCAGCTGATCGGAGGTCCGGGCGAAGCGCTTGAAGTCGGGGCGTCCGATCGCGGTGCAGAAGTTCTCCCAGAGCCACGGCTCGGTGCAGCCGATCGTGAGGAGCTTGTCGTCCCGGGTCGAGTAGATGGCGTAGTACGGATAGGAGCCGCCCAGGAAGCCCTCGCCGCGGCGCGGCGCGAGACCGTCGCTGAAGAAGAAGCGCATGTTGGGCGTCGCCGCCAGGAGCGACACCGTCGTATCCAGGTACGAGACGTCGACGTGCTGGCCGCGCCCCGTGCGCTCGCGCGCGAAGAGCGCCAGCACGATGCCGAGGGCGCCGTGCAGGCTCGCGCCCGCGTAGTCGGCGACCAGGTTGAGCGGGATCACCGGCTTTCGATCCTTCTCGCCGATCAGGTTGAGCACGCCGGCGAGCGAGAGGTAGTTCATGTCGTGGGCCGGGCGATCCCGGTACGGGCCGTCCTGGCCGAAGCCGGATAGCGAGCAGTAGATGAGCCGCGGGTTGAGCGCCCGCAGGGACTCGTAGTCGGCCCCCAGGCGTTTCATCACGCCTGGCCGGAAGCCCTCGACGATCACGTCGGCCGTCGCCGCGAGCTTGCGGAAGACGGTCTGGCCCTCTGGAGACTTCATGTTGAGGGTCATCGACCGCTTGTTGCGGTTGACGAAGGTGTGGATCGTGCGGCGGACCCACTCGTCGCTCGTGTCGCGGCCGGGCTCGGGCGTCTCGATCTTGAGGACCTCGGCGCCCATGTCGGCCAGCATCATCGCCGGCAGCTCGGCCGGCGCCACCCGCGCCAGCTCGAGAATCCTGATCCCGTCGAGTACGCCCATATGCGGCTCCTGTCGAAAGGGACTCTAGAC
>Ga0209267_1000916_pt1 | contig 20671 bp, 24 predicted proteins | sample GraSoiAngelo_137_FD_185894 | JGI IMG/M metagenome (GOLD analysis project Ga0209267, IMG submission 185894) | Grasslands soil microbial communities from the Angelo Coastal Reserve, California, USA - 14_0929_09_30cm (SPAdes) (version 2) | ecosystem: Environmental > Terrestrial > Soil > Grasslands ... | reverse complement strand
TTCGTGTCAACTCGAACGGGCCGCAACCGCAATGCCAGCGAATGGTCTCGTTGCGACTTTGGAGTTGCCCCGGTTCGGTGGACGGTGAACTGCTTTCGAGATCGTCACCGCGCCCTCTCCGAAGGGGGTACCGAGGTAGCATCCCCGGTGACGATCGTCGATCCTGAGGGCACTGTGCGATCACTGGTTCCGCGCGACCGCTCGTAAATCATGGGCGAGAGGTAATCGAGCGCTGAATGTCGACGCCGCGGGTTGTACCAGCCTTCGATGAAGTCGAAGATGGCGCGGCGCGCGTCGGCCTGGGTGCGGAAGCGTTCGCGATCGAGCAACTCGCACTCGAGCGTCGCGAAGAAGCTCTCGCACATGGCGTTGTCGTAGGCATCGCCCACACTGCCCATCGACGGCCGGACGCCGGCCTCGCGACAGCGCCGGCCGAAGGCGAGCGACGTGTATTGGCAGCCTTGATCCGAGTGATGAATCACCTCGGTCGGTCGGCGTTGCGCGACGGCCATGTCGAGCGCGGCCAGGACGAGCTCGGTGCGGAGGTGGGATTCCATCGCCCAGCCGACGACCCGGCGACTCCACGCGTCGAGCACGACGGCGAGATACAGGAAGCCGGCCCACGTCGGGACGTACGTGATGTCCGCGACCCACAGCCGATCGGGGCCGGGCGCCGTGAACTGGCGGTCGACGAGATCCGGGGCCGGCCGCGCCGCCTCGTCTCGCACCGTCGTGTGGAACGGTTTCCGACGGCTCACGCCCTGCACGCCGGCGGTCCGCATGAGCCGGGCGACGCGCTTGCAGCCGACCTGGAAGCCGCGCGCCGCGAGTTCAGCGTGGATGCGTGGTGCGCCGTACGTGCCGCGCGACATCCGGTGAATCGCGTCGATGTGCGCCGTCAGCTCCACATCGGTCCGCGCCCGCGGCGCCAGCGGGCGCTTCCGCCACGCGTAGTACCCGCTGGGGGAGACACCCAGCACGCGGCACATGGTGGCGACCTGATGGACGGCCTGGTGTGCGGTCACGAACTCGAATCCTTGGACGGGATCGTATTGGTCTCCCGTGCAAACCAGGCCGCGGCTTTTGAGAGGATCGCCCGCTCTTCGCGAAGCTGCCGGTTCTCCCGGCGGAGCCGACGCAGCTCCTCATGCTCCTCCGTCGTGAGGCCGTCCGTGCGCTCGCCGGCGTCGAGGGCCGCTTGCTTCACCCAGTTCCGGATCGCCTGGGCCGAGGGCTCAAACTCGCGCCCGAGCTCCTCGGGCGTTCGGCCATGCCGGACCAACTCGATCATCTGCCGCCGGAACGCCGGCGGGTACGCCCGATGGCTCTTCGGCATCGTGGACGCTCCCTTCCGCCCCAACCATGGGGTGTCCACGAAACCGGGTCAACTCCACATCAAGTGCGACGAGCCCTTCACGCCCGACCATCCGCGCGCTCGGGGCGCACAGGGCATTTTGGGTACGGGCAGTGCGATGGGGCTGAACGTGCTCAGCGGTGGGAAGGCCGAGGTGGGACCCGTCCACGAGAACAATGAGCGGTGTCAGGCGACGGCCGAAAAGAAGGGCCGCGCGTGGTAGGCCTTCCTTAGCGCCCTGTAGGCGAACGCGGTGCTGTCTTGGAGAGTTTGGAAAGCTCGAGTCGCCTCACTTACCCATGCTTGGCCCAAACTATCCCGCACCATCGAGCAGCATGGGGGTCCAGACCGAACATGCGGCGGCTTTAAGCACCTGATATTCAATGATGCCGCGTCATAGGTAGGCATACTGCGAGAGGTGGTATCGAGCTTAGGATCCAGTGGGCCCAAACCCCTAACTGAACACGGGAGCTAATTTTAGCGTTCAAAAAGCTCTTAGCCCACAGGGCCATCGGACCGACGGAGTTGCGCCAATTTGGCGGACGCGGCCGGGCAGTTCATAAATCACTCGATTCATGAAGGCTCCCGATCCGCTCCGTCTGCTTCGTTGCGCCGGTTGGATATGCAGAATGCGCGACGGCTCCCGAAACTGTCGACGAACAGCCGCTCTTTCGAGTTCCCGTTCGACGTGACGGCCTGACACGCGGGCCGGTGGCTCAGCAGGACTAGAGCCTCCACGGGGAACGTGGTAGATCTGGAAACTATCGGGGTGTGTGATGTTGTTCAAGCGATGGACTGAGCAATTCTCGGATGACCTCGCGATCGACCTGGGCACGGCGAATACGCTGGTGTTCGTCCGCGGCGAGGGGATTGTCCTCAATGAACCCTCCGTCGTGGCGATTCATGAGGCGGACCAGTCCATCATCGCCGTGGGGCGCGAAGCGAAGGCGATGCTCGGGCGCACGCCCGGCAACATCCGTGTCGTTCGGCCGTTGAGGGACGGGGTGATCGCGGATTTCGATATTACAGAAAGGATGCTGGGCTACTTCATCTCGCAGACGCATCGATGGCAGCGCATGATCCTTCGACCACGGGTCGTGGTGGGGGTTCCCTCGGGCATCACGCAAGTCGAGCGGCGGGCCGTCCGCGACGCCGCGATGCACGCCGGGGCCCGCGCCGTGTATCTCGTTGAGGAGCCGGTCGCGGCGGCGATGGGTGCCGGGCTGCCGATTGAGGAGCCGGGCGGCAATTTGATCGTCGACATCGGCGGCGGGACCACCGAGGTGGCAGTGATTTCCCTGGCGGGGGTCATCTACTGTAAGTCTGTGCGGATCGCAGGTGACCAGATGGACGAGGCGATCCGGCAACACATTCGGAAGCACTATAACCTTCTGATTGGCGAGCGTCGGGCCGAGGAGATCAAGATCAACCTCGGCTCGGCGTACCCTGGGGAGGGTGAGCGGCGCACCATAGAAGTGAAGGGCCGGGATCTCGTCGGCGGCTTCCCGAAGAGCGTTGTCCTCACTGAGGACGAAATTCGGGAAGCGCTGCGCGACTCGGTGATGACCATCGTCGAGACGGTGCGCACCTGTCTCGAGCAGACCCCCCCAGAACTGGCCGCGGATATCGTCGATACGGGCATCGTCATCACCGGCGGTGGTGGCCTCCTACGCGGGTTGGACCGGCTAATCGGGGCGGAAACCCAACTTCCCGTGACGGTCGCCAAGGACCCGATGTCCTGCGTGGCTCTGGGGGTCGGGCGGGTTCTCGACGAACTTGAACTCCTGAAGAAGGTTGCCATGCGCGCCTGACGAAGGTGGAGGTGGGTCTGGCGGCAGCGCCGCAACCCAGACCCAGTGATCGGGAACAGAAATCCCGTCGCCGCGCAGGGAGTGCTGGACCAGGTTGACCATCGGGGCGGGGAGAGTAGTCTAGAGTCAGCTCAACGCTCCTGTGCCGGTTCTTGTCACGGTCGCGTTCAATCCTCTTACGTGTTGAAGGGAGCCTGCATGCTGGATCTCCAGCTTCCCGCGCGGCACGACTGGGCTGTCCAGGAACAGCACTACGGCAAGCTGGTCATGGAGCCCTTCGAGCCGGGGTTCGCCCTGACGGTGGGCATCGCCTACCGCCGGGTCCTCCTGTCGGCTATCCACGGGGCCGCGCCGACGTGGGTGAAGATCGAGAGGGTGGTCCACCAGTTCTCGCACCTGCCCGGGGTCACGGCCTTCCGGAGGTACATCATGATGAACCTCCGGAAGGTGGCCTTCGTGCTGCACGTCAACCGCCCGAAGATCCTCCGGCTGAAGGCGCAGGGCCCGGGCACGGTCAAGGCGAGCGACTTTGAGAAGGACGCCGACATCGAGATCCTCACCCCGGAGGTGCTGCTCGCCCCGCTCGACAAGGACGGCGTGCTCGAGATGGACGTGTGCGTCGAGCGCGGCCGCGGCTACGTGCCCGCCGAGAAGCGCGAGCCCGAGGCGCTGCCCATCCACGCGATCCTGCTCGACGCCGACTTCTCGCCGGTCGACCGCGTGAACTTCCACGTCGAGCCGGCCGTGGACGGCCGGCAGCGCCTCGTCTTCGAGGTGTTCGCGCCGGGCACGGCGGTCGCCGAGGCGTTGCGGATCCTTGAGGACCACTTCGAACTGCTCACGAACTTTCCCCAGGCGACAGCGGAGGAGGCGGCGGCCAAGCGCGACGAGACGCGGTTGCGGACCGAGTGGAACGAGAACTACCTCTTCCGCAGCGTCGACGAGCTCGAGCTCTCCGTCCGCGCGTCGAATTGCCTTAAGAGCGCGAACATCCGGACCATCGCCGAGCTCGTGCCCAGGACCGACACCGAGCTGCCTCCAAACGAAGAACTTCGGCAAGAAATCGCTCAACGAGATCACGGCGATCCTCGGGGCGACGGGCCTGTCGCTCGGCATGCGCCTGGATCTCGAGGAGCTCGAGCGGCTTGCGCGCTCAATTACGAACGCGCGGGTGAGGCCGTAGCGCCTCCCCCGGAAGATGCCCCGAATGTCTGCAGGCGCGGCCGGTCGTCTGCGCGCTTTCAGCCTGACCTAATTCGTCGCTAACGATCCGGCGGCTCGACGGGGGAGACTAGGAATGGACAGAGAGACGGCGATGCTGGCGGTGGTTCTGGATGTATACGAAGGTGGTAAGGACTTGATCCCGGGTTGGAAGCTGAAGGAGCACGCGGAGAGCGCGCTCGCAGCTGGTGGCGTCGAAGGGCTCAGGCGGTACTACGAGGCCTGCCTGTCTGGTTCAGACCATCGATTGAAGACAACCCTCGAAGGTGACAGACGAAAGACTTTGGAATCGGAGCGCGCGCGCTTCATGGCGATGTACCTGGGTCCTGCCTGGCGGTGAGTAGGAATGACGACCCTGCCATCGCCGCTGCTGCGGGTGGTCTGGTCAATTGAGCGATGGATCGGGGAGCTTCGTGCCCCGGGATGAGTTCGAGAAGACCAGAGAATGCTCACTCGCGTTGCGACCAAGGCCGGTGGGCGCCAAAGAGAACGTCGTCCCGGGTCCGCGAGATTCCACTTTCAGTGTCCGACTATCCACTTCCTGACCGTTGAGCCTCTTAATCGCCTGTCCCTTCTAGAAAGTCGTCCTGCGCGATGAATTTGCATTTTGCGGACTGATCCGCTATCTCGCGGTCATGGTCCGATGGTTCGGAACCCTCGTTGGGACCCTGAGAAGCTGTCTTCGCACGCACCGCGACCTCGCGCTCGAGAACCTGGCGCTTCGGCAACAACTGGCCGTGTGGAAGGCTCGCGAACCGCGGCCGCGGCTGACGGAGATGGACCGGATCTTCTGGGTTTTCCTATCTAGGCTGTGGACGAGCTGGCGACATTCGCTGCTGGTAGTGCGGCCGGAGACGGTGATTGGCTGGCACCGGCAGGGATTTCGGCGCTACTGGGCGTGGAAGAGTCGGCGCCGATCCGGTCGGCCCCTGATCAGTACAGGGCTCCGAGATCTGATTCGGCGGATGAGCTACGCCAATCCTCTTTGGGGTGCGCCAAGGATCCACGGCGAGTTGCTGAAGCTCGGTTTGACGGTCTCGCAAGCGACGGTTTCGAAGTACATGATCCGCCCTCGGCGACCGCCGTCGCAGGTGTGGCGCACGTTTTTGAAGAATCACGCGAAGGACCTAATCGCGTTGGATTTGTTCACGGTTCCCACCGCGACCTTTCGGGTGTTGTTCGTGCTCGTGATCCTGACCCACAGCCGGCGCCGGCTGGTGCATTTCAATGTCACGGAGCATCCGACTGCGGAATGGACGGCACGCCAACTGCTCGAGACGTGCGCGCTGGAGGAGGGGCCCCGGTACCTGATTCGGGATCGAGACCAAGTTTATGGAGAACGATTTTCGCGTCAGGCCAAGGCATTGGGCATCCGAGAAGCGGTAATTGCGCCCCGCTCGCCCTGGCAAAACGCGTACGCCGAGCGGGTGATTGGCTCGATTCGTCGGGAATGCCTTGACCACGTCGTCGTGATCGGCGAGCGGCATCTTCGCCAGATCCTGTCGAAGTACGTCGACTACTACAACGGGACGCGGACACACTTATCATTGGCTAAAGACGCACCCGAGCCTCGCAGTGTGCAGTTGCCGAGCCAGGGGAGGGTGGTGAAGGTGCCTCGCGTCGGTGGACTGCATCATGAATACCTGCGGCGCGCGGCGTGAGGCCGATCCGACGACTAAGTGGAAGGCACAACATGACGTTCGAATGGGACGAGAGCTGTCGGATCGTGTCGAGCAACACGATAGAAACCCCGTCGGGCGATCATGTCGTGCGTACCACCACCACGCACAGCATCTGCGGCGAATTTCGACTCAAGAATCGCCGCACCGATCGGGTGTACTTCTGGCTCTCCAATCAGGACAACCGCAAGTGGCTGTTCGGCGTGGGCCCGATCGACTCCGAGTACGAGATGGTGAGGACGAACGTGCCCAAGAACTCCTGGACGTGGTGGACCCGCGTCAAGCACGCCGCGTACTGGCAATACTTCATGGTCGATCCGGCGACGGGGCAGGGCATGACCCGATGCACGGCGCCCAACGATGGCTCGAGCGCGATCGCGATGCGCTCGTGCCCATGACGCCGACTACGTCGGCCAGCGCAACCTGGCCGGCCCCGCCGCCGATAGGAGGCCGAAGCCCGCTGCTCCCCGCAAGTCGCAGAAGCATCAGGACGCTCGGGTCCGCGACCTTGAGAAGCGCCTGCCTTCGACCGGACCGCGCCGGCGTGAAGCGCGTGAGCTGCGCGCTTTCTCCGGAGAGCATTGCGACGGCGGGGATCCCGGCGTCTTTCATCCTGGAACTCTCCCAGCTGCCACTGGCGCGTCAGCATCCAGAGCGGATCGTAAATCCGCGCCTCCAGCGTCTCCTGCATCGGCAGGTACTGACCCAGCTCTTCCAGTAGATCAAGGGTCACCGCGCGGATGTGCGCCAGATCCATCGTTTCCTTGCATCTGAACCGGCGACGCTGCGGTCCAGGTGTCCCGCGTCGCCGGACCTTGGGTCGTTGCTTCGATGCTGCGAGTGCGAATCACGCTTCAGATCGATACCCGGCTCCGTATGGCGAATGCGTTCGTCCGATGAGTCGTTCAACAGAGGCGCCTGGGCACAAAGGCGCTACGCGGGATGCAGCGTCAGCGACCGGTTGCGGACGAGCAGGCTCAACCGCTCCACGAACTCTGCCACCGGCTTCGGGCCGAGGTTCTCCCCCGACCGCAGCCGGATGGAAACGTGCTCCGCAGAAGCCTCGCGGTCGCCCACCACCAACATGAACGGTACCTTTTCGAGCTGCGCCCTTCGGATCTTGTTCTGCATGCGCTCGTCTGCATCGTCGACGTCAACCCGGAAGTCGAGGTCATTCAGCCCCTTCGCGACCTTCCGCGCGTATTCCACGTGCCGGTCGGCGACTGGGATGACACGCGCCTGGACGGGCGAGAGCCAGACCGGAAACGCGCCGGCGAAGTGCTCAATGAGAAAGCCTACAAAGCGTTCGTGGGAGCCAAGAGGCGCTCGGTGCAAGATGACGACGTGCTGGTCACCGCCAGACCTGTCCACGTACGTGAGCCCGAAGCGGTGAGGCATGTAGAGATCCAGCTGGTTGGTGGATGCCGCGAACTGCCGGCCGGTGACGGAGCGAATGACGAAGTCCGCCTTCGGCCCGTAGTGGGCGGCGGAGCCGACCTCGTCGACATACGGAATCCCTGATTCCTCCATCGCCGCGCGGCTGAGACGCTCGGACTCTTCCCACATTGCATCGTCGCCGTGATACTTGTTCGTGTTCTTCGGATCGCGAAGCGCGAGCACCATATGATAGTCCCGCAGGCCGAGGGCATCGTAGTAGTACTGATGCAATCGCATCACGGCGACAAACTCTTCCTTGGCAGACTCGCGCGTGCAATAGATGTGGGCATCGTTTTGAGTGAATCCGCGGACACGCATCAGCCCGTGCAGCTGCCCGGATGGCTCGTAGCGATATACGGTCCCGTACTCCGCGTACCGGATCGGCAGGTCGCGGTAGCTGTGCGGCCGGGATTTGTACAGCATGTGGTGATGCGGGCAGTTCATCGGCTTGAGGTAGTACTCCTCGTCGTCGATCACAAGCGGCGGGTAAAGATCCTCCCTGTAATAGGGAAGGTGCCCAGAGATGTAGTAGACCTCGCTGCGAGTAATGTGCGGAGTGACGACCCGCTCGTAACCGCACTTCCTCTCTGTCTCCTTCGCCCATTTCTCAAGTTCCTCGCGGATGATCGTCCCTTTCGGCAGCCAGAGAGGCAGGCCCCGACCAATCTCGCGGCTAAACGTGAATAGGTTGAGATCCTCGCCGATACGCCGGTGGTCGCGCCTCTTCGCCTCCTCGAGCCGCGACAGGTGGGCGGCCAGCGCCTCCTTGGACTCCCACAGCGTGCCGTACACGCGCTGCAGCATCGGCCGTGATTCCTCACCACGCCAATAGGCGCCGGCGACCCGCGTCACCTTAAGTGCGTCGGGGTCGATCTCGCTCGTCCGACCGACGTGCGGGCCGCGGCACAGGTCTTCGAATCGACCGTGCCGGTAGGTCGAGAGCACGACGTCGCCGTGGTCGGCTTGGTTACCGTCGGGATCGAGCGTGCCACTGAGGATCGCTTGAATGATCTCGAGCTTGTACGGCTGATCCGCGAAGAGCCGCCGCGCTTCGTCCGCCTCGAGCCTCCGGTAGATGAACGGCACGTCTTCGCAGATGATCTCCCGCATGCGCTCCTCGATGCGGGGCAGATCTTCGTCAGTGAGCGGCCGCGGCAGCTCGAAATCGTAGTAGAACCCATCCTCTGTCGGGGGTCCCGCCCCCAGCTTGGTGCCCGGGAATAGCTCAACGACGGCTTGCGCAAGGATGTGCGCGGCAGAGTGCCGCTGCCGAAAGAGCGCCGTCTCCGAGTACGGGACCTTCGCGGGACCGCTCATAACCGGAGGCCTTCGTTCATCAGAAAACTATACCAGATCGAAATTGCACCTCTCGCAGATGGCAAAGTCCGCCAATCTCTCACGCGTGACCAGCGCCCAGCGGAGCCGCCGGAACCGTTCCCCCTGCCACACGTCGCGGAGTGATTCGGTGGCGAGATCGCCGAGCACTACCTCGTCACTGTGAGCTAGACAGCGCGCTGTGGAGTCGCATAGACGCGCAGTCGCCGGCACGCGCGTCGCTCGATGCTCTGCGGGCGCTTCGGTTAAGCTGGGCTGCTTGTGATCGTTATGGAGGCGGCACGGCATCAACAGGAAATCAAGGGACGGAACAACTCCCGCCGAGACCGCTAGACGACCCGCCGAAGGCGACTTGGTGCAATGAGTGATCGTGGCCTCTTTCATCTGCCCAAGTTCTGCGAGCGCCTCACCAACCTTTCGCAGGCTGGCCCAATGCCGCTTCGCCTTGACTCTTCGTTGAGGCGATGGTTACGTGAAGACAGCGTCAGGATCTAGCTTTTCGGGCGAGGTGACGCCATGGCTCAACGAAAGACGATCCCTGCTTCCGGAGGCTACGACATCGCCGTCGCGACCGAGCAGATGCAGGACGGCAACTGGGCGGCTGTGGCAACCGTGACGCAGTCGACAGGTACTGCTCAGCGGAACATCGATCTGCCCGTACCCAAGGAGCGGTTCGCGACTGAAGCGGACGCCGAGAACTTCGCCGTCAGAATGGCGAAGGAGTGGATCGAGAAGAATATCCCATCCGAACACTGAGAGCCTTCAGCCGCTTTAGCTGACTGCTCTCGGCCGTCAGTCGCGAGCCCTTTGAGCTGAAAACGGCTCAGCGAGTCTGCTGGGGTGTGATGCCGAGTGGGATGCTGAGGCATCCGCGGTTTCTTCACTGGTCCTGATTCTCGCAATCCAGGATCCCTGAAGAGTTCGCGCGCTCCAAGGCCGGCGTCAGGACCGAGCTTTCTTTCACGCCTGTGCTTAGCGCGCTGAACGCACATCACCCGAAAGCGCCAGGCGGAGGCCGAGCCCCACCATCACGACGCCTGCGAAGCGCTCCTGCCACGCAATTAGGCCCGGACGGCGTGCGAGCCACCGACCGAACGTGCCTGCGCCGAGTGCAACTGTACTCAGGACGGCGAAGTTAGACACCTTGGTCACGACCCCGAGCAGGAGGAGTTGCACGGCCACGGGCCAGCCATCGGCGGGATCAACAAACTGAGGTAGGAAGGCGAATAGGAAGGCCAGCGCCTTGGGGTTTGTCAGGTTGTTGATCGTGCCCTCGCGTAGCGCCGCTGCATCGGAAATCGACCGCGCCACGGCAGCACTTCGAATGCGCCGCCCGGAGCCAACGAGAAGCCTGGCGCCCAGCCACATCAGGTAGGCAGCTCCGACCCAGCGCAGCATCTCAAATGCGAACGGCGACGCCTGGACCAGGGAAGCGATCCCGAGCGCCAGCAGGAGGACTTGAATGAAGCCGGCCACCAGAGTCATCCTGACCGCACTCATGAAAGCGGTGCGCCGGCCCTGACCGACACCGCGCCCGATCACGAGAAGCATGTCCGGCCCTGGCGACAGCTGGATGGCGAGAGCGGCGGCATAGAAGGCGAGGAAGGTCGGCAGATGGAGCATTGTGGACTCTCCTGCATCACTTGAGCCGTCCGGACTGACGCCCGCACCTTAAATGATACCCCCCGGGCGAGTGCGCACAGCAGGCGCATGGACATCCAGTGGGTCGGTCAGTGGGTCGGTCTGGATGGCCAAACCCCGTCCTCAGAAGAAGAGCGAGCCCGACGACACCGGACTGTGGGAACATTCTGTTGCTCACATTGAACCGCGCCTCTCTATGTTGAAATCATCTTGATGAGCATCCAGCCCGATTGGCTCATGTGGGGCGCGCAAGCTTCAGGCTCTGGCGCAAACCGGGCTGACGTACGTCCAAAACCCGTACGACAAAGAACGGTATCGGCAATTGCAAAAGGTCGCCGCTGAGATTTTCGCCGCTCACACAGGCCACACCCTAACGACCGTCGAACAGTGGTTCACTATTCAACCCGCTACGCCACGCCCAAGGTGGACGTGCGCGGGGGCCTGCTTTCGCGACGGCAAGGTCCTGCACTTGACAAGGGTTCGATAGTTTCATAGACTTCGAAACATGAAGACGATATCCCGCCTACCGCTAGCGCAGTTATCAGCCGATGAGACACACGTCGAAGCCTTCAAGGCGCTCGCCCATCTCAGCCGGCTCCAGGTCTTTTTCCTATTGGTGAAGGCTGGGCGGGAGATGTCGGTCGGAGAGATCCAGGAGGCGGTCGAGATCCCGGGGCCGACCTTGTCCCATCACCTGGACATCCTGCGCCGGGCTGGCCTTCTCGAGAGCCGCAAGGAAGAGCGGTACATCTATTATTCGGTGCAGCGGGAGCGGGTCACCGCGTTGGTGCGCCTGCTCACCGCGTGCTGTTAGGGGGAGCCATGAGCGCAAAGGTCCATCTCCACATGCACGTGTCGGATCTTGCAAAGAGCCGAGAGTTCTACGAGAAGTTCCTGGGCGGGGACCCCGTCAAGGTCAAGCCCGGCTACGTCAAGTTCCTGCCCGAGTGGGCACCGGTCAACCTCGCTCTTTCCACGGGCGGCCACATTGGCGCGGGCACGATCGACCACGTCGGCGTGCAGGTTGAGTCCGTCGAAACCGTGATGACTGAGCTGGCTCGCGTCAAGGCCGCCGGCCTCGCCGTGATGGAGGAGATGGGGGTCAACTGCTGCCATGCCAACCAGGACAAATTCTGGGTGAAGGATCCCGACGGCGTCGAGTGGGAGGTGTACCACCTCAACTACGACCTCGAGGGCGACGAGGAAGAGAGGAACCGGCGACCTAATCGACTCGCGATGCTGGGCACGACCGCATCCGCGTGCTGCGGCGGCTCCAGCTCCTCGTAAAAGGTCGTAGGTGCCACGGCGGGGGATGACGCCGCGCCTGCTCTGCGGCGGTCGGTAGAGGAAAGGCGGAGATGTCATGAGTGACGAGGCCCTCAAAGATCTCGTCAAACAGAAGTATGGACAGGCGGCGCTCCGCGTCGTCGACGGCTCGACGTCATGCTGCGACAGCACGTCGTCTCAGAGCTGCTGCGACCCGGTGACTTCGAACCTCTACGGGACTGCTCAGACGGCGGACCTTCCCGCTGAGGCCGTGGCGGCGTCCCTCGGGTGCGGCAATCCGACGGCGCTGGCCGAGCTGAAGCCGGGGGAGACCGTGCTTGATCTCGGGTCTGGCGGTGGAATCGACGTCCTGCTCTCAGCCCGGCGAGTCGGCCCGACGGGCAAGGCCTACGGACTCGACATGACTGATGAGATGCTGGCGCTTGCCCGTGAGAACCAGCGGAAGGCGGGCGTGATGAACGTCGAGTTCCTGAAGGGTGAAATCGAGCATGTCCCGCTCCCAGGCGATTCTGTGGATGTCATCATCTCGAACTGCGTCATAAATCTGTCCGCTGACAAGGATGCTGTGCTGGCCGAGGCGTTTCGCGTCTTGAAGCCGGGCGGACGGTTCGCGGTCTCCGACGTGGTCGTGCGCGGTGCGGTGCCTTCTGAAATCCGCCGCAGCGTCGAGCTGTGGATCGGGTGCGTCGCCGGGGCGCTCGAGGAGTCTGAGTACCGCGCCAAGCTCGCGAAGGCCGGGTTCGAGGACATCGACCTGGAGCCAACACGGATTTACACCGCCGAGAGCGCTCGCGACTTTCTATCCGGCGCCGGGCTCGGTGCCGAGGCGATCGCCGCCGTCGACGGCAAGTTCATCAGCGCGTTCGTGAGGGCTCGGAAGCCCTTGTCGTGACCGGTCTCGCCTCGTGAGCGTCGCACCAGGTACGAATCCGCGGGCCGGATGGCACAGCGACCCCATGGTGGCCGCGGTCGTCGCCCTGGGGATCACGCAGATCACAGCCTGGGGCACGAGCTACTACTGCCTCGGGGTCCTCGCGGGGCCGATTGGTCGGGATACCGGCTGGAGCCGCGGCTTCGTCTTCCTCGGCTTCACGGTCGCGCTGCTGGCGATGGGCGTGGTCTCCAACGCCGTCGGCCGTGCGATCGACCGCCACGGCGGGCGCGCCGTGATGACACTCGGCACCGTACTCGTCTCGATTGGCCTGTTCGCGCTCTCGCAGGTGCGCAGCGAAGCCGGCTATCTGGTGGTCTGGGCGTTCCTCGGGCTCGGGATGCGGTTGTGCCTGTACGACGCGGCGTTCGCCGCGCTCGTGCAGGTCGCGCCGTCGCGTGGGCGGAAGGCCATCTCCTATCTGACGCTGTTCGGAGCGTTTGCCTCATCGGTGTTCTGGGTGGTCGGCCACGCGCTCGAGGAACACCTGGGCTGGCGGCAAACCCTTGTCGTGTTCGCACTCATCAACCTGGCGGTCTGCTTGCCACTGCACTGGTTCGGTCTTGCGCGTCGCGAATCGGACCGAAGCTCAGGGCCGGCCGGCGGCCCCGTCGCGTCTCCTGACGGGCCTCCGCTGCAGGGCACGACGCGGTCGATCGCCATCGCGCTCTTCGCGCTGATCATGTCGCTGAACGGGTTCGTGTTCGGTGTGATCTCGGTGCAGCTCGTCCCCTTGCTGGAGGCCGCGGGCCTAGCGACTGCGGCCGCGGTCTGGGTCGCATCCTTGAAGGGAGTGGCGCAGTTCGGCGGGCGGGTGGTCGAGATCGTCTTCGCTCGGAACTTGCGCGCGATCTCCGTCGGCCGCATCGCGATGGGCGTGCTGCCTCCCGCGCTCGCTTTGCTGCTAATGGGCACCGGCAGCCTACCGCTGGTTGTCGCGTTCACATTGCTCATGGGGGCGTCGCAGGGCGTGATCACGATTGTCCGCGGCGCGGTTCCGCTCGCGCTATTCGGTGCTCAAGGATATGGCGCCGTGCTCGGCCTGATCGCCACGCCCGTGCTGGTCGTGAATGCTGCTGCACCAACGGTGTTTGCCTGGATCGTGGACCGTTGGGGCTGGAGGCCAGGACGCGTCTCGCTCCTGGTCGGCTGCTCGGCGGCATGGCTGGCGATGGAGCTGATGTCCCGCTGGTATGAGCGCCAGCGGGCTGCCGTCGCGACAGTCGGTCGGCCCCCAGCTCCGGTTCAGGCCGCCCGCGTCCAATAGTCGATCGTTCCGATGCCGCGACTCAAGCTCCCGACGAGACTTGCGACGCCCGAGGACGCTGGTGTCGTCGCCGCGATCTACAACGAGGGGATCGCCGAGCGAAACGCTACCTTCGAGAATGAGCCGCGTACCGCGGAGCAAATCGCCTCACAGTTAGGAGAACGGAAAGAAGGCTACGACCTGCAATTGACTCAATATGACGAGCGGGGCTGGCGGGCCACGTTCTATACGCAGGCATGGAGCACTGGCGCACCAGTGCACCGCTGAGCGTAGCGTTATGCGCGTGCGACCTCTGATCGAGCCACATAGACCGACTGCTCGGCGCGCCCGCATACGCCGGGCGCGTTCGATCGCCCGCCCACGCGACGATCCGACCGTCGTGCTCGGCCACGACCGTCGGAAAGCGATCCCTTGTCGCGCAGTCGTCGCAGACCTGACTGCGGAAGAGGCCGCCGATCTTGGGCCTCTACTCAAACAAGCCTCGGGCTGCACGCAGGAGCTGAGCAATACCGATCAGGTCTATGTGTGCCTCTGGTCGCATTCCGGCTGGGTGCCGGGACACATTCACTTCGTCGTGCAGCCGGCCTGGAACGACGTCCGTGATCGGTATTCCGGACCCTCTCCTGTGCCGCTATCGCCGCCCAAGAGCGGACGACTGATATCACCGGAACCTGGAAGGGTGTTGTGCAGCTTCCAGATCCTCACGGTTCGAGGTCGCGCTGCAGCTAAAGCAAGAAGGTAGTAGTGTGATTGGCATACGCATGGTCAGTGCGTTCCCAGGCAGCGAGTTATACCTGCGTGGAACCATTGATGCCCGACAAGTTCAACTGGGGGTCGTTGAATCCGAACGGAAATCTAGCCGTCTTTAGTCTCACGATCGACAAGGCAGGGAAGAAGATGAGTGGCTCCGGTGTTAACACCGACGTCACCGGCCGGCGATCTCTTTATGATGCTCACTCGTGAGGACTAAGGACAGGGGCGATCCACAAGAGCACCCAACTTGAGTGCCTCGCCGACGCCGTGGACCCTCGGGGCCGAAGGCGAAATGAACGACACCGACGCTCGCCTCTGGCACCCCTGGCTCCGCATCAACCGCGTCCTGCGCGTGATGCGGCATACGCGCTGGAGCGGAGATGGTGGTCCCCATCACTTGAAAATAGGACTCGCTGCAGGACACGATGGCTCCGTCTTATCGTGTCTCGGAGTGCAGTTTCACGTAGCCGCATACCCTCAGCGCGAGGAGTGGCGTGAGCACGTCCATTCGACCGGCGTTCGCACTCAGCCTGGGCCTCTAGCGCGCCGGCCCAATCGTGACATCGATCGAGGCGCGGTCGCCCTTGTTCGTCGTCGCTACAGCCAACGGTGGCAGGATGACTTGGACTTTCGAACCGTCAGATGCCCGGATGTCGACCCTTCCGCGGCTGAAATCAGCGAATAGCTTCATGACCGCGGCATAATCCCTTTTAACAACGCCGTCGCTTTCATGATTTCCTCCACTGACGGACGTCGGCGATGGCGAGGTACTTTCCGCGCCGAGACCCGGTAACCTTTTCGACAACAGCCTCCGGACTCAAGCCTCGTGCTTCGGCGCCCTGTTTCAAGGCGTTGGCAGCCGCCGAGACGGCTCGCGTGCCCTTCTGGATCGCCGCGTGCCAGCGGTTTGTCCGCGACGTCCAGGGCTCAGCCGCGCCGCGTCGCGACGCCTTGAGCAAGCTGGCCACAAGCACCCCCGTCAGGATGGTGCTGGCCAGTAACACTTCGGGCCGACGCCGTGCGAACTGGCCGGCGTCCTGCAGCATCGTGGGAAAATCAGCGCCGCGCATGTAAGTCGACATCGACTCCATTCGGGCTCCGGCCCGGTTGGTGTAGGTCGCGATCTGGCGGTCGACATCGTTCTGCCCGAGGTTCGGTGTCGTGTCTTGAAGGGCGCACGCGAGGCGGTGGAGACCGTCGGCGGCCCGATTCTTCTGCTCGGTCATCAGCCAGCTGATCAGCTGCCTGGCCCGGCCGGTCAATTTGGCGGTTTGGTCGATGACCGCACTGGCCAAGCGTGTCGACCGGCCGCTAGATCGAGACCCCGCGACGATTATTGCGTGATCGTGCTCATCCTGCGGTGCTGGTGCTCCGGAGGCTCGATTCTCTGGGTTCGCCATCATGGTCTCCCTGTATCTTGAAATTCGCGGCGCCCTGATCACCCCCGACGGTCCAGCGCTTGATGAGGGCTGCCCTGCGGACGCAACCGTAACTACGCAACTCACATGCCAGGCGGGGAGGCCGCGGTCGGTAGGAAGTCAGATCCGCGCCTGCTCACCCACGGGTCGACTACTGCGCAGCGCACCGCCGAGTGCTCACCGCCATCGACCGCGACACCCGCCGGCCGCGCGTTCTACAATTTCGCTTAGCTTCGACGCCATCAGCGTGGGCGAAGCGATGAGGCCGACATTCACCCAGAGACGGTTCCGGGACAGCGAGACCTGGCGTCACTCACGCGTGCTCGGCGCGCAGCTATCCGTACGACGGAGAACAGAGGAAATTTGCCCGGGCTCGCCTACATGGATCGATCGTTTTTACACGACCCCTACCGCGTGGCAAACGTCACATCCTGAGGTGAGGGTGCGCCGGTGCTAGTGATCCGTCGTCGCCTGTGCGATTGGCCGGATAGGAGGCGCTGTTCACGTTGCGGGGCTAAACGCGATAGCCGGGCACACTGACTAGCGTTTGCCCACGGGGTCGGCGAACGGTGCGGATGAAAAGGACGGCACCGCCATGGCCACGCTCGCGACAGCGGGTATTCCGGTGAGCACTGGGGTCGTGCGCCAAGGGGGGCAATCACCCGGTATGACGAGAGTGGACTGGCGGGGCACTTTCTAACACCACGGGATGGAGCGCCCACGAGCCCGACGGGCACCGCGTGGGAGCGCACGCCGTGGCGCGCGACGCAGAGGATCAGCTTCCCGCGGGCACCAACGGCGTTCGGCGGTGTGCCGCGGCTCCACCATCGGGCACCGGGATTTGCGCGACCGGCCGTTATGGGGGCGTCTTCCAGAAACCGCAGATTTTTCACGGATTGACAGCGTACCGCCGCGTGATACAAGGACGGCACTTTAGATCCTTATCTTCCGGAAACGAGGTGCCACATGCGGCCACTCGGCATTGATTCGGCCCGACTGCCCGTCGCATGGACGCTCAATGTGGGGCCGATGAAGGCCAAGAAGTGACGGCCCGCCACGAACGAGACAAAGCCCAGGGAGAGGCGAGTCGCGATCGCGAGTCGCTGGACCTCACGGATTGGTGGGCTTACTTGGTGGTCGGGGCGGTCGGGCTGATCCTTGGCGCGCTCATTCTCGACCTGGTCCTGGGAATCGACATGCACGTCGTGCTTTCTGGCGGCATCCTCGCCGCCCTCGCTGTCGGCATTTTCTTGCTCCTACTGCGCATACGGAAGCCGAAGTGAATGCTGGCGCTACCTCACTCGACGCCTTCTACCTCGAGTCCTCGCCACGGTCTACATCCCAAACGCTCCCCAGATTTTCCGGGAAGTCCCGCGAGCGGGAACACTGGCTCCAGAATGATCGGTGCGGTCAGAGCTCGCCAGGCTAGCTCCGGTCAGTGCCTCAGAAGTGACTGATAACTCGGAAATTCGATTCCGGTATCGGATTTGCCCCGGAGTTCTTCTGTCAATGGAGGGCTCCAGAAGGTGACGCAGGGGGAGGGCCGGCGGGGGGGACGGACTTCACAGCCTCGTGGCCGCCCGTCCACGGTGACCCACTACGCGCCTCATGTCACGCAGTGGCTAGGCGAGGATCCTAACCTCTCGGGGGCCGAAATCCTGCGGCGCGTCCGGCTGGCTGGTTATCGTGGTGGCAAAAGCGCGCTCTACGAGCTCGTGAGACGCCTGAGGGTTGGACGCCCTGCAGAAGTGACCGTTGCTGCCGAGAGTCCGCGCGGCCCTGGACCGGTTCAGGGAGTCAGACATCGATGATCAGCCGGGCGCGACAACTTGCGCCACGTGCGCATCTCCCGCTGCGACAGCTCGCCCTGTGTCTCGATTGCGACGAGTGCTTTGAGATTGGCTCCCCGACGTGCCCCGCCTGCAGCAGCGCGACGTGGACCTCGCTCTCGCGGTTCCTGAAGCAGGCCTCGTCGGCGCGTCATCCCGGCCACCGTGAAACGGTGGCGAAACGGCCCGACGACCCACCGGAGATGGTTCGGCAGCTCATTATCGTCAAAGGCGATCGCGCGTATCTCTATGAGCATCTCAAGCGAGGGTTCGCCGGGAACGGGACCGTTCGAGTGCTCCTCGATCGCCGAGTCATAGCGCGACGGGCACGTTCCGAACCCTATGAGGCCGAACGGCGCCAGGCTGATCGCCGCTTGCCCTCGAAGGTCGATGCGCTACTGCGCGCGATTGGCTGGGCCATCGTGCCCCTGGATGTCCCCAAGCATCATCATCGAGACTCTGCCCTCCAGTGACCCAAGCTGCTGGATGGTGTAGTGTCGGTGACCGGGAGCCAGTGATTGGACCTGACCTGCGCCCATTTCGGGCCTCGCTCGTGCCAATTCCACATATGGCAACCTCAATTACGCGGCAAAGGCCAGACCCTGGATGGGGTTCTGGCTGGATCAGGGTGAGGCAGAGCGGGAGAGAGTTGGAGCATGGAAGCCGAGATTGGAGACGCCGCAGGCGCGATCTGGCAATACCTCGACGAACACGGCGTGACGACGCTGAGTAAGTTGAGACAAGGGACCAAACTCCCCGACCAGCTCCTTCTCCTGGGTGTCGGCTGGCTTGCGCGAGAAGGGAAGCTACACCTCGTTCGGGAAGGCAGAACTGTGAGAGTCGACCTCAGAGAGCGCGGGCCAGCGTGACCGTCGGGCCTCTCTCTCACTCGCCCTGGCGCTCGTGCTCTCCATCCTCGCCGCGCTGCTCGCAGATGGTACCGGTCACGTGGCAGCGGGGTTTGGTGCGCAGCTCCAGGCCGGCTGCAAGACGGGATATCTGGGCCATCGGTTCCGCTACGCGTGCTCGAGAGAACCGCCATAGCTGTCACACGGAAGGAGGTGCCGGTGGCCATGGTGGGCCAGGTGGGACCTTTTCTCTCCGTGTAGAGTGTGAGACTTGATTCTGTGTAGGAGATAGTCCCAGGGCCGGTCACCTCGCCCACTTTCCCAACCTTCACGATTGACCCACGTGACCGATACTTGGTCCTCTTCATCGCACCACACCTTTCCCTCTGACCCAGAGAAGGAGGGCGAGGCCCACGTCACCTCGGTCAAATCAGAACTCAGCCCTTTCATCAGGTCACAGCCGTTTCGGCATCTGTATCAAGACGTCGCCATTGACGATCGGCCCGGCCCGTCTTAGGTTCTCCACCAATGCGTGGTGAAGGGTCCACTCCCAGCCCCGCTGGTTCTGGGTGGTCGCCCAACTACCTAGAAGGTTGGGTACCCGAATGTCGCACGCGGAAGTGAGTCAGAAGAGGTCGAGTTCCTACGCTGGTCCGAGGACGTCGACGACCCAGGAACGACATGCTAAAGGGAGCGAGATGCACCTTCTCATCGTGAGGCGCGAGGACCCGGGGTTGTATCAGCGCTTTAGGGCCCAGTTAGCCGCTGATCCGACGGTCAAAGTGATTACAGACCGGCGCTTGGCCGAGCGACGACGAGACAGCCTTGGCCATGAACCAGATCGTCGACGCGGCGATCGTCGTCGCGACGAGCGGTACGTGAGCCTCGCGCTCCGATCAGCAGGCTGGGTTGAGGTCGGTATGCGAACGCCTAACGCCGAGTAGCTGAGAGAGCCGATGAAACTCCGATCCGCCGTCGGCCTGTGTAAGACCATGTGCGTCGGCAAGATGATTCGCGTTCACCGGAGTGTCGCACCAGATGGTAGCCAAAGCATGTGCCTTCTCGATGGCCTTGACGAGTTTGTCCACGATCACGGGCCGCACGGCATCCTGACTGCCGACGCAACGGCGACAGCCTGGAATGGCTATTTTCTCACCGTGGTGTGCCGGTGCGGGTGGTGTTTGAGCGCTGGGTGACATCCGTCGACGCGGACGCCGACCTGATCTCTTGGACGCGGCTCGAAGCGATCAGAAACTAGGAGACATGCGTAGGACACAACGCCCGTGGCTTTGCCCAGCACCGCGTGTGCTGCTCAGTCTCATCGGTGCTCTCACCCCCAATGCGGGAAGCACTCGCCCCTCAAGTGTCGATGCTTCTGGCGGGTGTGGTTGAGCCAGATTTCCACCGAGTAGTCAGTCATAAGATTCCCATCATTTCTCTGGATGGGACGCCTCCGCCGCGTAGGACCTGGGCTCCTGACGCGTTCACGCGATTTGCGACAAACGCTGAGGAAATGTTTCGCCTCGGACGGGCCTGGATGAGATGACCTTTGCCCTGGGCCAAGCGACCCACTTTGTCCAGAATCTCAACCAACCACTGCACGCCGCGTGGGGCGAGACCCGTGCCGAGCATAACGAGATCGAGGCCCAGATGCTCTACCGATCCTGGCAGAAAGACCATGCATACCGCGGCTTCATGCTCGTCAAGAACTACTCCTGCTTCGCATATGGGATCGCCCAGAATTCCTCGCAGCATGCACGGGCACTCTCTTTGACCGACAGATCAGACGCGTCACTGAGATCGCGTGAGACCAGGCTGTCAACGACACGGCAAATCTCTGCCAACGATCTTCTGGAATGC
>Ga0209267_1000909_pt1 | contig 20754 bp, 16 predicted proteins | sample GraSoiAngelo_137_FD_185894 | JGI IMG/M metagenome (GOLD analysis project Ga0209267, IMG submission 185894) | Grasslands soil microbial communities from the Angelo Coastal Reserve, California, USA - 14_0929_09_30cm (SPAdes) (version 2) | ecosystem: Environmental > Terrestrial > Soil > Grasslands ... | reverse complement strand
TCCGGAGAACGCGTGCCGAGGGCACGCACGGCGGTCCAGGCAACCAGTCCGACGATCACGACAGTGGCTATAGCTCGACCAATATAGGGACTCTGCATGCTCCGTCTCCCTGGAGGCCTGTCTTAGTTTACCCTTCCTACGATCAGTTGGATGCGGATGCATGGGTGTTAGATGGGGAAAGATTTCCTGCTATAGAAGCATCCCGGCGGGTTCGCCAACGCTTTCTTGAGCAGCCACGGCAGATGGAACCGAGCGTGCGCCTGAGGCATCATAGAGAGCGAAATCAGACTCCTTCTGAAAGGCTACCGCCATGCGCGTACGAAACATCCTTGCTCTAGCTTGCACGTTTTTTCTTCCTGCTCTGTTGCCGGGGCAAATCACCAACGGCCAGAAGCCGAAGCTGCCGGCACCATTCTCGACGAAATCAGCAGGCAATGGACCGGAGAAGCTGACGCCTCCGGCGGGGTTCTTGCCCACGGTGCCCCAGGGTTTTCGCGTGAGTCTATTTGCGACGAATTTCAAGCGCCCTCGATGGCTGACGGTGGCCCCGAACGGAGATATTTTTCTGGCCGATATGGGAGCGGGGGAAATCGTGGTGATGCGCGACCCACAGCATACCGGCGGAGCCCAAGCACGCGAAGTTTTTGTGAGCGGGATGAAGCGACCGTTTGGCATCGCGTTCCACGAAAACTACGTTTACGTCGGGAACACGAACGAGGTGGTGCGCTTTCCGTACGATCCCAAGACCTCCAAGCGGCTAGGTCAGGCAGAGCACCTGCTGGATTTACCGACGGGCGGGCATGATACGCGATCGCTGGCGTTTTCGGCGGATGGGAAACACCTCTTCATCGCAGTTGGCTCGGGCTCGAACATCGACACGGGAGAGGATTCGCGCCGCGCGGCAGTGACCATTTGCGATCCTGACGGCAAGAATGCGCGGCTGTATTCGACGGGGCTGCGGAATCCGGTGGGGCTGGGGCTGGAACCGGTGACCGGAGGGCTATGGACGACCGTCAATGAACGCGACGAGCTGGGGGACGATCTTCCACCCGATTACTTCACCTCACTGAAAGATGGAGGATTCTACGGCTGGCCGTACAGCTACATCGGGGACAACGTCGATCCCCGCGTCAAGCCGCAGAAACCTGACCTCGTCGCGCGCGCCATCATTCCGGACGTATTGCTTGGCGCGCATGTTGCGCCGCTGCAATTCGCGTTTTATACCGGAAAGCAATTTCCGGAGATTTACCGCGGTGGTGCGTTCGTAGCCGAACACGGCTCGTGGAACAGGGCAACGCGCGCGGGATACCAAATTGCATTTGTGGCGTTTAAGGATGGCAAGCCTTCTGCCGATCCGGTGCCTTTCATGACCGGACTCGTGCCAGATCCCCGCGCATCGGATGTGCTCGGACGGCCAGTAGGCGTGACGGTTGCGCCGGACGGTTCGCTGCTGGTGTCGGATGATGGGGCAGGTGTGATTTACCGGATTTCTGTCGCGAAATAATACCCTTTAGCAGCAAGAGCTTTGGCATTTGCCACGGCGAATTCCCCCAGAAAACAGGGCATCTGTTTTATAACCACTTCACCGTAAACTTAGGCTGGGTAGACGCCAATTGGAGCGGCTGCCCCGAGGAAGACATAGCATTCATAGTGACGGCGATCGTCGGCTACCGCACGGCGTGATCACGGGCGGCGGAGTGGCAGTAGTGCTTGCTTGATTATGAGGGGGGAGACAGTTAATGCTCACGCTTCCGCTACCATACGACGGCCTCAGTCTCAATGATTCGATCGGGTATGACGATGCATTAGCGTCCTCGGAAGAAGGCGTGGGGCGGGCTTACAGGTCAGCGGAAGGAATGGTTAGAGGACTCCAAAGCTTGAGCCAGGGTCAGCTGGGTGCCCAGTTGGGATGGCTGGTGAACAGGCCTTCGGTAAACCCGATCTGGTAGCAAACGAAGAGTCCGAAGCCCACGCTGAGCAGACCGGATGCCACCACGAGTCCGCGAGTCAGCCACGGGAATTCGTAACCGGTGAAGGAAAACGGCAGTGCCAGTGCGGCGGTAATCAGCATCATTCCAGCGATGGTGCCGGTGCCGAAGATCAGCAGGTAGAGAACCGCCCATTTCGGATCGTGAATCGTGCTCAACACCAGCAGAGCCACAGCGGCGGAACCTGCCAAGCCATGCACGACGCCAACGAGCAAGGGGCGTAGAACATGAAAGAGTCCCAGCCGTTCGAACGGTCCGCCCAGAGCCTTCGCTTCGCTGTGGGTAAGCCAGCGCGGCGGTGTAAGGCTTTCTTCATGATGATTCTCGGCCGGTGCATGTGCATGCCAATGATAATGCACTCGGTTGCCGTGTTCGTGGACGTGGGCATGTTCTCCGGCCACTCGCGGATGTGCAGGGGAGAATTTTTCGCTGATCCATTTCATCGCGCCAGTGAGGTTGAGCACTCCGAGTAGAATCAGCATCACACCCACGGAAAATTCCATAGTCAGGCCGACACGCACAGGAACTGCCAAGCCAAATAAAATAATGGCCGCCCCGACGGCGACGATGGTGACGGTGTGACCGCAGCCCCACAGGACGCCGATTAGGCCCGCTTTGGCAAGGGAGTGCTCGCGGCTGACGATGGTAGACACGGCGATCACGTGGTCCGGATCGGCGGCGTGCCGCATTCCCAGGAAAAATCCGATCACCAGAATGGCGAGTCCGCTGGTCAAGCAAGCACACCCCTTTTCAGGATTTCAAGAACTTGCAGACCGAAGCATATCTGACTTGAAAGAAACTTTCCCGGGGAAAATAGCTACCGTGAAGTTTCACTCCTCGCGAAGGATACGCATGAGCTCACTGGCGGCATGCGGGAGGCGCGCGCCGCGACGCGAAACGAGATAGACGTGGCGCGGCATGTTCAATTGCCGCACTTTTACCTCTTTCATCCAGCCGTGCTCGATTTCCCAACGAACGCACATGCGCGGCACGATGGCCACGCCCATGCCCATTTGCACGAAGCGCTTGATGCTTTCGATGGTGGGCATTTCAATGGGCATATTGAGTGCCGTGCGGTTTCTGGCAAACAATTCAATAACGCGGCGGCGAAAGGGTGATTCGACGCTGTGCGCGATGAAGTTTTCCTCCCCGAGCTCGGCGACATCGACTTCGCGTTTCCTCGCTAGGACATGCTTGGGATGCACGACCAGGGTCAGCTCATCTTTCAGGATTTCCGTGGCCAGAAGCTGGGCATCGCGTGGCACGAAGGAAATCGCGCCGAGATCCAGGCGGTAGTTCAGAACTTCATGCGGGATGTCCCGCGAAAACATGCGGTGCACGCGGACCTGCACGCCGGGGTGCTTTTCCCGGAATTTGGCCAGGGCCGGAAGGAGTGCGTGGATGGAGCTCTCGTTCACGCCCAGGGAGAGCTCGCCGCGCTTCAAGCCCTCCAATTCGGAGAGTCCTTTTTTTACCTCGTCGCGGAGGTTGATCAGGCGCTCCGCATAGTCCTTCAGAAGGGTTCCCGCATCGGTGAGGCGGACAGGTCGCGCGCCCCGGACGAAGAGAGGCTGGCCGAGGGAGTCCTCGAGCTTACGGATGGCCAGGCTGATGGCGGGCTGGGTACGGTAAAGGCGCTCGGCGGCGCGCGAGAAGCTGCCCTCCTTCGCCACCATCAGAAATACCTGCAATTCGCCGAGGTCCAAGGAGCCCTCCCGGTTGGCCAGTATAAGGTGAAATTATCAAAAGTAGAACAAAGATAAATTGGACTGCGGGGTGTCTGCCGTGCGTTACTAGAGCATGGGGGACTCTATGGACGCCGTACGCATCTTTGACACCACGCTCCGTGACGGCGAACAGTCGCCGGGCTTCTCGATGAACACCGAGGAGAAGATTCGCTTGGCGCGGCAGCTTGCGGCCCTGAATGTGGATGTGATTGAGGCGGGTTTCCCGATTGCGTCTCGAGGTGACCTGGAGGCGGTCCGGAAAGTGGCGCAAGAGGTCCGCAACGTGCCGATTGCAGCACTCGCGCGCGCAAGAAAAGAAGATGTAGGTGCGGCTATTGAGGCCCTGAAGCCCGCGGCGGCGCCACGCCTGCATATTTTCCTGGCGACCTCCGATCTGCACCTTCGCGTGAAGCTGAAGATGACCCGCGAACAGGCGCTCGAAGCCATCGGCTCGATGATCCGCTACGGTCGGCAGCATGTGGGCGAAGTGGAGTTCTCCGCCGAGGATGCCGGGCGGACGGACATCGATTTTTTGTGCCAGGTTTGCCGCGTGGCTGTGGATGCCGGTGCGACGGTGCTGAATCTGCCGGACACGGTGGGGTACGCGGTGCCGGAAGAATACGCAGCAATGTTCACCAGAGTCCGCGAACACCTGGGAGACGCGCAGGGGATTACGCTTAGCGCCCATTGCCACGACGATCTGGGCATGGCCGTGGCAAACTCGCTGGCAGCGATTCGCGCGGGCGTGCGGCAGATCGAGTGCACCATCAACGGAATCGGCGAACGCGCAGGAAACGCCTCCCTGGAAGAAGTAGTCGTGGCGTTGGCGGTGCGCAAGGACAGCTTTGGGGTTACCACGGGCATTCGGCTGGAAGAGCTTTTCCCCACGAGCCGCATGCTCACCGAAATCACGGGAGCGCAGGTGGCACCCAACAAAGCAATTGTGGGTGCCAACGCGTTCGCCCACGAAGCGGGAATTCACCAGGACGGAATCATCAAGAACCCGCTTACGTACGAAATTATTATGCCGCAGACAGTTGGCGTCCCGGCGCGCTCGCTGGTTCTCGGAAAGCACTCCGGGCGCAATGCGCTGCGCTTGACGCTGCGGGACTTGGGTTACGAGGCGAGCGATACCGAGCTTGCGGAAGTTTATAGCCGAGTCACCGCGCTGGCCGATCAGGCCAAGCAGGTGCGCCCGCGAGACATCCTTGCCATCGCCCACGAAGTGATTCGACGGCGTTCCACTGCGATGGCTGCGGAATCGTCGCCGGCAGCCTGACTTCTCTGCCGCCAAAGAGGTTGCCACAAGCGGAACGCGCCATTCTGCATCTCCTTGTGATGCGCGCGGGTTGCCAGGGTTCTGTTTCTGTTCGGGGACCATCATGAAGAAGACCATTGTCCTGTTACCAGGCGACGGCGTCGGTCCGGAAGTCACCCGATCGGCGACGGCCATCCTGCGTGAATCGGCGCAAGAGTTTAATCACCAGTTTGAGTTCGTAGAACTTCCGATCGGCGGCGCAGCCATCGATGCCGCCGGCGCGCCACTTCCTAAGGAGACGCTGGACGGCTGCCGTAAAGCGGATGCGGTATTTCTGGGAGCGGTCGGCGGGCCGAAGTGGGATTCGCTTCCCGTCGGGAAGCGCCCGGAAAGCGGATTGCTCGATCTGCGAAAAGGGCTGGGGCTGTACGTCAATGTTCGTCCCGTGAAGCTGATCGAATCGCTGAGAGGAATCTCGCCCTTGAAGGCGGATCGACTTGGGGACCTTGATCTCGAGATTGTGCGCGAACTCGCCGGCGGAATGTATTTTGGCGAGCGCGGGCACACCACTGAAAAGGGTGGGGAGCGCGCCTGGGACACAGAATCGTATTCGACGTCGGAGATCGAATGCATCGCCACGTTTGCTTATGGGCGCGCGGAGAACCGCTCGCGGCGGCTGTGCTCCGTAGACAAAGCGAATGTATTGACCAGCTCACAGCTCTGGCGCCGCACCGTAACGGCTATGGGTGCAGTCTATCCTGCGGTGAAACTCGAGCACATGTACGTGGATAACGCGGCGATGCAGTTGACGCTGCGGCCGGCGCAATTTGACGTGATGTTGAGCAGTAACATGTTCGGCGATATTTTGAGCGATGCCGCGGCGGCGCTGGTTGGCTCGATTGGGCTGGTTCCATCGGCCAGCTTTGGATCGTCCGCGCCGCTCTTTGAGCCCATACATGGTTCGGCGCCGTCCCTCGCCGGGACCGACTCCGCTAATCCGATTGGCTCGATTCTCAGCGCCACGATGATGCTGCGAGACGCCTTCGGCCTTTCGTTGGAAGCGGACTGGGTCGAGCAGTCTCTGCAACGAGTGCTCGCTGGCGGGTACCGCACACCCGACATCTCTGAGCCAGGTGTGCGCGCCGTGGGCGGCTCCGTCTTCACCGAGATCCTGCGAGAAGAGATGCAGCGCACGTTCGAACACGCCGAGCGCTACGGCTGGGGCGTCTAGAGTCAACCTGCCTGCCGGTGCAAGCGGTGCTCTTTCATCACGATCGACCTTCGCTCCGAGCGGCAATGCTCCCGAGGACCTGCTTGCCTTGCGAGAAGCCGCTGACAATGCTACTTTTACATTTCTCCGAAGCAGCCTACGGCCGGCTGGAGCCGAGGGCCACACGGCGGTGTGGCGCGGGCGCGGGCTGCGAATCCGTTACAGAGCAGCTTGACCAAAGGGTGAGAAATATCATTACTCATCGCCATTTTCTTGAGCTAGCCTCGCGGCGGATCGGTCGCCACTCGTCGTAGGCCCGCTATGGCACAGCCCGGATCCAATTCGAAGGGTGTCTTGCCTGCCACGGGGACCGGCCAAGTTTCCTATTGGCGCGTGGAAGGCTCCTTGCTCGAACTTGGCGCCCTGCGCCCGGTCGGCTTTTTCACCTGGAACTCGCAGAGCTTTGCCGAACGCTGGGCGCGGCGCGCGGGCATGGCAGGCATGGCGATTGCGAGGCCCTTTGCTTATTTCGCAAGCCGCACGTTTGCCACACGTTTCTTACACACATTACTTCGGGGAGTAAGCCGCGATCGCCTTGATCTTCTCGGCGAAGAGTATTTCCACTACGTTCTAAAGCCGCAATTGCGACGCGAGGCCGCCGAAAAGCTAATCGAAGCGGTCCGCAGCGGCGAGCGCGTCGTCTTGGTCGGGCAACTCCTGGAAAGCGTACTGCGGCCGCTGGCGCACCATTTCGGAGTTGCGTCGATCATCTCGAACCGGCTGGAATTTCGCGACGGCAAAGCGACGGGGCGGCTGCTTGATCCCATCGTGCGACCTCGCGGGCCCTTGGCTTGGATCGCCAGCGGCAGCGCGGACGGCCGGATCGCGCGCGAAAGACTTCTGCGCCGGCTGGGCTGGACGGGGAAGCCCGAGCAGCTTGAAAGCGCGATGCAGACGACGGCCCGTCCAGCAATTCCGCCGAGAGCGTCGGTCGCGCTATTCGGAGAAAGTCCGCGAGTCGAACGTCTCTCGGTGCGCGAGAACCTGGCGTCTCGGCATCTGCTGCTGATCGGCGTAACTGGATTTATCGGCAAGGTCTGGCTTGTCGATCTGCTCGACAATATTCCCAACATCGGCAAGATCACGCTGCTGATTCGACGCAACCGGACAACTTCCGCGCTGCGACGCTTCGAAAAGATCGTCGAGGAATCTCCCACCTTCGACACACTTCACGAGCGCCATGGCCTTAAGCTAGGCGCATTTCTGAAAGAAAAAGTGGAAGTCGTGGAAGGGGACGTGAGCCTGCCGGGTCTGGGGCTCGACGAGGGGACCCAAGCGCGGCTGGCAAAGTCACTCGACCTCATCGTGAACAGCGCCGGCTTGACGGATTTCAATCCTGATTTGCGCGATGCGATTTCTTCGAACGTCGATTCGGCGATTTATCTGCTCGGCTTTCTACGAAAGTGTAATCACGCCGGGCTAATGCATCTTTCCACCTGCTACGTTGTCGGCATGCGCGACGGGCGTGTCACCGAAGAGTTGCAGAGCAATTACAATCCCGCCGGCGATGCCCAATTCGAGGCCGAGCGCGAAGTCGATTCGCTGCGCGAGACGATTCGCCGTATCGAAGAACGCGCCGAAAGTCCAGAACTCGACAAAGCGCTTCGTCGCCAGGCGCTGGGACGCGGCGGTAATGAAGGGTCCGCGCCCGCAGGAGAGCTCGATGGTGTTCTGAAGCGCAATCGGGCACGCTGGGCGCGCAACAGACTCGTGCGCGTCGGCCTGCGTCGGGCGCAGCATCTCGGCTGGCCGAATACCTACACGTTCACGAAGAGTCTTGGCGAGTCCATCCTCGCGCGCCGTGGCCGCGATCTGCCGATTGCCATCGTGCGCCCGTCGATCGTGGAGAGCTCGGAACGCTCTCCCTTTGCGGGCTGGAATGAAGGGATCAATACTTCCGGTCCGCTTTCTTACCTTTTGGGAACGAATTTTCGCCAGCTCCCTTCGAATGAGCGGAAGTGTCTCGACGTGATTCCCGTCGACATGGTCTGCCGGGGGATAACGCTCATCGCTTCTGCCGTCATCGCGCGGCGCCATGCCCGCATGTACCAGCTGGCGACTTCCGCGATCAACCCCGTCAATATGGGGCGCAGCATCGAGCTCACCGGGCTGGCCCACCGCAAGCATTACCGGAGCACGCAGAGCATCGACAGTTGGTTGAAGGTGAAATTCGAAACAATCCCGGTCTCAAAGCAACGCTACGAGCGTCTCTCGATTCCCATGCAGAAGGCCGTCATCTCCAGTATCAATCGCGCGGCCATTTCTCTTCATATGAAGAAGCCGCCGCTTGCCCGAGCGGAGCGGGACCTGATCCGCGCTGAGAAGTTGATCGAGCTCTACGAGCCTTTTATTCTTCACAATGAACACGTCTTCGAATGTGAGAACGCGCGCCTGCTCTCCGCCATGCTACCGCCCGAGGAGCGTGCGCTCTTCGACTTTGCGCCGGAATCGATCGACTGGTGGGATTACTGGATCAACGTGCACATCCCAGCGCTACGCCGCTGGTGTTACCCGCTGATGGAAGGCCGGCCGCTTGAATCGCGCCAGCCGCGTGCGCTGGATTGGTCCGGCGAACCCACGCGTGGAGCGGCGCTCTCCAAAGCCGCGACACCGTCCGACCCTTTATGGCGATCTTCGTAACCGGCTCGACCGGCTACCTGGGCAGTTATCTTTCCGCGGGGCTCCTCACCGGGTACCGCGACAAGCTGAACCTCCTGATTCGCTGCAAAACCGAACAGGAGGCGCGCGAGCGGCTTTGGACTTCGCTGCAGCTGCATTTCGACTTTCCCGAATTCGCCGAATACCTGAACACGCGGGTGCGCATTTTTCGCGGTGATCTGACGAGCGAGTGTTTTGGTCTCCCCGATGCCGAATACCATGCGCTGGTGGACACTACGGACTCCTTGATTCACTGTGCCGCTTCGCTGAACCGCAAATCGGAGAAGCAGTGCCTGAACGTCAACCTGCGAGGCACACTCGAAGTCATTCAACTCGCGCGCCGCGGGCAGAATCGCAACGGCCTTCGTCGCTATTCGCACGTTTCCACGGTTGCGGTTGCGGGCAAAAGAAAAAATGAAATCATAACCGAAGAAGCCTCGATCGACTGGTCGCGCTCGGATTACGATCCCTATGCGCGCACCAAGAAATTCTGCGAACACATGGCGAATCAACTCTTGCCCGATGTGCCCAAGACGATTTTCCGCCCCGCGATCATTCTCGGCGACAGCCGCCGCCAGGAGACTTCGCAATTCGATATGGTTCAAGCGTTGCATGTTCTGGCGCAGATGCCTGTTCTTCCCCTGCGCCCTCACGATAAAATCGACATCGTACCGGCGGACTACGTCGGCAAGGCCATCGTGACGATTCATCAAAAAGAGGCGCCCGCTCACGGCATCTACCATCTTTCCTCGGGCACGGGCTCGCAGACGTACCAGGAACTGACGGATGCGATTTCGCAAGCCGGTGGCATGCTTCGGCCCATGTTTTTGCCGTCATTGGGCGGACCTTTTTCCAACACGGTAAATTGGGTCGCCAATCGCCGCGGCGCGGCCGGCTACGGCGCGTCGCTGCTCAAGGTTTTCTGGCCGTATCTCGATTGGAACACCGTTTTCGACAATTCGCGCATCGTCGCGGAACTCGGAGAAGCGCCGGCAAAATTCTCGACGTACGCAGCTCCTCTTTTGAAGTACAGCCGCGAAAATAAATTCCAGTTCCCCGCCAAGCCCTGGCCTTCCACTCCGGGTACGGAGAGAAATGCTGCCGCAGGGAGAAGCCGCGCTTGACCGACTTTCTCCTTGTCGCCTGGGTGAGCGCGCTGATCGAGATGCGGCGCTTCGGCTGGATGCTCGGGCTCGGTGAGCGCTGGAAGCCGGGCAAGAAACTAAAGCTGCTCTTCGCGGGCTACAACGGCACGCGCAACACCGGCAGCGATGTGCGCGTGCAGGAGATGTTGCGTCAGATTCGACATGTTCTTGGAGCGGAGCACGTCGATTTCAGCGTAATGACGCAAAACTTCGCGAGGACGAAAGGCTACTTCGAAAGCACGCGTCAGGTTTACCTTCCCGACGTGTACCCGCCTTTTCTCTTTCGCGAGGTGCGACAGAATCATGGCGTCATCGCTTGCGAAGGCTCGATGTTCAAAAGCAAGTTCGCCAACGCCCTGACGACGATGATGATCGGTTCGCTGGGACTGGCCTCCGCCGAAAACAAGCTTTCCCTTGCCTACGGGGGCGAGGCGGGTCACATGGACGGACTCATTCAGAAAATGTGCGAGCGCTACGTCCATAATTCTCTGGTCATCACGCGAAACGTGGAATCGCGGACACTCTTGAGTTCGCTCGGAATCCCGACAGAGCTTGGCACTGATACGGCCTGGACGTTCGAACCGCATCCGCCGGAATATGGCCGCAAGTCGTTGCGCGAGGCCGGATGGGACGAAAGGACACCGGTCCTGGTTCTCTGCCCCATTCACCCTTTTGTCTGGCCGGTGAAGGCTTCCCTTGCAAAATATATCGCGCGGGCAACCACTGGTGCGTATAAGGACAGCCAGTACCGCACCGTTTATTTCTTCGAATCGGGTCGGGAAGTCGACAGGAAATACGAACATTACATTTCAGGATTCACAAAGGCGACGCAGGCGTTCGTTCAGCGGCATCGCGTTTTTCCGGTTCTGGTTGGGATGGAACGGCTCGACGCGGTTGCCTGCCGCGAGATTGCCACACGCATACCAGGCACGCCGGTTTTCACTTCGGACGATTACAATATGTTCCAGCTTGTTTCCATTCTGCGCGCGTGTTCCTACATGGTTTCTTCGCGCTACCACGGTATTGTGACCTGCATGCCCAGCCTGGTGGCCTCGGCAGGCGTGACCATGGACGAGCGCATCCGCAATCTGATGCGCGAGCGTGGACATCAGCATCTTTTCTTGACGGTCGATGACCCCGATCTGGAGCCGAAGCTTCTCCAGATCATGGAGACGCTGGTTGCGGAAGCCGACTCCGTCCGCGAAGCCATCGGGCAGACGGTGGTCCACAACCTCAAAGTGATGGCCCGCATGGGCACTTTCCTTGAGGATGTTGTCCGGCGCGTCTATCCAGAATTTCCGCTCCGCTCCGGCGTCTTTTCCTGGGAACAGTATCTGCCGCCACTGAGCAATAATTTGATTCAGCTCGCCGGGCGTTACGACTCTTCGCCGGCCGCGCTTGCGGCAGTTCGCTGACTTTTCATGCCCAATTTCCTTGAAACGATTCTTGCTCGACTCAAGCGCGCGGATGGTCGCGTCGTTCTTCGCGAAATTCGCGGGGATCAGTTTGTGAGCGTGACGGGCAGGGAATTGCTAGAGCACATTCAGCTTGTGCGGATGTTCATTCGAAGCTCCGGCGTCCGGCCGGGGGCCCGTTGCGCTCTTCTAGCTCCCAACTCCATTCGCTGGGCCGTCTTCCATTTGGCGGTCATGGCCGAGGGGATGATCGTCGTGCCCCTCTATTCGCGGCAGGCGCCCGCCGAACTCGTCGGCATGATGAAGAATTGCCAGCCGTGCCTGATTTTTGTGAATGAGGCCACACTCGGCGAAAGCGTGGCCCAAATTTGGCCCGAGGCTCCGCGCCGTGTGCTCTTCGATGAAGTCCTGCGGCACTCAGTGCCGCAACCTCCGCTTGCCGATGCACCCAATCCTCGCATCGCCAGCGATATCGTCACCATCATCTATACTTCAGGAACGTCGGGAGAGCCGAAAGGTGTTTGCCTGAACGTGGGAAACCTCACTCACATGCTCTCCTGCACGACAGAACGCCTCGATCAACTGATGGGTGCGACACGCGAACCGGACCGCGTGTTTCATTACCTGCCATTTAATTTTGCGGCGTCTACGATGCTCCTGCAGTCTTGTCTCGCGCGTGAAAGCATTCTTACTCTTTCGACGGATCTCAACCACCTTGCCGACGAAATCAATCTGGCATCACCGAACTATTTCCTAAATGTTCCGACGCTGTTGGAGCGCGTCCGGCGCGGCGTTGAACAGGCCATTGCCAAGCGGCCCGCGGTCATTCGTTTTCTGTTTGCGAAAGCACGCACAGCCTGGCAGCGGCGGTCCGCGGGTCGTGGCCGCGCACTCGATGCGTTCTGGCTGGCGCTCGGCCGCAGGCTCATCTTTCGGAAGATTCGAGAGCGCTTCGGCACACACCTGTGCGCGCTGATCTGCGGTTCAGCGCCGCTCGCTCTGGAGACGCAACAATTTTTCCTGATGCTTGGCATTCCGCTGTTGCAGGCCTACGGGCTCACGGAAACCACTGGCATTTGCACGCTGGATGATCCGCGCGTGCCCGTGGAGCCGGGTTATGTGGGCACCGTGATTACCGGAATCGAGATGAAGATCGGCGAAAACGAAGAGATCGTCGTGCGCGGGCCGCACATTTTCCCGGGCTACTGGAACCGGCCGGAAGAAACTGCCCGCGTACTGCAGGAGGGATGGTTCCACACCGGCGATCAGGGCGAAGTAAACGTTCGCGGTAATTGGCGCATCACCGGCCGCATCAAGAACCTGATTATCTTGAATTCCGGACATAATATTGCGCCCGAACCGATCGAAGAAGAAATGGCGCGGCTTCTCCCAGCGGCGCAGCAGGTCGTCGTGGTCGGCAATGGGCGCGGCTATCTCGGCGCGCTCGTGACCGGGGAAGTTGAATCCGCAACTGTTCAAGCGGTGCTCGATGCCGTGAATTCTGAACTCCCGCATTACAGGCAGGTCAGAAGTTTCACCGTTATCCGCGATGTCTTTAGCGCCGAAACCGGGTTGCTCACCGCCAACGGCAAACTTCGCCGCGAGGCCATAAATGCGCGTTATGCTTCAGAAATCAATGCCATGTACGATTCGAAAGGGGGTCGCGAGGGGGTCAGCAGGCAGCAGGCATGAAAACCTTCACTGGCAAAACGTTGCATTGGGAGTGGCGCGAAGGGGTAATCGAGCTGACGCTCGATCATGAGCCGGCCAATGAAATCGGCACAGCCATGCTCGCGGAGCTGGAAGAGTTTGTTGCCGCGTTTGCTGTGCTTGCGCCGGAGACTTCCGTCTGCATTTTTGCGAGTGCGCGCAAATCCGTTTTCTCCGCCGGTGCGGACCTGCGCGAGCTATATCATGGCGCCGCAGCCCTTCCTGAAAAAGAACGCCTCGCGGGTATTCGCCATTTTCTGGAATGCATTCACGCCGTTCTGAACGCGATCGATGCTGCACCGTTCGTGACAATTGCTGCCGTTCACGGCGTCTGCTTTGGCGGAGGACTCGAGCTCGCCTTGGCCTGCGATATTATCGTCGCCGACAAGATGGCGCGGTTTGCGTTCCCCGAGCTGCGTCTGGGACTCATCCCCGGCTTCGGCGGCATCCCGCGGTTGAAACGTGATCTTGGCAACGCTTTCCTAAGGGATTTGCTCTTCACTGGGCGAACGGTCAACGCGACTCGTGCACACGCCGTCGCTCTCGTAGCGCAGCTCGCCGGTGAAGGCGAAGCTCTCCGTATCGCACGATCGGCCGCGGCGCAAATCACCAAATTTGATGCCGTGACGCGTGCGGCCGCCAAGAAATTCATCAAGCCCATTCCGCACGACGAGCTTCGGTGCGAGATCGACCTCTTTTGCGAACTCTTTACTCGCCCCGCCGTTATGGCCGCCCTGAAGAAATTTGTCGAAGACCCCAACCCCATGCCCTATCTGCCTTGAAGCTTATGGTTTCAAATCAGAAGAATGGGCTCGCACGCCAAGGCAAACTCACCTTGCATCCGTGACCTTCACGGGTCTTGCTCATCACTCGGGGCTCCCTCCCCTTGGTGGGTGCGGGATTTCATATTCGCTCCGTGGGCGGCGAAAGCCTCCCTCAATGGTTAACGATTTAAAGTCGGCTGTCTCGGGATGTGTTTCGGCTACACTTTGTACCGGCTGGCCAGACGTCGGCCCGCTTTGACAATGCTTCTGTGGTTGGCGCGGGGGCTGTCCATGGGGCGGAGATTTCTGCAGCTCCTTTGGGCGACACGGTCGTTTCAATGACGTTGACGGCCTTAAGTTTTCTAAATCGAATTGGCGGAATCAAAGCAGGACGAGGCGATGAATATTGGTCTAGCGGTAGTTTACTGCCGGCGGAGTCGATAGATTTCTAAGAGTTCCTTTTTGTGCAGTCTAAAGTGTGGGTTTGGTATTACCCACGGTGGGTAATCTGCAGCTCGTCCAGCTTCAGTGCCTTGGCCAAAGCCTGCTGCGCCAAAGTTTGTTTCGAGAGCACATACTTGGACCTAGCTTGAGCGATTCTTTGCGGCATAAATGAGAAAAAATGCGGGAGAGCCAATCCGGATGCGGGAAAACATGAGGTGGGAAGGGTTCGGGCGTTTTCACTTGCTGGGTGAAGGCTCAAGACCGCGGGGTACGCTCCGATGGGGAGGCCGCCGAGCGCGCTTCTTGCATTTCGAGTTTGCAAAGCTCGAGGGCCAGCGTGACCCATTGCTGGGTGAGAGCTTTGAATTTCTTGTAGGCGGCGAGCTGCTTGCGCACCTCCGGAACAAACGGAGGACGAACGAACTGGGTGGTGCTCTTGCCGCCGTGCGTGTAACTCAGCTGGTAGAAGGGGCCATGTTTCTGGGGGTGCACGGGATCCACGCACTTGCAACCCGGCTTCTGACAGGCAGAGTACTGTTGGGATAGAGAGCCGGGTCGCATGGGGCCTAGCTTCAGGAGTTCCGCCTTTGCCTTTTCAATTTGAGCTTCGAGCTGTTCTTTGCGCATGGTTTTTTTATACCACATCTATCATATAGCTTTACAAAGCTACCTGAACATGCTAAGGTCTCCGCGCCGTTTCCACTCTACCTTTCAGGAGATCGACGCATGCAAGATACAGCTACTTCGAAGATCCACAAGCTGGAAGTGACCGACGACACGCTGACCAGCCGCGGAGGACTAGCGTTTTTCGTGAAGTATCTGGAGTCCGTCGGAATCGTAGGATTGCTGCTGCACAAATTTGCAGGGATCAAGAAGAGCATCAAAGGGGTATCGGTGCGGAACCTGTTTTTGCAGGTGCTGTACTTCTTCTTCGACGGCACGAGCCGGCACTTGAGTTATTTCGATGAGCTGCAGCGGGAGGAGGGCTACCAGGCAGTGGTCGAGATGCCGGCGAAGCAAATGGCCTCTTCGCATGCCATGAAGCGGTTCTTCCGCGCCTTTGCCATTTTCCATGCCGGAGCCTTCCGCTGGGTGTTGCAGGAGTTGTTTCTCTGGCGCTTGCGGCGGGAGAAAATGCGGGTGGTGATGCTGACGCTGGACACCATGGTCATGGATAACGATGAGGCCTTGCAGCGGGAAGGGTGCGACCCGACCTATAAAAAGGTCAAGGGATTCCAACCCTTGCAGTTGATTTGGGAAGGCAAGATCGTCGATGCCATTTTCCGGCGTGGCAAGCGGCACAGCAACTATGGCCACGACGTGGAGAAGATGATCCGGGGCATCGTGAGCTTGATCCGGACCCGCTATGATGCCTCGGTAGCGATCATCGTCCGGCTGGACGCCGGATTTTTCGACGCGAAGAATTTTGCGCTGTTTGACGACCTGGGCATCGGCTTCCTAGCCACGGGGAAGGTCTACGATGCGATCAAGGAGAAGGTCCAGGCCGTCCCGAAGAAAAAATGGAAAGAATATGCCAACGAACGGCAAGTCTGGAGTTATGTGTGGTTCTCCTACCAGTGTGAGAGTTGGAAGAAAGCTTACCGAGCGCTATACACGCGTCCGCAATACGAAGACCAACAGCGGTTGCTAGAATTTGCGCGGCCGGACAACATCATCCTGACGAATTTAGTTTCCGGAGAGCCGGTTCTGGAACGGATGCCGCGCGCAGTTCGGGAATACTGGGAAGAGGACAGCTCCTTCATCTACCATCACCATCAGCGTGGCGCCGATGAGCTACCCCACCGGGGCTTGAAGGAGTTTGGAAGTGAGCAACTTCCGTTCAAGCGGTTTGCTACCAATCAGGCCTACTACTATCTGATGTTAATCAGTTTCTTTTTGTTCGAGAGCTTTAAAGAGGATAACCTGAAGGACATCTTGCCCATCCACAGTTACGCCACGACACTGCGGCGCAAACTCGTCGATTTGGCAGCCAAGGTGGTGCGGACCGGTCATGAAGTCATTCTGAAAGTCACCCAAGCGGCCATGGATAGCTTGAAACTCCAGATCCTATGGAGGCGCTGCCAAAACGCCGTGCCCATTCCGCTACCAAGTTAATCGCTCGCACGCACACCGATCGTTAACTGGAATGAGAACTGAAGTAGAGAAGGACAGGTGTCTCACAACTTCTGCTGATCGCGGCCTAGATCGGCGGCAGGTCCCTCCCAAAGTCGTTTTCTCGCTCCGCTGCCCACACTCGAATCATTTCCGCCGGCTGTTATACCGAAAGCAGACTGATTCTTGTCCTTTCTGGGTCAAATACTGGACAACAATCTAAAAATCGCTCAATTTAGGTGGTAATTACTGGGTTTTTGTCTAATAAATGTAGGTACTGGCGAAGATCTAGTTCAGTGGCGATCAGGTCGGCAGCCGTCGCAGAACTAAATTCGCTGGCTCGGCAGGAGGGGCCGTGCCGGGAAGCTTCGCGCTGTTGGACGTCATCACGCCATACGTCCTGGGCTCCGCCGCGATCGCGCAACCACTTCACGAGTTAATCTCGGCACTATTCGTGCAGGACCTCGAGACGTCTTTCGATGACGAAGGCGTCGTCGTCTCCGGTATGGCGCGCTTCAGCGCGAACCTCACCGCGAACCCTCCGCGGTTCACACCTCCCGCCTCAATTAGCTTCGGTGGCACAGTCAACGTCGATCATCGCACCGCACGTCACGACGGGGCCTGGTGGGACTTCCCCGACATTGCATACAGTTCCGGCTCACTGCGCCGCGCGCGTCGTCACCCGCTGTGGACGCGGTGACCGGCGGAACGGGCGGTGTGCCGACACCCCAGATCGCGAACACCGCAGTCGCTGCTGTCGTCGCTGGACTCGGACAGGGTGTCCCGAACGTTGGCCAGCCTGCGCGGGACGCGCCGAGCACAGTGTTCCACCTAGACCTCCTCGTGGATGCGGCGACCCTCCATCTGCCGTTCCTCACAGGCGCGAAGCTTGGGCCGGCCGGCATGCTCGCTGAGGATCCAGATCATCCCGAGGTCAAAGTTGCCCTACCCAAGATTAAGTTGTCGTTCGAACAGACTGCTGGCGCTTGTTATCCGGAGGGTGAGTATGACGCAGACGATCCGATTCTGCCTTCCGTCGTTCATTGAACTCTGAAACTAGTCCTATCATCCAGCCGTTTACATTGCCTTTCGTAATATTTCACCCGTCTCTAAATCCATGTTACTTTTTTGATTGAGGAAAACGCTTCCCCGAGCGGAGGGGACGCGGTTGGCGCCTCAAGACAAATGAGTGGCAACGGGAGTGAAGCTCACGTGGAATGCGCGCTTGTCCGTGGTGTCCGACTTAGTTCTGTTTGTGCGTGTTTCTCCGCCCTGTGCATCGCACTATTCGCGACCGGCTGTGCCGGCGGCTCCTCTGCGCCACCTGCACCGCCTCCTCCGCTGCCTGTCAGCGTCTCCCTTTCCTCTACGACCGCATCGGTTCAGGCCGGTATCGGAACTCAGAAGTTCACGGCTACGGTGCAGAACGATCCGCAGAGCAAGGGAATCAACTGGACACTTACGCAGTCTGGCGCAAATTGCTCACCCGGTTGCGGCACACTTTCTGCGACGTCCAGCGCCTCGGGCACGCCGATCACGTACACAGCTCCGTCCAATCAGCCCAATCCGTCCGACGTTATGCTCACCGCCATTTCCGTCGCCGACAGCACAAAAAGCCAAGTGGCGACGATCACGGTAACACCCAGCGTTGTGGTGAGCGTGTCGCCCACGCCTATCAACGTACAGTTCAATGCGATACAAGACTTTACGGCTACAGTCCAGAATGATTCCCAGAGCAAAGGCGCCAACTGGACACTTACGCAGTCCGGCACAAACTGCTCACCCGGTTGCGGCACACTTTCCGCCACGTTCAGCGCTTCTGGTATGCCCATTCGATACACTGGCCCCTCGAGCGTCCCCGCGAATCCGTCGGTGACATTGACCGCGACTTCGGTAACCGATGCGGCCAGATCAGCTCCCGCAAACATAACCGTAACTGTTAATCCGGGAAATGCGGCGGTAACGGTTAGCCCAAAACGGGCAGCAATCACGAAATGGCAAACACAAACCTTCACAGCGACGGTAACGGGCGCGAACAATACGGCGGTTACCTGGCAGGTCGACACGATTCCAAATGGCAACGCCACCGTGGGCACGATCGACTCCAATGGGAAGTACACACCCCCTGCTACCGTCGGCGCTCACACGATTACGGTCGTGAGCAACGCTGACGTCAGCAAGAGCGCCGCGGCGTCCATTGGCGTCACGGATCTTAGGGGAGTATTCACCTACCACAACGATGCTTCTCGTGCCGGTGTCAATGCGCAGGAACACGCTCTCACAAACTCTAACGTCACGACCGCGACGTTTGGAAAGCTCTTCTCATGCGTCGTCGATGCCGCTATCTATGCGCAGCCCCTCTGGGGGGCAAATCTCACGATCAGCGGTGGCACCCACAACGTCGTCTTCGTCGCCACGCAGCACAACACCGTCTATGCTATCGACGCCGATGCCAGTCCTTGCACGACTTACTGGCAGACGGGCGCGAGCGGTGTGAACAGCCTCGTGCCGCCTGGAGAAACCTGGGTGACCAGCGCGGACGAGTCTGGATGTGCCCTGGTCATTCCGGACATCGGCATTCTGGGAACGCCCGTGATAGATCCGGGGACCGGTACCATCTATTTGGTCACGAACACAAAAACCACCAGTGGCGCGCCTTTTCATCAACGTCTCCACGCCCTTGCGATTGCTACGGGAAATGAAAAGTTTGGCGGGCCAACGGAAATCCGAGCAGTGGTCTCGGGAACGGGAGCCGGAAGCAGTGGAGGACAGGTTAGCTTCGACCCCATGCTTAATAATCAGCGGCCCGCGCTCCTACTGCAAAGTGGTCACGTTTTCATCTCGTGGGCCTCCTATTGCGACTTTGGCCCTTATCACGGCTGGCTGATGTCCTACAACGCGGCGTCGCTCCTGCAGGAAGCCGTTTTCAACGTCTCGCCCAATTCCTTCGCCGGAGGTATTTGGATGTCTGGGAATGGCCCAGCCGCCGACTCAAGTGGAAACATCTATCTCGCAACCGGAAATGGAACCTGGAATGGCACCGATGCGTTCGGTGACAGCATCCTGAAGTTTCAGGCCCTCACTGCAACGCCGACCAACCTTACCGTGCTCGATTACTTCACGCCTCACGAGCAGTCATCTCTCGACGTGAACGATCAAGACCTCGGCTCCGGTGGCGTAATGCTATTGCCAGATCCGTCCGGCATTTCGGGACACCCGCACTTGCTTGTAGAAGCTGGAAAAAGTGGGAACATCTATCTCGTTGATCGAGACAACATGGGACACTTCTGCAGTACGTGTACTACGAGCGATACGCAAATCGTTCAGGATGTTTCAGGAGCCCTCACCGGCTTATGGGGATCACCGGCCTATTGGAACGGTACTATGTATCTCGGCGAAACTGACGCGACTGCAAATCTCAAGTATCTGAAAGCATTTTCCTTCAGTGCGACCGGACCGAATTTCCTCTCCACAAGCCCAACGTCGACTACCGCGAACACTTACACTTATACATACCCCGGCCCCACGACTTCCATCTCCACAGATGGAAGCGCCCATGCCATCGTCTGGGCGATTGATTCGAGTGCGTTTGGCACCACCGAAGGCATCACCCGGGCAGCGGGACCTGCGATTCTCCACGCTTTCGACGCAAACAACCTGGCGACCGAGTTGTGGAATAGTTCTCAGGCCCTCGGAAACCGGGACACCGCCGGCAATTCGGTGAAGTTCACGGTACCAACCGTCGCCAATGGTAAGGTTTACATCGGGACACGCGGAAAGGACGACACGCTGGGTAACGGCACGACCTTTGGCGAGATCGACGTATACGGTCTGCTACCGAACTAACCAGAAATTGAACACTCGGAAAAAGGTGCTTGGCGTTCGCCGAATGTACTAGCCACAACTCTTGCCAAGTTCCTCGTAAGATCTCGTTTTCTTGTGAACGCCCAAGCCGATGGAACGTATGCCCTGCACGCGGGAGCCTTGTGGTTACCGAATACTTCGTCCGATCTGAAAACACAGGGGTTCCGATCATTCGTGAGATCATGGTGGCTACCACGATGAGCTCTCTTTTCGTCGCCTTTTTCACTTTGCTATACACGGCGTCATAAGTAATTGCGTATGTGGATGATCTATGGTTTCCTGGGAGAATGAAACCACTCACCGTTGCAGATTCGGAAACCATCATTCTGGCATTGCAAGATGAAATTCGACGAAGTGAAGAATCGCGTTATGACCATCGGCTGCACGGTCTACTGCTGG
>Ga0209267_1000908_pt1 | contig 20776 bp, 15 predicted proteins | sample GraSoiAngelo_137_FD_185894 | JGI IMG/M metagenome (GOLD analysis project Ga0209267, IMG submission 185894) | Grasslands soil microbial communities from the Angelo Coastal Reserve, California, USA - 14_0929_09_30cm (SPAdes) (version 2) | ecosystem: Environmental > Terrestrial > Soil > Grasslands ... | reverse complement strand
GGATATTCGTATGGTGGCAGTTGCGTTTCGTGAGCCATTGCGGTGGCAATGGTGTCCGCAAGCGGCAACTCCTCATCGTAAGCGCGGCTGAGAAGTCGCCGAACCATTTCGAAACGTTCGTCATCGAATTCAAGCTCCTGTTCTAAATAGGAACCGTTCACAAGAAGATGAAGATGGTTGATGTCGGTCAACGTCGGATTATTCGGATCGCCCCAGCCTTCGGCATTGAAATGCAAACAAAGGACGAGGTCGGGATGCAACTTGAAGTTTACCAGAGCCGCCCGACGGCGAATCTCGCTGTAACGGTAAAATAAGATTTCGCTCTGCCAGCGAATCGTTTGCTCTTTCTCGGGATCGTTTGGATCAAGCACCTCATTGCGGGGCTGTGGCACGCCATTTTTAATCAGAATTTTCCTGGCCAGTTCCCGAAAATCATCGGGACGTTCGGCCGTGATCGGCTCGTTTCTATCCCGAACAAACAAAACCTTCGCGCCTAATTCGCGTAATCGCGGGGCAAGAAGCCGCGCGACCTTCAAAGCCAAATCACCTTCCTGAACTGGCTGGGTGTTGCCGACTTGAAACCAGCGTTCTTCCATTTTTGCCCATTTGCCGCCCAGATGACCCGGGTCGAGCGCAATCCGCAAGCCTGAGAGCGGTTTGTCCGCTTTCGCGTGTGACCAGGATCTAGCGGGATGCCAAAGACGCGGCACCGGATTGCGCGAGGTGTCATTCTTCGCGAACCGTAAAGTGAAGAATTTTTGCGGCTCGCGACTGGTCAAAATCCGCGCTGTGTCGGTGTTTATTTCAATCAAATCAGGAGCAATTCCGTGCGTGCAGTAAACGTTCTGGATCAGCTGGCTAAATTCATCTTTGGTAATTGTCTCCTGATAATGTTCGAGTACGCCCCATTTTGGCTTGCTCCCAAGGACGCCGAGGTTGTCCGCCGCTTGTAGCGCAGGCGTAAGGAGCAACAGAAATAATGACAGATGACGAATCACCAAATCCGAAGCGACGCGAGTAGAGCGCGCCGATATCTTGTCATTTGGGCTTCGGGATTCCTTCGTCATTCGTCATTCGGGCTTCGTCATTGTCTCCGCTTTTTTTTGAAATGAAACATCGACCTTTAGAGCCTCTTCAATACGATGACCGCAAAATGCTAACGATCCTTTTTCTTGGCGATATCGTTGGTGAGCCGGGACGCACGGCTGTGATCGCCAGGCTGCCAAAACTAAAAGAGAAGCACGCCTTGGACTTCATCATCGTTAACGGCGAGAACGCAGCTGGCGGTCGTGGCATAACGGGGAAAATCACCATCGATCTCTTGCGCGCTGGGGTCTCAGTCATCACGACAGGCGATCACGTATGGGACCAAAAAGAGATTCTTGGGTTCATCGATACCGAGCCGCGCTTGTTACGCCCGGTGAATTATCCTGATGGCGCGCCTGGCGGCGGGTCGATCGTCCTGGAAACGACGAAGGGAAAAATCGGCGTGATCAACGTACAAGCGCGCACATTTATGCAGCCGATTTTGGAAAACCCGTTTCGCTCGGTCGAAGCAGCGGTGGCGAAGATGCGCAACGAGACTGCGAACATCATCGTGGACGTACACGGAGAGACTACGAGTGAAAAAATCGCGATGGGCCGGTTCCTCGATGGAAAGGTTTCTGCGGTCATTGGAACTCATACGCACGTTCAGACCGCCGACGAGCAGATTTTTCCGGGTGGTACGGCTTTCCTCTGCGACGCGGGCATGTGCGGTCCCGTAAACTCCATCCTGGGGCGCGCCGTTGATCCGATCATGAATCGGTTCATCTCGAATCTGCCGGCGTCGTTTCCGGTAGCCGGCGGCGAAGTGCGCTTGCGCGGAGCGCTTATCGAAATCGACGAGAGCACGGGTCGCGCCGTGCGTATCACGCGTGTCGATGAACCGGGGCTCGGTGCAGCTGCTTCATCGGAGCCAGAACCAAAGATCGAAGTCGAGCAGGCGCCATCTCCAGAACAAACATGAAACAGTTCCGCTTGCGGCCAACTATTCGCGGCCTGAACTTCGAATTGTTTAAGAACATCAACGTCCAAAAGAAATTATGAAAAAAATCTTTGTCTTTACTTTCATCGCGACCCTGGCGCTTTGTGCTCTGCAGTTATCCGGCGCAGAAGCCCCCAAAGACGCGAAAGAGGCAAACAAGCTTGCCAGAGAAGGGGCAGAGGCTTCCAAGAACCAAGAGTGGGACAAAGCCATCGAACTGCTTCGTAAAGCCACCGATCTCGATCACAAATACGCAGATGAGCTCTCCGCAGTTTATCAACAACGCGGCTACGCTGATGCGACGAACCAGCAATTTCAGGATGCCATCAACGATTACGGCGAAGCCATTAAACTGACTCCGCAAGACGTGCGCGTGTACGAACAACGCGCGGCGGTGGAAATGAAACTCCAGGATTACGATAAGGCGCTTGCCGATTACTCCGAGGTTATCAAACTTAAACCGAACGAAGTTCGATACGTTAATTATCGCGCTTATATTTACGAACTGAAAAAAGACCTTAAGAATTCGATGGCGGATACCGATAAAGTTCTAAAGCTCGACCCGAACAATCCGGAGGCTAAAGCGCGAAAAAGCCGATTGTCAGCGCTAGAAACGGCGAACGCTCCATTCACGCCGATTCCTGCGCCCTCCCGAAAACCGTCACCTACGCCGCATCACAAACCTTGAGGCGTTTCGATCAAAGGTGCCGACTGGACGCGCCGGAGAGCAGATTGCAAAGGCTGTTTGGATTTAAGGGCCCGTTTAGGGAAAACGCGTTGCAGCTCTCGAGCCGGGAAAAGAGTCTTCCCGCCATTACATACCGCTAGGCGAAATAGCCGGTTCCTGCTCTTCCGTTGCGTTTGATGGCGGGGCGGTAAATCGCCTTTTCCGCCGGTTCGCCGGCAGAGGCGCCAGGGTCATGGTGATATTGCGCCCGGTGATTTTTGGCTCCATTTCCACCTGCGACATTCCCGAGAGATCGTCGCGAACTTTGTGTACGAGCTGCATCCCAAATTCCTGATGGGCCATTTCGCGGCCGCGAAATTGCAGTTGCACCCGCACCTTATTTCCCCGATCCAGGAATTCTTCGCCGTGCCGGATTTTGGTCAGATAATCGTGATCGTCGATGTTAACGCGAAACTTAATTTCCTTCAGCTTCGAGCCGGATGGCCTTTTATCCTTGGTCTGTTTGGAGACGTCGTACCGGAACTTTCCAAAGTCGATGATCTTGCAGACCGGGGGGGTGGCGGTTGGGGCGATCTCCACCAGATCGAGACCAAGACCTTGAGCTTTGCGCAAGGCGTCACTTAGCTTCATGACGCCAAGCTGTTCGCCGGTAGACCCCATAATAACCCGGATTTCTCGGGCGCGGATCCGACCGTTTACACGAATTTGTGGTTGCAGATTCGAACTAGCTCCTGGCCGACGGAGCGGGAGTGCACCGCGCCGCCGTATTTCCATTTATCGCAATTCCTGGCGTCACACTCGGCAAACGCCCGGACACTCTAACCTCAACACGGCTGCGATTCACCGCGACGAGCGCTCGCTAATAATCGCGAGCCGAAGGGAAGTTGTAGGCAACAATTTCGCGCTGGCAAGGCGAATCTCGTGACAAGCAAGTGTCAATCTTCCAACGATCACGTTGCCGGCGGGTCGCCAAAATGGGCCTTGTGCGCCGCGTATGCAGTGACGTCATCGAGCATCGAATCGAGCGTTGCAGTCAGCGGCTCGAGTTTTACAACCCCGGAAAACAGTGCGCGGTCGCCGATTTCGGTGTCGATTAAGAATGCCGGACGTTGCGTGATCTGAAGCGCATGAAATTCCGCCGTCGAAGCGCGAACGCGCTTTTCGATCTCGGGCGAACGCGCGCGCTCGAGCAGCTTTTTCTTCTCAACGCTGGCAGCCGCCGCACCGATCTCGACGGCGATTTCCCATTCGCTTACCTTTTTCCCTTCGCGCAGCGCGGCATTGGCCAGCGCGAGACGAACGCGATCATCAGTGAACCCAAAGTCCTTGGCCGCCTCGGCCACGCAATTCGGCGGGAGCCACTCCGGCAAACTGGGATCGTACCAATCAGTGTTGAGCATAAATGGCGAACGCATCATCATTCCGCTGCGCCGATAGAACCATTGCTCCTGCTCCCGCGAAGTTGGCAAGCCATTCGGATCCATCAACGCGATCTTCCACTGAAACTCGACGCGGCCATCATAACGCTTCTTTAATTCCGCCCACGTTGGCTCGGACCAAAAACACCAGGATGAAACAACTTCGAGATAATCGGTTACAGTGATGCGCATGCTTCAAAGTTAAAAGGGCTGAAAAAGTTACAAGATTAAAAAGTTGGGGCGTTGAAGCGTTTAGCCGATAAAGCGATGAAGCGGGTGATTCTTGTTGCCGGTTTAACGCTTCAACGCTTTAACGAGTCACGAACCCACGGTTTGGACCATCCATGCAATCCTTTCTAACGAAGTAACCCGTTAACTTTAGTCGTGGACCTGAATCATATTTTTCTCTTTCTCGCGGTGATTTCACCGCTGGTAGTTCTGGCCCGAGCATGGCGTCCCGGACCGCTTTATCGTGGCTGGCGTATCGCTGCGCTTGTTGTGCTGATTATCTCCGTTGTAGCGTGGATTCTCACTCCCCGTGCGGCTGGTTACATCGGCGGTTTGGCTTGGATGGTCGTTCTCTTTCTTCCGGCGATTGGCTCACGCAAAATGACAGAGCTGGCCGCTCGGGGAGGCTACAGATCGGCCGCAAGACTCGGCAAAATTCTTCAAATTCTGCACCCCAGCGCGGAGCTGCGAGATCAGGTCCAGTTATTTCAGCGTTTGGATTCTCGGCAAAACCACCCTGTTCCTTTCGCATCCGTCCCAGTCGCGGACCGTATTCGGCATAGCCAACTCCGACGCGCGCCGGCGGTTCTGGTGTTGATTGTGCTCAACGCTGTTGTGTTCCTGGTCGAGATTTCTGTTGGGGATCTGAATGACCCGGAAGTCCTGCATCGAGTCGGCGCATTGGAGTCTTATGCTGTTGTAGTCCAAGGCGAATACTGGCGGCTTTTCACTGCGCTCTTCTTGCACGGGGGTCTTACCCATCTGCTTTTCAACGTTTTCGCACTTTATATTCTTGGCCCGCCGTTAGAACGATCCATAGGCACAATCCGATTCGCTGTGTGCTACTTAATGTCAGGACTTGCCTCCAGCGCGGGTGTCGTGGGTTTGACGGTACTGGGCTTCGTACAAGTGGCACAGCTCGTTGGCGCGTCCGGCTGCATTATGGGAATCGTCGGCACGTGGGCGGGATTTTTACTGCGACATCGTCATGCGCCGCAGGCGAAACAACGCCTGGCAAACATCGTAATGATCATAGTGATTCAAGTCGCCTTCGATCTTTCGACACCACAGGTCAGCATGGCTGCGCATCTGTGCGGACTGATCGCCGGCTTCTTTCTCGGACTCGTCCTCGCGCCACGAGGTGTAGCTGATACGACGAGTTGAATTGTCGTCGTTGGCTCATCTAGGGTAAGATTTTTCTCGCCATGCGAACCAAAACCGTTCTCGACAACGCCGTTCGCAATAGAATCTTCGTTTTTCTTCGCTACCTTGAAATTTGCCAGTGACCGGGGTCGCCGACCTCGGCTACAGGAATTCGCATGCCGACTCTTCAAACGTATAACGTGACTCCCATCCTGCCGGCGGCGCTCGAACCGCTGCGCGAGATGAGCTTCAACCTTTGGTGGACATGGGAGCCCGCCGCGCGCCGGCTGTTCCGCCATCTCGATCCCGATCTCTGGAACCGGACAAATCATAATCCCGTCCGCATGCTTCAGCTTTCGCGGCAATCCCGGCTTGAGGAGCTCGCACAGGACAAAACTTTCCTGCGCGAATTAAAGCAGGTCTTCGAGGAATTCGAAAAATATCTCGGGCGACACGACACTTACGGAAAGACGGGAGCCGGAAGCGCGATCAAGAATCCGATCGCCTATTTCTCGGCTGAATTCGGTTTTCACGAATCGATCCCGAATTATTCCGGGGGTCTTGGTATACTCGCCGGCGACCATTGCAAGTCGGCGAGCGATCTCGACCTCAATTTCGTTGCAATTGGTCTGCTCTATCGACATGGCTATTTCCGGCAGCAAATCGACAAAGACGGCGTTCAGGCAGCAATCAATCTGAATCAAAATTTTTATCATCTCCCAATCCGCGAAGCGCTCCGTAGCAATGGCAAACCGCTCATTTCCGTACCGATTTTGGATCGGCAGGTTTTTGCCAGGCTTTGGGAATTACGCGTGGGGAGGGTAAGCCTTTATCTTCTGGACACCGATATTCAGGAAAACAGCGCGGAGGACCGATTGATCACCGCCGAGCTTTATGGCGGCGATCTAGAGATGCGCATGCGTCAGGAGATCATGCTCGGAATCGGTGGCGTGAAAGCGCTTGCGGGACTCGGCATTCAGCCGGCTGTGTTTCACATGAACGAAGGACACTCGGCGTTTCTGGCACTCGAACGCATTCGTCTCAATGTCGTGGAGAAGAAGCTCGACTTTTATTCAGCTCTTCAGCTGGTAGCGGCGGCCAATGTATTCACCACACATACGCCCGTTCCCGCGGGCAATGACTCGTTCCCCCGCGAGATGATGCGAAAATATTTCGGTAATTTCGCCAAGGAATTAAACATTCCGTTCGACGAGCTGTTCACGTTCGGTCAGACCCGCCTCGATCCAAACGATCCCTTCAGTATGACCATCCTGGCGCTGCGTCTTAGCCGACACTCCAACGGGGTAAGCAAATTGCATGGCGAAGTCACCCGATCTCTTTGGAAAGATGTCTGGTCCGGCGTGCCCGTCCAGGAAGTGCCGATCACCAGCATCACAAATGGGATCCATACAAAAACCTGGATGGCGCCGGAGTTCGCCGCGCTTTATCGCAAGCACCTCGGTGTGTGGGAGGAACACTTGGCCGAGCCGGAATTTTGGCGCGGCGTCATTGATATTCACGATGCTGAACTTTGGGAGACACATCAAAACCTCAAACTCCGCCTGATCAACTTTATCCGCGATCGGGAACGACAACGCCGCGAAAGACTGGGCGAATCTCCGGAGTCGATTCGCAAAGTCAATCGCATCCTTGATCCGGAAATTTTGACGGTGGGCTTTGCGCGCCGTTTCGCGACTTACAAGCGCGGTACGCTTTTGTTCAGCGACAAGGAACGATTAAAGCGATTGGTGAATGATACCACTCGGCCTGTGCAATTCATTTTCGCAGGCAAAGCGCACCCACGCGATGAAGCCGGCAAGGCAATCATTCAGGAAGTTTACAAATTCAGCCGCGAAGCCGGGTTGGAAAATCGCATCGTCTTTCTGGAGGACTACGACAGCTACATCGCACGCCGCCTGGTGCAGGGCGTCGATCTGTGGCTAAACCATCCGTTGCGTCCCTTGGAGGCGAGCGGAACCAGCGGAATGAAGGCTGCTCCCAATGGCGGAATCAATCTGAGCGTACTCGATGGCTGGTGGCGCGAAGGGTACAACGGCAGCAACGGCTGGGCTATCGGCGCAGAAATCAACAATGGCACCAGGGAATTTCAAAATGAAGTGGACGCAAGCAGTCTTTATCAATTACTGGAAAACCAGATCATTCCTCTCTATTACGCGAAACCTGACGGCAAACTTCCTCTTGCCTGGTTGCAGTTAATGCGTGAATCGATTCGAAGCGTCACGCCGGTTTTCAACACGCAGCGGATGGTGAAGGAATACACCGAGCAACTTTATGTTCCGGCCGCGAAATCGTACGAAAATTTTTCTCGCGACGGCTGCGGCGCTGCCACGCACCTGAGCCAGTGGAAAACGCAAATACGCAAGGATTGGCCGGAAGTAAAAATTTCGGATGTCCAGATCGGAAACAAAGATCGACAAAGCATTTTGGTCGGGGACTCGCTGCAGATCACGGCGCGAGTGCACCTGGGCGCGGTCGATCCACAACATGTGCGGATGGAAGTCTACCACGGCGAAGTGGATAATGGTGACATTCGCAATCCCTCGGCGACCCTCCTCAATCAAAGCGGCCGCGCGGATGGAGACGGCAATTATATTTATCAGGGAGCAGTCCCCGCCTCTGAAAGCGGCACGTATGGTTTCAGCGTGCGCGTTGTTCCCACTCATCCCTGTCTGATGCAGGTGCACGAGCTTCGCCTGATCACCTGGTCGTAGGGCCGATCCCGTACGTAACTGTCATGGTGAGCCCTTCGGTTTCGCTCAGGACAAGCTCCGCGAAACATCTCTATTTATTCTTCTGAGAGTATTCACTCAGAAAAGATCTGAGATTCTTCGCTTTGCTCAGAATGACATTTCGAGAGTGGTTTGCCGCCTAAAACTGAATCGAGATTCCACCGTGCAACCGGTAATCAGGAACAGATTGTAGCGAAGTGTTGTCGATCGAAACCGGAAGATCGACCGCGACTTCCGCGCTCCACCGGCCGCGGGATGCAACCAGACGCGGACCGAGAAAAACCGAAGTGATGCCTGTGTCCTCTGCGGGTTCGCCCCGGAATCGATCGACATCTTTATATTCGCCTGATGCAGCGAGCTGCATTCCGAAAACCGTGTCGCGATTACGAACGATGTAATATCCAGGACCACCGCTCCAAATTAGATCATTGGCGAAGTGATATTGATGGGTCCCGTCGCCCCGCAACGTGAATTGCACGTTCGTTTCGAAAAAGAAATTTTTGTAACGCAGGGCGGTTTGCTCGCCAAATAGGCCGTCATACGATCCGGTGCCCAACGTTAAATCGTGCCCATGAATGCCACTCTCGGGAGCGCCTGGGATTTCGATTTCGTGAAACTCTTCTTCGAGCCGGCTGCTGTCGCCGGTCGGAAACTTGATACCCGTTAGCAAAACCGCCGAAACGGTAAAGTCGGGCTCATGTTCGACTGCGACTGGATTTTTGCTGCCGTAAAACTCGAAGCTTTTTTGAGCTGGCGAAGCGTAATGGAAGACAACCGTTTTGAGTAGAAGCGACAAATCGCCAAGGCCGGAAACTGTGCCTTGCTGAATCTCAAAGCCCTCTGGCCTCTTAAATTCGCGATAGATAAGTGGCACGTTGATCTGCAACGCGAACCGGTTGTTGATCTGATAGCCGGCAACAAGCTGGGTGATGGAACTGTTCAAGTACTGACCTGTTGGGTTTGCTACTTCCTCTCCATCTAGCTGCAACGTGCCAAAGCGAGTGAATTGCTCGCCGACCGCTCCGTACCATCCCCTCGCCCACGGTAAAAGCGTGAAATTCATCTGTGGCATTGTGTTTAACTGCGGCGTGTAACAGCCGCAAAGATCGCACGCTCGAACGCTTGTCAGGCCGGCGGCGAGAATCAAAGCAGCAATTCCAGGTAAAATTTTCAATTTGTTTCTCCAAAAATGAGAGCTCCGCGCAATAACGATCTGTGCGCGACAGTCTCGGGTTAGTGTGGTGTGACGCTGCCAACCCGTGCACACGCACGGCGCAGCCGAATCAAACGCGAACTAACTGAGGAGCGAAGCGCGGTGGCGGCACAGGCGGAGATCGCCCGATTTGAGAAGAACAAAAATCGCGCACTGTATATTCGAAAGGAACGAACGGTCGTGTCGAATGGCCCGACCGCGACACGCAAATCATGTCGATCTTTGGCTTCGGCGATTGGAGGTCGGATTTCTTTTCAGAACTCTTTCCCTTGTTGACGACATGGCAAAGCGAACACGGATGAGCGCCATCAAAGGTCTGAGCGATCGCCTGACATAGCGGCGCGCGTTTCGAGTAATCGATTAGCATCGTCGTCCACGCCAGCGATTGCAGAACGATCCAATGCATCCCGATCGCGCAGCAAAGCGCACCGATTGTAGCGATGCGACCGACCTGTCGAAGCACGCTTGCGAGGCTAGCGATCAGCCCGATCTTGGTCAAGCAAATGACGCCAGGACATCGCGCTATGATGTTACGTGTTTAGCCAGTCGGAAGCTCCGAACCAAGTCCAATCGCGTGTCATCCCGAGCCGCGAAGACGGCGAGGGACCTCCCACAGGGTGATCGATCACGCTTTGATCCTGTGTGTGATCAACTGCCCATGGGTGAGATCCCTCGGCGCGCTTCGCCAGCCTCGGGATGACGACATCCATGAGAAATATTGTCTCTTTGCACCTATGCGTTTTAATTTTCAATCTCACTTTTAATGATGTCGCCTGTATCCGTATTAAAAACCAATATTCCTTCATGCGAATCATCCAATTGACCGACCAGCCGGCCCGTGTTGCTCCAGATTGACGACTTGCCAGGACATTCATAGACACCGGTTTTACCGATGACATTCGCCATCATTACCGTCATAGAATAGTCAGTAGCTACGTTGGTAAGTCGTTTGATAGCTTTCTCAATATTATTTTCCACTACACTCACGGCATAGATATCGGCGCCGCTCTTAGCTGCGCGCTTCGCATGTTCTACCACGGACAACTCATAGCAAATTGCAGGTGCTATACTGGCCTCGCCTATACGGAGACTGATGTAACGATCTCCCTGAATAAAATATTCTTCTTCAGAAGAATGCAGAAAGACTTTGGAATACACTTCTCTCGGCTCACCGGGCCGAAAGTACATCTGGCTAACTCGAATACCGTTGTCCGCAACCGTAGGGACTCCGATCCCAATAGTTATATGATCGGCATCGGCGATCATTTGAAACGTATCGAACCGAACATCGTCCTGAGTCGTCGCCAATGCCTTTACCAGCTCTGGTTCATATCCAGTGATAGATAGCTCCGGGAAGGTAATAAAGTCGGTTCCCACTGACACTGCCATCTCTATAAGCTTTTCATGGGAATGGATATTAGCTTCTATATCTCCTTTGACCGGCTTTGTCTGTGCTACACAGATTTTCATAAGCTAGGCTGGCAGTTGCGAGCTGGAAATTTTCACAGCGCGCCGTCCCTACTTCGGAACGAAGCTGCCGTTGCCTTCATCGAGATAGATGGTTGAGCCAACGCGTGAAATTTGAAGCGATTGTCGCCAGGTCCCTGCAGGGAAATCTTTCCCAGATTCCATTGTTTTCGTTTCCGTCTTTCTTCCAGGCTGGACGCGATCGGTGCTAACCAATGCTTCGGACAAAATTCTGCCGTCCATTTCCTTCGACGCGTTAAATCCAAGAATGTGCAAAATTGTCGGCGCAAGATCGACATTGCCTGTGGGCAAATCGTCAGTTTGACCGCGACGAAAATCCGGACCTGCCGCGACGAGAGTATTATGCATATCGAATCGGCTGAGCGTGGCGTGAGTCCCCTCTCCTGCTGCTCGTTGCCAATCAGCGTCAATCATTCCCGGAGTGCCGAATTGATTTTTTGAATCGTTCCAACGGAAAGCCAGGACAACGTCCGGCGCATGTGGGTTGTCGATTTTGGCGTCTTTCAGGTGGAAGGTTCCTGGCAAACCCTGTTTGGTAAAAATCACCCCTGCAAAGTCCGACTGCTGCAAAAATTCGACCAGGCGGCGCGTCACCGTCGTGTCCTGTCCGACGACATAAAAAAGGACGCTGCCCCCGTTCCCAACGAGCATGATATCTCCAGGTTTCGGCTCATCATCAAATTCAGTCTTCGCAACGAAACCCGAATCCTTTAAGATTTTTCGCAAATCAACGGATCGTCCGATTGTGGAGAAACCATGATCGGAAACGACAAAGACGTCTGTCGTTTTACGCACTCCCTGCTGATCTAAACCTGAAAGAACAGCCGCTAGATTTTCATCGGAAGACTTGATTGCAGCGAGCGCCGATGGCGCGCCTGGCGCGGTTTCATGTTGCGTGAGATCGGGTTCGCCCAGCCACAGCGCCGTAAAAGCGGGCACACCATCTTTCCAAACGAAATCGGTTACTGCCTTCGTTGTCCATCGGTCCCTTTGTAAACGCGCGGACGGAAACGGACCAAGCGCAGCAGCGATCCGGGCAAGAACGCCATCTGGCAGGGCGCTGCCTGCGAAGAGCGTGGTACAGTTTTTCGCAGGCCCAATACCTACACGTCGATCTAGCAAAAGACCGACGGTTTTCGCGCTGGCAACCGCAGTGCGCCCGCCTGCGCGTTGAACAAGTTCTGCAATTGTTGGAACGGAAATGTATTTCCCATTGGATAATTGATCGCCCTTCTTCACCACCACAGGACTCTCGACAGCGATTGCAACGTGAGCCTCGATATCCGGGCGATAAACATAATTTGCAATGACGCCGCTCTTGCCTGGATACACGCCTGTAACCATCGCTGTTCCGTTCACCATCGTTGCGCTGGGATAGACTGGATGGTGATTGCGAAAAGAGACTCCTTCGCGGGCAAGCTTCCAAAGCGTCGGGGTTGTTTCCTCGCTGACGAAATCCGGGCGCATTCCGTCCCACACAACGACGACGACATGCCTGTCAACGAATCTTGGTGTCTCGGCGATAAGCGGAATGACACGCAACGAAAAAACGAGCACGAGGATCGACATCGATGTGCAATATTTCGGAAGCATGTTGAACCGTAGATTACGCAGAGGCCCGGGTGAGCCAAAGCCGAATCCATTCCCCGGGTTTCGCATGGCAGGCTTGATCCGGGCTGGATCGATGTTGAAAGCGTCATCACTAAGCATATCCCCGATATTCTTTTTCATATCGCTGACGACTGCATTGACCGCTCCGCTCCTTCCCACTAATCCCGGGACGACGTGGCGATACAGCATGACCGAAGAAGTTGGAAAAGGCCTTACTATTTCGAATTTGAAACAAGACGCTGATAGAAAAGTTCGGCTACCAGTACTCTACCATCTTGATGGAATGGAAAACGTCGATGGCAAGGAGCTTTTCAAGTTCGAAATGCACCGCGCTGGTGCAGTCACCAATACAGATCTTGTGACGGTCGATGACCACGGAATAACCTGTTGGGCGCGAATTAATCTTGATGGCGAATTGATCAAGTTTAATCCGCCACAGACAATGGTTGCCGCACCGCTAAAGCAGGGAGCAACCTGGAATTTCGATGGTCAGGCCGGCGATTTGAAAGTGCATCAGCAGTACCAAGTGACAGGAGAAGAAGACATCGAAGTTCCAGCCGGCGAATTTCATGCGTACCACATTCGTGGAGAGCAAAGCTCACCCAGCCGTATGACAATTGATCGCTGGTTCACACCCGGCGTTGGAATTGTTAAAGATGTAACAACGATGCGCGCCACGGACGGCGATTTACTCCAGCGGATTTCCCTGGAACTGGCCGAGCGGCCCAAAATCGAAAACAGGCCAGAGGTCAAATCGGACGCGACGTCGAAAAGGCTTTCGGTGAGCTTCGCAAAAGACCAGTTTGGGAAAGTAAGCACAACGTTTTCAACCGATACGCCCCAGATTTACGTGCGTTGGCAGGGACAGCGCTTGCGAAAGGGCGGAAAGGTGAAGGCGGTGTGGATCGCGGAAAACATCGGCGAAGATTTTCCACAAGATTACAAGGTGGACGAAGCTTCAGCCACCGTCGAAAGTCAAAATGCTCATGGAGCGTTCATGCTGGCGCGGCCGGAAGCTGGTTGGGCGATCGGTGATTACCGCGTTGAATTCTACGTCGATGATGTTTTCGTGGACGCGGCGAAGCTAAAAATCGTGAAGTGAAAGTAATGCAGACGGTCCTGTCTGCGAATATGCTTGCACTCTCATTACAGGCTGGCCACTGGACGAGTCCGTCCGACTGGCGGACAGGACTCCGTGCATCCCGCATTTTTCCTGAATCCAAAGCGAGCCGTTGATACATCCTAACTAGAGAAACTATATTTTACATGAAGAAGATCACGATTGTATTTCTGACCGTCTGCGTCGCTTTGGCCGCTGGCTGCCGATGGGTTGGCGTTCGAGGCAATGGCCACATCAAAACGGATGACCGAACAATTAGTGCGTTCACCGAGATCGACGCTGGTGGAGCATTCGAAATCGAATGGGAAAGCGGGTCCCCTTCTCTCCACATCACAACCGACGAAAACCTTCTTTCCTATGTCGAAAGTGACGTCTCGGGCGATACACTTCGTTTGCGCACGCACGATCAAATTTGGCCAACACATGGAATCAAGATCGTTATCTCCAGCCCAACAAGGGCAGGGGCAAGGATCCGCGGCGCTGTAAAACTCACCGCAAAACAGCTCACCGGATCCAAGTTCGCTCTTGAAGCCAGCGGCGCATCACATGTTTCGCTCGATGGAACTGTCGATGAACTCCTTGCCGATATGACCGGGGCGAGCGAGTTAGAGGCAGGTAGCCTACAAACCAGGGCTGCTGAAATCTCCACGACGGGCGCAGGGGACGCGGAAGTCGCGGTTGCCGAGACCTTGAAAGTCGCCATTACCGGCGCTGGAAAAGTTAGCTATTCGGGCAATCCGACGATTGAAAAACACATCACCGGTGCCGGCTCGATTCGTCGCAAGAAGTAAATGGTAGGGACGGATCGCCGAGCCGTCCGTCTTGCCACTCGGAGAGCTAAGGTCTGTGCGACTGTAAATCGCTTGTAGCAAAACGTTGGTTTCCTTGCATTGAATCCGTGCCATCCGCGTTATCCGCGGTTAAAGGTATTCGACATGGAGAATTTCATCTGCGTGCAATGCGGAACGCAGTTTTCGGAGATGGCGAAGCCGCCGCTACGCTGTCCGATTTGCGAGGATGAACGGCAATTTGTGCGTCATGGCGGCCAGGAATGGACCACACTTAAGCGTCTCGCAGCCGATCATCAAAACCGTTCCGAAGAAGAAGCGCCGCAACTTCTCGGTATTGGCACAGAGCCCGAGTTTGCCATCGGCCAGCGCGCTCTGCTTGTGCAATCGCCGTCCGGAAATTTGCTCTGGGATTGCATTGCGTTGCTAGACGATCGAACAATCGCAGAAGTCAACGCGCGCGGCGGGATCCGCTCAATCGCGATATCGCATCCGCATTACTACACAACGATGGTCGAATCGGCCGAGCGTTTCGATGCGCAAATTTTGTTGCACGTCGCCGATCGCGAATGGGTCATGCGTAAGAGCTTTCGAATTCAATTTTGGGAAGGAGGAACTTTGCCGCTCTGGGATAACCTCACGCTAATCAATTGCGGCGGGCACTTCGAAGGCGGCACAGTGTTGCATTGGCCGGCAGGTGAAAATGGCAAAGGCGCTTTGCTTACGGGCGACATCATTCAAGTAGTGCAAGATCGCCGCTATGTCAGTTTCATGCGCAGTTATCCGAATCTGATTCCGCTTGGCGCAGCCGCCGTCGATCATATTCTAAAAGCAATCGAACCGTTTCCCTTCGATCAGATTTACGGCGCGTGGTGGAAAGCGAATGTCTTATCCGATGCAAAAGCTGCCGTCGCGCGATCGGCGGCGCGTTATCTGCGTGCGATCGAAGCCGGCGCGAGTTACGGTTAACGGCCCCGGCACGCTCTCGCGCTAGTTTCCGTTTTGGAAACCCCCTCAGCGGGTTTATCTGTCACGATCCACAGTAATCTGGCAAAATCCGCGGCGAGGCGAGCCGTGAATCCGCGCAACTTCTTCACCGAGTTAAAGCGACGAAACGTTTACAAGATTGCCATCGGCTACGGAGTCGTTGCTTGGCTTCTGCTGCAAGCGGCATCGATCTTATTTCCGACGTTCGAAGCGCCGCCGTGGACGATGAAAGTCTTCGTTGCGGTAACTGCGCTCGGTTTCCCGATCGCGTTAATCATTGCGTGGGCGTTTGAGCTGACGCCCGAAGGCTTGAAGCGAACGGAGTTGACGGATGAACTGCCAAAAAAATCATCGCGCAATCGCGCATGGATTTACGTGGTTGTAATCGCAGGTGCCATTTCGATCGGTTTGTTTTTACTGGGGCGCTTCACTGCGGCGCCCAAGCAGAGCGCGTCGGCTGATTTTCCGGCAAAGTCGATCGCGGTTTTGCCATTTGAAAACTTCAGCCAGGACAAGGCGTTCGCATTTTTTGCTGATGGAGTCCAAGACGAGATTCTGACTGACTTGGCAAAAATTGCTGACCTGAAAGTGATCAGCCGCACCAGCGTGATGCAGTATAAAAACACATCATCACGCAATCTCCCGGAAATCGCGCAGGCACTAAAGGTCGCGCACGTTCTCGAAGGCAGCGTGCAGCGCTCCGCGAATCGTGTCCGCGTAAGCGCCCAGTTAATCGATGCCCGCAATGACACACACGTCTGGGCCGATAAATATGATCGGGACCTGGCCGATGTCTTCGCCATCCAAAGCGAGATTGCTCAAAAAATTGCCGACCAACTTCAGGCCAAAATCTCCCCGCGCGAAAGGTCGGCCATCGAAAAACAACCTACGAAAGATCTTGCCGCCTACGATCTGTATGTCCGCGCCACAGACGCGATCGATGCGGCTCCGACCACTCAGAACATAAAGGAGAATTTCCTAGAGGCGATCACTCTCCTTGAGCAGGCAATCGCACGCGACCCTGCCTTCTTTAATGCCTACTGCAAGCTCGCACAGGCACATGCCCAACTTTATCTCTTTGGTGAGGATCACACGCGGGCTCGGCTTGTCTCGGCCGAACAGGCAATCAACGCCGCCCTACGATTGCAGCCGGACGCGGGCGAAGCGCATTGGGCTCAGGCAGGTCTCCTCTACAGCAAATTGGATTATGACGGCGCTCGTGCGGAAATCGAAATCGCCCGCCGTTCGTTACCCAACGACGCAAGAGTGTTTGAATTGAGTGGTTATATTGACCGCAGGCAGGGACGCTGGCCGGAGTCCGCCCGCAACCTGGAGCGTGCCCTCGAGGTAGATCCAAACAACGTTTCCATCCTTTGGCAGATTGCGTTGAGCTATGAATCCTTGCGCGCCTATGCCACGGATGCCGCCGTTCTCGATCGCATCCTCGCATTGAAACCAAATGACCTCGACGCGCGACTTGCTCGCGGGCAGTTGGAGGTTGCCTGGAGAGCGGACACGCGGCCGTTGCATGAAGTGATCGAATCCTCCATGCAGCAAGATCCCGCATCCGGCAAACGCCTGGCCCCGCTTCGCATTTTTCTGGCTTCGGCTGAGCGCGATGCTGGCGCCGCCGAGCGGGCGCTCGCCGATCTTGGTGACGATACCTACGGACCGGACGCCATCCAATTCAGCCGCGCATTCGGTGAAGGCCAGCTCGCACGGTGGAAAGGTGACGCGGCAGCGGCGCACGCTAGCTTTACAACCGCCCGCGTCGCGCAGCAACGCATCGTGGACGCACAGCCCGATTACGGCCCGGCCCTTTGCGTGCTTGGCCTTATCGACGCCGGACTTGGCCGACAAGAGGACGCCTTGCGCGAAGGGCGCCGCGCCGTCGAACTGACGCCTCTGAGCAAAGATTCCATCAACGGGCCGATCATAATGGGATTTTTTGCCGTCATCTGTGCGTGAGTCGGAGAAAAAGATCTGGCGATCGAGCAGCTAACACGCGCTTTGCAACTTCCCGGCCGCTTAAACTACGGTGGATTGCGATTATCGCCCAGTTGGGATCCATTGCGTGGCGATCCGCGCTTCGAAGCAATCGTCGCTTCTCTCGCGCCGAAAGAAGTGCACGATTAAACGCCGAAGAAAAATCGGGGCGATGTCCGGCACAACGGCGCGCCCGGCGGTCGCGCCCTACCAGCAATCAGCAACTGATGCGGCTACCCTACGTTTTCGGCAGCTGCGCGACCAATCGATCGATCAATCGCGGCAGCGCTACCGCCGCTGGCTCCCGCACTAATCGTGTCGCAAATCGCGAGAGGGGCGTTTTCTCCGGATTTACTTCGATAAGCTCGCCGCCGCGACGGCTCGCACGCAGCGCCCAATCAATGATGTATCCAAACGTTGCCGTTGTTCCCGCCACGATGACAACACCGCAAGAATCGCGTTGCAAATAACTCTCAACGCGTTCGGTTTCATGCAAAGGCAAAGGCTCTCCGAACCAAACCACGCCAGGCCGCATGAGCGCATCGCATTTCGTACATCTCGGGACGCCATTTTCCGGCCCCCCATCCTGCTCGCTGAATTCAATGATGAAGGGGCGAGCTCCCGCGAGCCCACTTTTATCGCGATCGTCGCGTGTATGGGCGTTGCAGAGCTCCGCCCTCCAATGACAACGTGAGCAACGCGTCTTAAAAATGTCTCCGTGAATTTGCACCATCTCCGCCTTCGCAAGTCCAGCGCGCTCGTGCAGGTCGTCCACGTTCTGCGTGACGAGCAGAAACTCACCCGCACATTGCGCCAGTTTGGCAATCGCTTCATGCGCGGCATTCGGTTGCGCATCGCGAATGCGCTGACGCCGCTCGCGATACCATTGCCAAACTAAGTCCGGATCGCGCGCGAACGCTTCCGGTGTCGCCAACTTTATGGGATCCAGATTGCGCCAGTAGCCATCTTTACCACGAAAGGTAGGAATCCCGCTTTCAGCCGAAACACCCGCCCCTGTTATGACGAGAACACGCACCACATAAGATCGATAAACAGCAGCGATTTCCAAGTCCGTCGCTGCAGAATTCGGGTCGTGACGACAGGAATCTTGTAACGGCGTGCTGGCTGGCGAGACTCGCGCTAAACAGATAGAAATGCCTGCTAGAAAAAGATCGTCTTGTTGCCAGCGAACCTCTATCACTCGAGTGCCATGCGAAAACAAACTTTCACCCTGACAATTCTCACCCTGTTCATCTCATGTGGTTTGGCTTTCAGCGCGCCTGACACTCCCGAAACCCGGCGTCACGAAGCCGAGCGTTACCTTCAGGCTACTCCGCCGAAAGCTTTGTTCGAGGACATGGCCGACAAGATGGCCGCGAATCTGCCGCCGGACCAACGCGATCAATTCAAGAAGCTAATGACTTCGCAACTCGACATCGCGGCGTTAACCAAAGCGATGATAGACGCGATGGTAAAGAATTTCACCACCTAAGAGTTAAAGGCATTGGCAGATTTTTACGGCTCGCCTGTCGGGAAATCGGCGATGCAAAAGTTCGGCACCTATATGGCAGATATAATGCCGACCATGGAAGCCGAGATCATGAAAGCGCAGGCAAAGGTCAATCAATCGATGCCGAATCAATCGCCGAAATAAGATCGACTATTCACTAACCGGAGAGGGCGCAACGTAGCTTGCACGACAGATGCGCCCGCCAGGAATCCGCAATCTGCGATCCAAAATCCGCAATCGCTTAATCCCACCCGATCTGCCGGCCTTTGTTCTGTTCTTCCAGCCAGCTCATAAGCGGCTTGAAGTAATCCATCATTGCACGGGTAGAGATGTCCTCGCCGGTGGCCTCCTTCAAAACTTTGCGCCAGTCTTCGGTTCCACCTCTTTTAAGAATGTTATTCAGCCAGGTGCCCACCTCTTTGTTGTCGGCGTAGTTACATGATTGCGGTGGCTGATGGAGAATCTTGCGAGCGATATAATCGTGTAACTGAAACTTGAACACGGTCGCGAACGCATAGTTGTAGTAATAGGCCGGATTATCATTGATGTGCGTCTTGGTAGCGGCATCGCAAAACTCTTCGCCACGCGGCGATGGCGGCTCGATGCCCTGAAAATCGGAAACGTATTTCCACCAGCGCGCGTTCCACTGATCAGGGGGCAGATTGTGCGCGTAAATATCCGCTTCCCAATGCGGCATCGTGCCGCAGGAGAAATAAATAAATGGGACTGAACGCGCGAGTGCGTCGTCGAGGAGAAATGCTGTCTTGTCCGGTTTAAAATCGGCGGGCAAAACGCCGCGTGATTGCAAGTACGGGACCTGACTCGAAGCGAGAGCAATCAATTCGCCCACGCCTTCATGGAAGCCCGGTGCCGCACCGAGTCGCAACATGTAAGGAACTTCCGGACGCGAATAGGCTTTAAAATAATATCCGTGGCCGAGTTCGTGGTGCGCGGTGAAAAACCAGCGCGCGTTGGGCTCGATGCTTTGCAGCGAGCGAATGTCATTCTGAAGATCGATGTGCCAGCAGGAGGCGTGAGTGTTTTTCTTGCGCTTCGAATCCGGCGGCAGCGGATATAAATCCGATCTTTCCCAGAAACTTTGTGGCAAAGGCGAAAAACCAAGTCCGGTGTAAAACTGTTCGGCCGTTTTGATGATCCATTCGGGTTTACGATCCTTGAAATACTTGTCGATGTCCGCTGCTTCCACCAGGCCAGGCCATTCCTGGCCCCAGCGATTATTGATCCAGTGCGCCGGAATTTTCTTAGGTACCGGCTGATGAAATTTTTCTGCAAGCTTGTATTTCGCCCAGGTATGCAATTGCAGATAGAGCGGACGCAGCGTCGCCATCCAATCTTCCAGCATCTTGAGCATCTCCTCGGTGGTCATTCCGTAGGCTGCGACCTCGAGCGAGAAGTAATCGGGGTACTTCATCTCTTGGGCGACGCCATTACGCAGATCGCGCAGCGTTACCAAATTTGATTTCAACGCCGGTCCGGACTGTTTCGACGTTTCCCAGACCGCTTTGCGCTCATTGAGGTCGACGCTCTTATCCAATTTGTCGTCGATCTGGTTCACGGTAATCGGCTGACCGTTGAGCTTGAACTCGAAACCGTTGAGGATCGACGCTTGCTTTGTCTCTGCTGTGACCCTTTTCGCCACTAGATCTGGGTTTGTCATCGGACCTTCGGCCGCGTTTAAGAGAAGCTGTTTCAACTGCCGAACTGTCAGTTCGTTGAGTTCTTTCTCATGCGTGAGCAACTCGCGCGCTTCGCTGATGATTGCCGGATTTCCATTGAACGCGGCATAGGCCTTGCCTGTT
>Ga0209267_1000907_pt1 | contig 20819 bp, 20 predicted proteins | sample GraSoiAngelo_137_FD_185894 | JGI IMG/M metagenome (GOLD analysis project Ga0209267, IMG submission 185894) | Grasslands soil microbial communities from the Angelo Coastal Reserve, California, USA - 14_0929_09_30cm (SPAdes) (version 2) | ecosystem: Environmental > Terrestrial > Soil > Grasslands ... | reverse complement strand
CATCGAGCTCTGGGACGAGATCCGTAACGTGAACGTTCAGCCGTTCCCCTTCGCGCCGTTCACGATCCCGCGCTTCACCAACATCGATCGCTCGCGGCACACGGGCGTGGAGGCCGGCGCCGACGTCGTGCTCGTCCGGGACGCCGCCAAGAGTATGGGTCTGGGCGCCACGGGCGACGCATTGACCGCCCGCGTCGCCTACACCTATTCGCGCTTCGTTTTCGTCGACGATCCGACCTTTAACAACAATGATTTGCCGGGTGCGCCCCGTCACTTCGTTCGCGGTGAGCTGCGCTACGACCATCTCTCGGGCTTCTGGATCGCGCCGAATGTCGAGTGGGTGCCGACCGGCTACTTCGTCAACAGCGAGAACACCGTGCGCACGCCGAGCTACGCGCTGGGTAACGTCCGCGTGGGGTACGATCACAAACCGACCAACCTGAGCGTGTACTTCGAGGCGCGCAACCTCGCCGCCCAGAGCTACGTCTCGTCCGTGGTCGTGGACAACGCGAACGGACGGTTCTTCGAGCCGGGAGACGGCCGTGCCTTCTACGGCGGCGTGAGCTGGAGGTTCAAATGAGAGTTCTCGTCGCCGCCGCGCTCGCCGTTCTTCTCGTGGCGCCCCCGGCTCATGCCGCCGGACCCGCGCTGGCCCCCCGGCAAGAGCTGACGGTCTTCGACAAGCCCCACGAGGCGCACGTCTCGGCTCCGGCCGTGGCCGTCACGCGTGACGGCAAGACCGTGGTCGCCTGGATCGCCCAGCAAGGCCACGACCACAACCTCTTCGTCGCGCAGCTCGGGAGCGCGCCCAAGCCGGTGCGCGTCAACCCCGACGGGCTGTTCGCCGACTCGCTGCACCAGCCGCCCGGCCTGGCGCTGGGCCCCGGCGGTGAAGTCTACGTCTCGTGGTCGTCGGCCAAGCCGGTCCCCGAGGGCGGGCTCTTCGCCTCGGATCTCCGCCTGTCGCGCTCGCTCGACGGCGGCAGGACATTCGAGAGTCCCCTGCGGGTGAACGAGGACCGTCCGATCTCCCACTCGTTCGAGGGCCTCGGTGTCGCGCCCGACGGCACCGTCATCGTGTCCTGGATCGACAGCCGGGACGGTCCGAGCACGGCGGGTACGTACCTGGCTCGAATCACGGAGCGCGGATCGCGCGTCGAGAAGACGCTGAAGCTCGACGAGGGTGAGACGTGCGTGTGCTGTCGCATCGACGTCGCGGCGGGTCCGGGCGACACCGTCGCGGTGGCGTGGCGCAAGGTGTTCCCGGGCAGCATCCGCGACATGGTGGTCGGGCTCTCGCGTGACGGCGCTCGCTCCTTCAGTCTGGCGGGGCTCGTGCACGCCGATCGCTGGAGGATCAATGCCTGCCCGCATCGCGGGGGGAGCGTGGCGATGGATGGCCGTGGTCGCGTCTACCTGGCCTGGTACACCGAGACGGCCGAGGGGCAGCCGCGCATGCTCTTCGCCGCCAGCCCGGACGGGCTCCGCTTCGCGGCGCCCTCGCGCCTCAACACCGCGGCCGGATACATCCCCGACCAGGTGCGGCTCGCCGCCGATCCGGCGGGACACGTCGCGATCGTCTGGGAGGAGGCGACCGCCGTCCGGCGGCGTGTCCTGCTGCGCTACTCAACCGACGGAGGGCGGACGCTCAGCGCGCCGCAGGCGCTGTCGCAGGCCATCAAGGCCTACGCACCGGACGTCGCGGTGGCGCCGAGCGGCGATTTCGTGGTCGCGTGGCACGAGGAGCAGTTCCCCGTCTTGAAGACGGTGACGCAGGTGATCAGGCTCGTGAAGTGAGCACGTGAACCTCGGCTGGCTGGCCTTAGAATCGAGGCGATGAGGATCGTCGCGATCGGGGGCGGCCCGGCCGGGCTCTACTTCAGCCTGCTGATGAAGAAGTCGGACCCCGCCCACGACATCACCGTCGTCGAGCGGAACCGGCCCGACGACACCTTCGGGTTCGGTGTCGTGTTCTCCGACGCCACGCTCGAGCACGTGGCCGAGGCCGATCGCGAGAGCCACGCGGAGATCACGAGTCACTTCGCTCACTGGGACGACATCGACATCCACTACCGCGGCGAGGTGCTGACCTCGACGGGCCACGGCTTCGCCGGGATGTCACGCCAGGTCCTGCTCGACATCCTGCAGCGCCGCTGCGCCGAGCTGGGCGTCCGGCTCGAGTTCCAGCAGGACGTCAGCGACCTCGCGGTGTATGCCGACGCCGATCTGGTGCTGGCCGCCGACGGCGTCAACAGCGTCGTCCGCAGCCGGTACGCCGAGCACTTCCGGCCGCAGATCGACTGGCGGCCCAACAAGTTCGTCTGGCTCGGCACGACGTTTCCGTACCCGGCGTTCACGTTCCTCTTCAAGGAAAGCCCGCACGGCCTCTGGCGCGTGCACGCCTATCGGTACGACGCCTCGATGTCCACGTTCATCCTCGAGGCGACCGAGGAGACGTGGCGGCGCGCCGGTCTCGATCACGCGGACGAGGACCAGACGCTGGCCTTCTGCGAGCGACTCTTCGCCGAAGAGCTGAAGGGGCATCGCCTCCTGAAGAACCGCTCGCTCTGGCGGAATTTCCCGACGGTCCGCAACGGGAGCTGGCGTCACCGCAACGTCGTGCTGGTCGGCGACGCCGCGCACACGGCGCACTTCTCGATCGGCTCGGGAACGAAGCTGGCGCTCGAGGACGCGATCGCGCTGGCGCGCGCGCTCCAGCGCCACGGCGAGGTCGCCAAGGCGCTGGCCGCGTACGAGGAAGACCGGCGCCCGGAGGTCGAGCGCCTGCAGCGCGCGGCACAGGTGAGCCTCGAGTGGTTCGAGGACGCCGAGCGGTATCACGGCCGCCTCGAGCCGATCCAGTTCGCGATGAGCCTCCTGACGCGGAGCCTGCGGGTGACCCACGACAACTTGAAACGCCGCGATCCCGGCTTCGTGACCGAGGTCGATCGATGGTTCGCCTCGCGCGCCGAGCGGCAAAGCCGGGTCGCGATCCCCGCCGCCCCACCGCCGCCTCCGATGTTCACGCCGTTCCGCCTGCGCGAGATGTTGCTCTCGAACCGCATCGTGGTCTCGCCGATGTGCCAGTACTCGGCCCAGGACGGGACGCCCGGCGATTGGCATCTCGTGAATCTGGGCTCGCGCGCGGTCGGGGGCGCGGCGCTCGTCGTCGCGGAGATGACCGATGTGAGCCGCGAGGGGCGGATCACCTCGGGCTGCACCGGCATGTACAAGCCCGAGCACGTCGCCGCCTGGAAGCGGATCGTCGACTTCGTCCACGCGGCCAGCCCGGCGCGCATCGCGCTCCAGTTGGGCCACGCCGGCCGCAAGGGCTCGACCCGACTTCTGTGGCAAGGGATGGACGAGCCGCTCTCCGACGGCAACTGGCCGCTCATCTCCGCCTCGGCGCTCCCGTACCATCCCTACAGCCAGGTCCCGAAGGCGATGGACCGCGCCGACATGGACCGGGTGCGCGGTCAGTTCGTGAGCGCGGCGCGCATGGCCGAGCAGGCGGGCTTCGACATGCTCGAGCTCCACATGGCCCATGGCTATCTGCTGGCGAGCTTCATCTCGCCGCTGACGAACGCGAGGACCGACGCGTACGGCGGCTCCCCGGACAATCGCGCGCGGTACCCCCTCGAGGTCTTCGACGCGGCTCGCGCCGTTTGGCCGTCGGACCGACCGATGTCGGCGAAGATCTCCGCGACCGACTGGGCCGAAGGAGGGCTCGACTTCGACGAGGCCGTGGCTTTCGCGCGTAGGCTCCGCGAGCACGGTTGCGACATCGTGACGGTCTCGACCGGCCAGACCGTACCCGATCAGAGGCCCGCGTACGGCCGGCTCTACCAGACGCCGTTCAGCGATCGAATCCGCGGCGAGGCCGAGATCCCGACGATGACGGTGGGCGGCATCGCCTCGTACGACGACGTCAACAGCATCCTGGCCGCGGGCCGCGCCGACCTCTGCGTGCTCGCCCGCGGCCATCTCTACGATCCCTACTGGACGCGGCACGCCGCGTACGAGCAGGGATGGGACCTGCCGTGGCCCGACCCGTACGTCTCGGTCAAGGGGTTCAACCCGCGGCTCGACTGAAGCCGAGGCGCGATTATGAAAGGACAGACATGAAGATCACCGGGATCGAGACGTTCGTCGTGTCCAACGGTTTCACGCCGCCGCGCCCGTGGCACTTCTGCGCGATCCGCACCGACGCGGGACTCACCGGCTACAGCGAGTTCGGGTCGGACGGGATCACGCGCGGCCTGGTCGGTTTGGTGCAAGACCTCGGTCATCGCCTGATCGGCAAGGATCCGACGGCCGTCGAGAAGCATTACGTCGATCTCTATCGCGCCGTCCGCCAGGCGCCCTACGGTGCGACCCAGCAGGCGATCGCCGGGATCGAGCTGGCGCTGTGGGATCTGGCTGGCAAGGCGTTGGGCGTGCCGGTCTACAAGCTCATGGGCGGGCCGCACCGCGAGCGCCAGTGGGTGTACTGGTCGCACCTGGCGACGTACCGCGCCAACAACTGGAAGCTCCTCGGCGTGAAGCCGCTCAAGACCCTGCAAGATCTCGCCGACGCGGCGCGCGAGGCGCCGGCTCGCGGCTACACCGCGTTCAAGACCAACATCATCTGGCCGGGTGAGCCGGCGCGCGCCATCTCACAAGGGCGGCTCGGCCCGCACGATCAGGTGGCGTCGCGCGACATCGTCAAGCAGTCGGTGGCGCAGATCGCGGCGATGCGCGACGCCGTCGGTCCGGACGTCGGCATCTGCCTGGACATCAACGTCAACTTCAAGCCGAGCGAGGCGATCCGCGTGGGCCGAGCGCTGGAACCCTACGACCTCTTCTGGCTCGAGATCGACAACCAGGACCCGCACGCGCTGGCCCAGCTGAAATCGTCGGTGCGCGCGCCGATTTGCTCGGGCGAGCAGCTTCAAACGATCAGACAGTACCGGCCGTACTTCGAGCTGCACGCGATGGACGTGGTGAAGGTGGACGTGCAGTGGCAGGGCTTCTCGGCGGCGAAGAAAGTGGCCGACCTCGCCGAAACGTTCGAGCTCAACATCGCGCCCCACAACTACAACGGCCACCTCAGCACGTTCCAGAGCCTCAACCTCTGCGCCTCGGTGTCGAACGTGCGGATCATGGAGAGCGATCCAGAGCAGACGCCCTATCGCGACGAGCTCTTCACGGCGCTGCCCGAGATCGCGGACGGCCACATGAAGATCCCGACGGCACCGGGCTGGGGTACCGAGCTGAACGAGAAATCGGCGAAGAAGTACGAGTGGACGGGGTAGTGGTCTAAGGCCTCGAGCTCACCCCCGATGTCGGTCAAGGCTTGACGCCCCAGCAAAAAATGTGGACGCGGCCGCCGAGAAAGTTGCCGGCGGCCTGCTCGGCGCGGAGCGCAGCGAGCCAACCCTCGCGCTCGGACTCGGTGATCGCCCCGGTCTGGGCCGCCACGTCGGCCGCCCGTACGGCAGCCCGTCCATAGAACCCGTCCGGCTCCCGCTCGAGGGGCAGAAAGGCGCGGGTCGCGACGTGCTGGAGCCCGGCTTGACTGAGCAGTCCCGGAAGACGGCGCACGAGCCAGCCATCGACGGCGGCGTGATCCGAGAACGCGGCGACGACGCGGCGGGTGAGCGCGCGGTCCGGGTGGGAGATGACGAGCGAGTCGCCATCGAAGTCGAAGATGCCGACCCGACCTCCCGAGCGAACGACTCGCGCCATCTCGGGCACCGCCGCCGCCGCGCCCGGAACGTGCACGAGCACCGTAGCCGCCAGCGCCACGTCGAACTCGCCATCGGCGAAGGGCAAGGCGAGCGCGCTGCCTACGCGAAACTCCGCGACGGCCTCCAGCCGGGCCTCTCGCGCCAGCTCGCGAGCGATCGTGAGAAACTCCGCGCTGGGATCGAGGCCTATCGCACGGCCCCCCGGCGACACCCGCCGTGCCATGTCGCGGGTGACTACCCCGCTCCCGCAGCCCACGTCGAGGACCTGCTGCCCCGGCCGGATCCCGAGGAGGTCGAGGTATTCGGCACGCGCCGCGACCTCGTCTGGAGACTTGCCGCGCGTCTCGAGGTTGCGAAACGCCAGCTCGCGCGCCCGCTCGCCATCGAGGCCGGCGGGATCGCGGAAGAGACTGAGGCGGCCGTACTCGGGGGTGTCGGAGTCCTTGCTCACGAGGTCTGCTGCTATGCGCCGAACGTGCGCGCGCGGGCGGGCTCGCTCACGGGAAGATGCCGAGCTCGAGATAGGTCGCGGCGACCTTTTTCAGCGCGTTGAGAAACGCGGCGGTCCGGAGATCGTCGGCCCGCGTGAACTTCCATAGCTCGTGGATCTGATGGTACGCGCTGATCATCGTTTCCTCGAGCCCGGAGTTGACCAGGTCGATCTCGTCGGCGCCGCGCGCGATCTTCAGGCGCTCCTCCGGCGGGAAGAACCGGCCCGTCGCCTTCTCGACGGCCGAGAGCATGCGATCGAAGGCGGCTTCCTCGAACCGTTTGCCGACCCGGCCGAAGCGGACGTGCGACAGGTTCTTGATCCATTCGAAGTACGAGACCGTGACGCCGCCGGCGTTGAGATAGATGTCGGGCACGATCAGCACACCGCGGTCCAGCAGGATCTTCTCGGCCTCGGCGGTCGTCGGGCCGTTCGCCGCCTCCGCCACGATCTTCGCCCGGATGTTCGGCGCGTTCTTCTGGGTGAGCTGACCCTCGAGCGCGGCCGGGATCAGGATGTCGCAGTCGGCCTCCAGGGTCAGGTTGGTCGGTGTGATGTTCCGCGCGCCCGGGAAGTTCACGATCGAGCGCGTCTCTTTCTGGAACGCGAGGACCGCGTCGACGTCGAGTCCTTCGGGGCGATAGATGCCGCCCTCGCGCTCCGAAAGTCCCACGATGAGGCAGCCGGCCTCCTGACAGAACTTCGCGGTGTGGTAGCCGACGTTGCCGAGCCCCTGCACGATGACACGCTTGCCTTCGAGCCCGCGAGAGAGTCCGAGCGCTTTCATGTCGTCGGCCTGATCGCACACCTCGCGAAGCCCGAAGAAGACGCCGCGGCCCGTCGCCTCGACCCGGCCGCGGACCCCGCCCTGGGTCACGGGCTTGCCGGTGACGCAGGCCATCGCGTCGATCGAGCCCGGGTAGAACGCCGAGTACGTATCGTAGATCCACGCCATCTCGCGCGGGCCCGTGCCGTAGTCGGGTGCGGGGACGTCGATGCCGGCGCCGATGAAGTTCTTCTTGATCAGCTCGGAGGTGTAGCGACGGGTGATCTGCTCGAGCTCCTGCACCGTGTACTTCTTGGTGTCGATCCGCACGCCGCCCTTGGCCCCGCCGAACGGCACGTCGACGATGGCGCACTTGTAGGTCATCAGCGCGGCGAGCGCCTTGACCTCGTCCTCGTCGACCGTGGGCGCGTAGCGAATGCCGCCCTTGACGGGCAGGCGGTGGTGGCTGTGCTGGGCTCGCCAGGCGCTGACGACCTCGTAGCCGCCGTTTCGCCGGATCGGGAACTGAATGGCATAGACGGCGTTGCACGCCTTGATCTGCTCGAGGAGCCCCTGCGGGTAGTCGGTGAGCGCAGCCGCCTTGTCGAAGTAGATGTTGACCGTCTCGAAGAAGCCGGGACCCGACTGCGCTCCTGCCATGTCAGCACCTCCCAGAAAGAATCTTCGCATGCCGAACCCGTGAGCGCGTAAGACCCCGTGCGACCGCCCCTTCTCCGGGCGGCGAGGGCTGGCGGTAACCGAGCCGAGGCGGTATCGTCGCGGGCGGCGGATAGACACGGCGGCTCTGAGGTGACGGGCCGGCCCCGTGGGATGAGGAGACGAGCATGGAACGCGAGAAGCTCGTGGATCTGGTGGTCGGCTTCACGGAGGCGTTCAACCGCGACGACCTGGACGGCGTGATGGCGTTCATGGCCGAGGACGCGATCTACGACGAGTTCAACGGGACGATCAACCGCGGCGCGGCGGCGATCCGGGCGGCCTTCGTGCCCCAGTTCCGCGGCGACTACGGCAAGCTGCGCTTCAACACCGAGGACCTCTTCGTGGACGCCATCGAGGGCAAAGTGCTGATCCGGTGGCTCTGCACGCTCGAGACCAAGCGCGGCCCGGCGGCGTGGCGGGGCCTCGACATCTTGCACGTCAAGAACGGCCGCATCACGGAGAAGCTGACCTACGCCAAGGCGAAGGCCCCGCTCCTGGGAGAGATCTCATGACCACCGCGCCCGCGCTTCAACGCGTCGCCGTCGCGCTCTTCGAAGGCTTCACCGTCCTGGACGTCTACGGACCCGTCCAGGCGTTCGCCTCGTGCCGGACCGTGCAGCCCGACGGCACCCGGCGCCCCCTGTTCGAGGTCTTTTCGATGGCGAGCGAGGCCGGGAAAGTCAAGGCCGGGGAAGGCCCCGCGAGCTGGGCCGAGTGGAGCTTCGAGAAGGCCCCCGACTACGACATTCTCTTGATCCCCGGCGGCTTCGGCTCGCGGAAAGCCGTCGCCGACCTGGCCTTCCTCGAGCGCCTCGCGGCCGCGAGCCGGCGCGCCCGCATCACGACCACGGTCTGCACCGGCTCGGCCCTGCTCGCGCGCACCGGCTTGCTCGACGGCCGGCCCGCCACGTCGAACAAGATCGCCTGGGACTGGGTGACCCAGCAGGGGCCGCGCGTCCTCTGGAAGCGCAAGGCGCGCTGGGTCGACGACGGCAACGTGCTGACCTCGTCGGGCGTATCAGCCGGGATCGACATGGCGTTGAGCCTCATCGCGCGCCTTCACGGCCGCGAGATGGCGCTCACGTCGGCGCGGAACATGGAGTACGTGTGGCGCGAGGGGGCGGAGGACGATCCGTTCGCGTGAGGCGCGGCGAGTGAGCGCGCGAGCCTCAGGAAGATAGGAGCGCGGGAGCCCAGTTCCTCCCGGTCGCGCCGGCTAGCATCAGGCGCATGGGCAGGAGCTCGCGAGTGAGCGGGTTCACCATGAGCCTCTCAGCGAGACGACTGTCGTCCAGCCCGATCTGATCTTTCTGGACTCTGCGCGGTCCTCGCTCGCCACCGCACGGGGTATCGAAGGGCCTCCGACACTCGCCGTCGAGATCGTGTCGCGCTCAACCGCCCAAGTTGATCGTGGCGCCAAGCTTCAGCTCTATGCGCGACATGGAATCGCACACTACTGGATCGTGGACCCCGCGATGCCGAGTATCGAAGCCTCTACGTTGACGGGGGGCGTTTTTCAGATGGCGGCGCGCCTCGGCGGCACTGATCGCGGTCCACTCCCGCCTTTCCCGAGCTTGACGATCGCAGTCCCTGCGCTCGTCCGCTGAAGGTCAGGCGCCACCGATCCAGCGCGCCGAGCGCGCGTAGTACGGGCCGCGGTCGCCCGACTCGCGCCGGCGCGCCATCTCCGCCAGGCGGCGCTCCTTCTCGGGCGTGCGCTCGGCGATCTCCTCCTGCGCGTCGCGCAGGTGCGCGTCATAGTCGCGCCCCACCGGGCAGACATCGACACAGCGCGTGCAGCCCGAATAGACGCCCACGCCGCGCAGGATCGATTGCCAGCTCATGAACGACTCCTTCGACTTCAGGAGGGCGAGCTGCGCGTCGCGCGGCGCTTTCACCAGGCGCTCGACGTGGCCCATGAGGTAGGTGAACCCGTAGGGCGACGCGAGCGGGGCGCAGCGCTCCTTGTCGAGCGTCCACTGGCCGATCGCGTCGGCGGGGCAGGCGAGGAGGCAGCGGCCGCACGGTTCGCCGAGACACAGCGCTTCGGCGATCGGCCGGTCGGGCTCGAGATCGGCGCTCGTGAGCACCGCGCCGAGCATGATCCGCGGGCCGTACTCGGGCGTGAGCAGCATGAGATTCAAGCCCAGCGTGCCGAGCCCGGCCTCCACCGCCGCGTGGGTGAGCGAGAGCGGACCGCGCGTGTCGCCCTTGGGATCGTACTGACGCGGGTCGAAATGCACGGGCGGTATCGTGATCGATGGGAAGCCCGCGTCCTCCAGGAAGTAGACGAGCTTCAGCTCGATCTCCTCGAGGTCGGTCAGGACGAGCTCGGTCGAGTACTGCTTGTGTCGATCGTCGTGGCCGCGCAGACGGTTGATCCCGGTGAGGAGCCGGCGCGCCAGGACGACGACCGACTTCGCATCGTCGGGCGTGATGCGGCTCGGCGTCTGCGGGCGCGCCGGGTCGGGCGGATGGTGATCCAGCACCTCGCCACGCGCGATGCCGACGAGATCCGCGCCGAGCGCCTTCGCCTTTGCCTTGACCGCCGCCGCAGTGAGGCTCACGCGTGACTTCCGGCACGCCGGGCCGGCGGGCGATAGCCATCCTCGCCGATCCAGCGCACGCGCCCATCGGCCATGCCGCGGATCGGCTCGCCCCGCTTCCTGATGCCGAGCAGCTGGCGCGCCCGCGCGACCTTCTCGTCGGTCTTTTCGGGAATCTCGCGCTGGGCGTCCTTGAGGAACCGGTTGTAGTCGTCGCCGACGGGACAGACGGCGAGACAGCGCGGGCAGTCGCCGAACGCGCCGACCACGCGCAGCAAGCCCTGCCAGATGCCGAACCACTCGTGACCCGCGAGCGTCCCGAGCTTGGCTTCGGCGCCTTCCTGACCGACGAGCCCGCTGAAGACACGCAGGATCGTCGAGAAGCCGAACTCCTGCGCGAACGTGGCGCAGCGGCGCTTGTCGAGCCCCCAGTGCTGGACGGCGTCGGGGGGACAGGAATACAGGCAGCGCGAGCACGGCTCGCCGATGCAGAGCTGCTCGGTGAGCTTGCCGTCGGGCTCGAGCACCGCATCGGTGAGAACGACGGTCGTGTAGCAGCGCGGCCCCGCTTCCTTCGTGAGCAGATTCAGCTCGAAGCCGATCGTGCCCAGGCCGGCCTCGATCGCGACGTGGCGCGTCGAGAGATAGCCGTAGCTCGCGCTCTTCATCTCCCAGACGGTTTCCTGCGCCGCCGTCTGGAACGCCCAGTGACCGTGCTCCTCGAGGAAGCGCGCGATCCGGTAACCGACGCGGTCCATCTCGCGCAGCACGAGCTGATCGACGTGGTGGATGCACGCGTTGTCACGCGCGCGGAAGGCGCCGGCCGGAATGCGCTTGAAGAAGGCGACGCAGCTCTTGATCTCGGGCGAGACCCGCACCGGGATCTGCGGATAGGCGGCGTCCGGAGGGTGGGCGTTGAGCACGGCGGCGTCGGCGATGCCGACGCCATCGGCGCCGAGCTCGCGCGCCTTCGCTTTGACGATCTCGGCGGTCAGCGCCATGCGCCTATCATGGCACAGCTTGCGCTCGCCTCCCCACCTGGGCGAGACTGCCGAGAACACCATGGAGGGACCAATGGACGAGCTGAAGGTCGTTCGCCTCGACGAGACCGAGGTCGTGAAGTTCGGACCGGACGCGATCTACCAGCTGATCCTCGGCGACGACGAAGGGACCACGCCGATCCGGACGGGCATCCAGACTTCTCAACCCGGCTACGTGGCGCCCGTTCACTCGCATCCCTACATGGAGGTCCTGCACATCCTGGACGGTGTGGCCGAGGCGTGGGTGGACGGCCGCGAGGACGCGAAGGTGACGCTCCGTAAGGGCGACACGATCGCGATCCCGCCCCAGGTGCCGCACAGCTTCCGCGTGGTAGGCGACGAGGTGCTCCGCCTCCTCGGCACTCACGCCTCGCCCAAGCGGATCGTCAACTACAAGGACGGCGCGCAGAGTGACGCGCGCGGCTACCGGGTTTTCGAGACCTGACGGCTGGACCGGCAATCGGCTGGAGTCAGACTCGCTCGACCTCCTGTCGACCGAAGAGCCCCCACGGGCGTACGAACAACGTCGCGATCAGCACCAGGTACGACGCGACGTGGCTGAACCCGCCCCCGACGATCGGATCCAGGTAGCCGGCCACGAGTGATTCCAGGATGCCGACGACGAACGCGCCGATGATGGTGCCCGGAAGACTGTCGAGCCCGCCGAGGATCACGATCGGGAACACCTTGAAGCCGAGGAGCTCGATGCCGAAGCCGCCGCCCGACGCGAAGCTCCAGAGCGTGCCGGCGAGCACCGAGAGGACGCCCACCAGGCCCCAGGTGATCGCGAAGTGGCGATGGAGGTCGATCCCGACGGCCAGCGCGACCTGCTGATCACTGGCCACCGCGCGCAGCGCGAGCCCGGTGCGGCTGCCGTGGAAGAACCAGCTGAGGGCGGCGATGCACGCGGCCGCGATCGCGGCGGCGGCGATCTTGTCGATCGAGACCGGCAGGCCGCCCACCACGAGCGGCTCGAGCGGAAACGGCGACGCGATCCGGGACGGGATGCCCGCGAAGACGACCGTTGCGGAGGCCCGCATGAACATGCCGACGCCGATCGTGAGCATGATCAGCGAGAGCAAGGATCGACGCCGCAGAGGGCGCAGCACGACCTGGTTGAAGAGGAGTGCCACGGCGACCATGGCCGCGCAGCCGACGCCGATCGCCCCGGCGAGGCCCAGGCCGAACATGTGGCTCGCGGCAGCGGTCGTCCGCGCGCCCAGCATCGTCCACTCGCCGACCGCGAAGTTGATCATGCGAGAGGCCTTGTAGACCACCACGAAGGCCAGGGCGACGAGGGCGTAGATGGATCCGGCCAGCGCCCCGTCGGTGACGAGAAACACGAAGAATGCCAGATCCGGCATCGCGGTCTCCGGCTATGAGACCACCATGGATGTCACGAGGCTATCGTCGAACGCGTACGTGTGCGTGACGCTCGACTCGGTGACCTGACCCGTCGCCTTGACCGTGACGACCTGCCGCACCCGTACGGCGACGCCGTCCGGACGCTCCTCGAACTCGACGGGCTCCACGTGCGGCTCGATCGTTTCGAGCTGCTTCAGCCAGTATGCTCGGACCGCCGCGTGCCCGCGAAGCTCGCTCTTCTCGAGCACGTTCGGCCACCGGACGGCAGGGCTCAGGGCTGCCAGGACCCGGTCGATCTCGCGCCGATTGAACGCTCGATAGAGGTCCGAGAGCCGCCGTACCTTGTCCTGGAAGGTCACGACGCCTCGCCCGTACCGAGGTACGCGCGCTGGACTTCCGGCGTGGCGAGCAGATCCGCCGCGGGGCCGGAGAGCACGACCTGCCCGGTCTGCAGCACGTATGCGTGCGCCGCGCACTGCAGCGCCATGCGCGCGTTCTGCTCCACGAGCAGCACCGCGGTGCCCTCGGCGGTGAGGCGAGGGATGATCCGGAAGATCTCACGCACGATGAGGGGCGCCAGGCCGAGCGAGGGCTCGTCGAGCATCAAGAGCCGCGGTCCCGCCATCATTGCGCGGCCGATGGCGAGCATCTGCTGCTCACCGCCGCTCAGACTGCCCGCCGGCTGCCCGCGGCGCTCGCCCAGCACCGGAAAGAGGGCGAAGATTCGCTCCATCTCTCCGGTCATGTCCGCGCGGTCTCGCCGCGCGAACCCGCCGATCCGAAGGTTCTCGAGCACGGTCATGCGCGCCAGCATCCCCCGCCCCTCGGGCACGTGGATCACCCGCCGCCGAACGATCTGATGCACCGGCAGTCCTACGAGGTTCTCGCCGCGAAAGCGCACAACGCCCCGGCGCGGCCGCACGATCCCAGAGATCGCCCGCAGCAAAGTCGACTTTCCCGCCCCATTCGCCCCGATCAACGCCACGACGGTCCCCTCAGGCACGGATAGACTCACACCCTGCACGGCCCGAATCCGCCCATAACTCACGTGCAGATCCTCCACCTCCAACAGCGCGCCGGAGCTAGGCTGCATGATTTGCGAATCGCGGATGGAGAAGCAGCGCGCGCTGATGGAACGGGGAGACGGGCGGGTGGCATCGGGGTGCTCCCGGGTCGGCGGGCGGAGTGGGACCCCCTCGTCCCGCCCGCAGCTCGAAGAGCTGCGAATCGGGCGAGCGGGTGACGGAGCCCGCCGGCCCGGGGGCACCCCGATGACAGGCCCCGCCCGCCTCAAGCGCTCCGCCAGCGTGCCCGCAGCGACTGATCCAAGTGCTATTCGCCACCAAGATAAGCCTCGATGACTCGAGGATCCCGCTGGACGAAAGCCGGTGGACCCTCGGCGATCTTCTGCCCGAAGTTGAGCACGGTCACAACCTTCGAGAGCTTCATGACGAGCGACATCTTGTGCTCGATCAACAAAATCGTCACGCCGCGGCGGTTGACCTGCACGATCAGGGCTTCGAGCTCGAGCGTCTCCTGTGTGTTCATCCCGGCGGACGGCTCGTCGAGCAGGAGAAGCTTGGGCGCGCTGGCGAGTGCCCGCGCGATCTCGAGCCGTCGCTGCTCGCCGTACGGCAGCTCGATCGCCGGCTGGCGGGCGCGCGCCGCGAGCCCCACCAGCTCCAGGATCTCCTCGGCTCGCGCCCGCGCGCTCGTCTCGGCGCTCGACGGTCGGAAGGGGACGCCGAACAGTGGGGACAGGAGGCCGCCGTGAGTCCGGCAGTGGAGCCCGAGCAGCACGTTCTCGAGCACCGTCATCGAGCCGAAGAGGCGGATGTTCTGGAAGGTCCGGCAGATGCCGAGCGCGGTGCGCCGATACGCGGGAAGGTCGCCGATCTCGCTTCCGTCGAAGCGAATGTGCCCGGCGTCGGCGCTGAGCGCGCCCGTCACCAGGTTGAAAAAGGTCGTCTTGCCGGCGCCGTTCGGTCCGATGATTGCGTGGATCCCGCCGGCCTCGACCGTGAGATCGAGCTTCGAGAGGACGACGAGCTTCCCGAAGATCCGGGAGAGCCCGTCAACCGCGAGCAGCGGCGCGCTCACCGCGCAGGGAGAGCCGGGCCAGCAAGGTCGGGTCGAGCAACCCTTGCGGCCGCACGAGCATCATGATCAGCACGAGGAGCCCGTAGAAGATCTCGCGCCAGTCCTTCACCCAGCGCAGGAGCTCGGGAAGTATCGAGAGGATCGTCGCGCCCACGACGGCGCCCCAGAAGCTCGCGAGGCCGCCGAAGACGGCGTAGAGCATCACGAAGAGCGACCGTCCGACGCCGAATGCCTCCGGATCGATGAAGAGTGTGTAGTGCGCGTAGAGCGCCCCGCCGAGCCCGGCGATCACGCCGCCGGCCGCGAAGGCCGCGAGCTTGACGTAGGTCGAGTTCACGCCCATCGCCTCGGCGGCCGCCTCGTCGTCGCGGAGCGCGGCGAACGCGCGCCCCATGCGTGAGCCGCTGAGCCGCGTGAAGAAATAGACGAGAACGATCAGCAGGCCGAGCACGTGCCAGATGGTGGTCTCGGGCGGGATCCCGGCGAAGCCGCCGGGTCCGCCAAAGGCCGGCGCGTTCAGGAACAGCACGCGGACCATCTCGCCGAATCCGAAGGTGACGAGTACCAGATAGAGCCCGCGCAAGCGCAGGGCCGGGAAGCCCACGGCGAGCCCGACGAGCCCACCGACGAGCCCGCCGGCGGCGAGCGCCAGCGGAAACGGCGCGCCGTGCTGCACCGTGAGATAGGCCGCGGTGTACGCGCCGAGCGCCATGAAGCCGCCCTGGCCGGCCGAGAGCTGCCCGGCCGACGCCGGCAGATAGAACGACAGCGCCATGATGACGTCGATGCCCGCGAAGATCAGGATCGAGAGGGTGTGATCCGAGAGCACGTGGCCTCAGCCGGTCTGCAGGCGAGCGCCGAAAAGGCCGGTCGGGCGCACCATCAGGATGAGGATCATGACCGCGAACGCGAACGCGTCCCGGTACGACGACGCGAGGTAGGCCACGCTCATCACCTCGACGACGCCGACGATCAGGCCGCCGACCATGGCGCCGGTGACGTTGCCGAGCCCGCCGAGCAGCATGATCGCGAGCCCCTTGAGGCCGACCTTGACGCCGAAGAACGGGCTCAGCCCGGTGAAGTTCCAGGCGAGCAAGACTCCGGCTGCCCCGGCGAGCGCCGAGGCGATCGCGAAGGTGATGACGATCGCGAGCGAGACGTTGATCCCCATGAGCCCGGCGACCGTCTGGTTCTCGGCGGTGGCGCGGATCGCCATGCCGGTCCGCGTCGAGCGCAGAAAGATCTCGAGCAGCGCCATCAGCGCCACCGAGGTGCCGAGGATGAGTAGCTGGAGCGTCGTGAGCGTCACCGGCCCGAGCGCGAGGGACGCCGACGCGAAGGGGGCCGGGAAGGCCACCGGCTCGGCGCCGAAGATCTTCACCACCACGTGCTGCAGCACGAGCCCGACCGCGATCGTCGTGATCAGCGGCGTGACGTGGCTTCCCCGGTTGCGCACCGGGCGAAACGCGACGCGCTCGACGACAACGCCGAGCACGGCGGCCGCGAGCATGGCGCCGGCCAAGGTGATCCACGGCGAGAAGCCGGCGAGCGCCAGCGCCAGGCCCACGTAGGCGCCGACCATGAAGACCTCGCCGTGGGCCAGGTGGAGCAGGTTCAGCACGCCGAAGATGAGCGTGTAACCGATCGCGACCAGGGCATAGGCGCCGCCGAGCATCAGCCCGTTGACGAGCTGCTGGGCGAACATTGTGCGCGATGATATCACCTGGATTTGACAGGCCTCGGCCCCGCGTATTACCGTCGCCCAACCGATGGACGCCCCCACGAAGATCCGCATCTTCCCCACCGGCATGCGGCTGCACGAGTGGATCGCGTTCGAGGAGGGATTCTTCCGCGAGCAACGCCTCGATCCCGAGGTGATGTGGGACGTCTATCTGGGGCAGATGAAGGCGTGGACCGGGGGCTACAAGGCCCGCCCGCAAGACCAGCCATTTCTGGAAGGCGCGCAGGCGATCGGCAACGCGTGCGCCTGGGGCAGCGTCTGCAACGCGGGCGCCGGCATGGGGAAGTTCGTCCCCGACGCCTACGGCGTGGCGCGGCACGCGATCTGCGTGCGTCCGGACTCGCGCATCCGCCGGCCGGCGGATCTCGCCGGCGTGCCCGTCGCGGTCGGTCTCATGGCGGGAAGCCACTACAACGTCCCGTATCGTCTCGAGAGCCACCTGCCGCTGGCCGACATCAAGATCGAGCCGGTCGGCGGCTTCGGTCGCCGGCTCGACGCGCTGCTCAAAGGCGAGGTCGAGGCCGCGAGCCTGCTCGATCCCCAGATCTACATGGCCGAGGAGCTGGGCTTGCGGAAGATCCTGGGCGGCGAGTTCAACACCCTGTGGTGGGTGGACGAGTCGAGCGATCGCGACGTGCTGCGCCGTTACTTCACGGCGCTGGCGCGCGCCGATGAGGCGCTCGACCGCGCTCTCGAGCGCTACCGGCCGCTGTGGACGAAGTGCATCCCGCCCGAGTTCGCCGATCGGCAGTGGCGGGTCGATGGGTGGGGCGCCGGAGAGCGCTTCGTCTTCGCGCCGTATCCTCCGGAGAAGCTCGCGGAGGTCATGGCGGCCATCAATCGCTGGGGCATGGGACGCGAGATGCACGTCACGGAGCTCGATCAGCTCGCGCTGTCACTGAGGTGAGGCGCGCTCACGGAGTGAGAGGAGTCGGCATGACCCGGATGCGGCGTGCGGCGATCGGAGTCGTTCTGGTCATGGTGCTCCTCGCGAGCGTGGTCACGCCGGCCGTCGGCGCGAAGCTCGCAGGCGAGAAAGTGCGGCTCGGCGTCATCATGCCGCAGGCCGGGATCTTCGTGGACTGGGGCCAGCACGGGATCATCGGCGCCGAGATCGCGCGCGACGAGATCAACTCCGCGGGCGGGATCGGCGGGCTCCCGCTCGAGCTCGTCATGGTCGACGATCGGGGCGACCCGAAAGAGTCCGTGACCCTGACACGGCGTCTGGCGCAGACCGATCGCGTCCTCATGATCCACGGCTCGATCTCCAGCTCGAGCGCCGGCGTCATGTACCCCTTGTCGGCCAGCCTGAAGGTGCCGATCGTCTCGCCGACCGCGGCCGCGCCCGGCCTCACCGACAAGTTCCGTCCGTGGGCCTACACGATGAACCCGGGCGCCGCCCGCGCGCTCGGCACGGGGCTCGCCGCGCTCCGCAAGCACCACCCGGAGGTCAAGAAGGCCACCGTGCTCTATAACCAGGCCGACGCGATCTCCAAGGCCGAGGCGACCGTGGTGATGCCGCCGACCTTCCAGCAGGCCAACGTCGAGCTCCTCGACTCGATCACGTTTCAGACCGGCGACCTCGATTTCAGCGCCCAGGTCACGCGCGCGCTCGCGAAGCAGCCGGACATGCTCTTCCTGGGCTCGGCCTCGCGCGAGGCCGCGCTGATCGCCAAGGAGGCGCGCAAGCAGGGCTTCAAGGGGCCGATCCAGGGCGGCGTCGCGACCGCCACACCCGATCTCGTCACGCTCGGCGGCGACGCCGTCGAGGGCTGGTACACGACCACGTACGCCTGGAACGAGCGGCCGATCCCGCGCATGCAGACGTTCGTGAAGAAGTTTCTGGAGCGTTCCGGGGGCAAGCGCCCCAACTCGTCCGGCCCCGCGATGTACGACCAGCTCTTCATCGCCAAGACGTGCATCGAGACGACGGGCGTGACGAACAAGCCCGACGATCTCGAGAGCGACCGCGACCGCCTCGCGAAGTGCTGGGCGGGGCTCAAGGGCTACGACGGCGCGATCGGGGCGATCACGATGAACGAGGTGGGGGTGAACGTCGGACAGATCTGGGCGCTGACCGTCAAAAAGGGCGTCTTCACGCTCTCCGAGTAGCGACACGTGACCGCCTCGACGCTGCCGATCCTCCCCACGACCGTCGTCGGCAGCTACGCGATCCCGGCCTGGCTCTGGGCCGCGTACGAGAAGATCGAGGCGGGCGGCTTCGGCCGGATGGACGTCGCCGAGACCGAGAACGACGCGGTGGCCACCGCCGTCCGCGATCAGGAGCGCGCCGGCGTCGACGTGATCTCCGATGGCGAGATGCGGCGCCAGGGATTCATCGTCTCGATCTTCAAGTACTTCCACGGGCTCAAACCGATCGAGCCCCGCCGGAAGGTCGGTGTGCTCTCCTACGACGGCCACGTGCTCTACGAGCCGGTCGAGCGCATCTCGGCGCCCGACGGCCTGGGGACCGTGAGGGAGCTTCAATATCTGCGACAGGTGACGGCGCGCCCGTTCAAGATCACGCTCCCGGGCCCGCTGACGCTGGCGACGCAGATCACGAAGGGCGGACCCTACCGGGACCGCGTCGAGGTGGCCACGGATCTGGCGCCGATCATCAACCGGGAGCTTCGCGCGCTCGCCGCCGGCGGCGCCGAGAACCTCCAGATCGACGACGTCTACCAGAGCTTCATGATGGAGCCGAAGCGATTGGTCGAGCTCTATGACCGCTGCTTCGAGGGCGTGGCCGTCACGCGGCGCTTCTGGCACATCTGCTTCGGGACCCTCGAGGGGTTCGGCTTCGGCGAGCGGACCTACCGGCCGCTGTTTCCGATGATCTCGAGCGCCTCGGCCGACCAGCTCGTGTTCGAGTTCGCCAACCGGGAGATGGCCGAGACCGGGCTCTGGCGCGAGTTCGATTGCCCCAAGGAGCTCGGAGCCGGCGTGCTCGATCTCAAGAACTTCTACGTCGAGAGCCCCGAGCTGGTCGCGCGGCGCATCCGGAGAATGCTCGAGAGCGTGCCGGCCGAGCGGCTCTGGATCAACCCGGACTGCGGGCTCGCGCGGCTTCCCCGCCACCTCGCGTTCGCGAAGCTTCAGGCGCTCGTCATCGGCACGAGACAAGTCCGCCAGGAGTTGACCGGGCGTGCGGAGCCGGCTCGCACCACGGGTGAACGGGCGTGACAGAGCCGGGTCGCATAACGGGTGGAACGGGCGTGACGGAGCCGCTCGCACGACGGATGACCGGGCGTGCGGAGCCGGCTCGCATCTATCTCAGGCCACCCTCGATGGTTCCGAGCAAAAACCTCCGATAAATGAAACTTTACAAGCCAGTGGTCGAAGCCCAGAAGTTCTGGAACCCGCACACGCAGACGATGCCGAGGGCCGACCTCGATCGGCTCCATCTCCGGAAGCTCCAGACCGCGATCGAGTACGCGTACGCGCGCAGCCCGATGTACAAAAAGCTTCTCGATCGTCACAAGGTCAAGCCTGAGCAGATCCGGACCATAGACGACTTCGTCAAGCGTCTGCCGTTCATCGACAAGAAAGAGATTCTCGACGCGCAATCGGTCAGCCCACCGTTCGGTGACGCCCTCGCGATCCCGGAAGACTTCTTCCACCAGCGCTTCGCGACGTCCGGCTCGACCGGCGCGCCGCTGCACATCCCGCTCACGTATCACTCGGCTGAGCTGTGGGGCGAATCGTGGGTGTACCTCTATTGGGCGGCCGGAATCCGAGCGCGCCACTCCTTCTATTTCCCGTTCAACTGGGGAATCTTCGCCGCCTTCTGGTCGGCCTACATGGGCGTACGCCGGCTCGGCGCCACCGTCGTCTCCGGGGGCGGGCTCGACAGCAAGGCGCGGCTGCGCCAGATCGAGCAGTACCGTCCCGACGTCATGCTGGCGACGCCGACGTACGCGCTCTATCTCGGCGAGACCGCTCGCGAGATCGGCATGGATCTCGCGAAGACGTCGATCTCGATCGTGATCGTGTCGGGCGAGCCCGGCGGCAGCATTCCGGCGACGCGCCACGCGATCGAGGCTCTGTGGGGCGCCAGGTGCTACGAGCTCTACGGGATCGCCGAGATCGGTCCGACGAATCCGGGCTGTCCCTTGCAAGAGGGCGTCCATCTCTGCGAGGACTGGTATCACGCGCTCGTCGTCGATGAGTCGGGCAACCCGGTGCCGTACGGCGATGTCGGCGAGCACATCGTCACGAGCTACATCCAGGACGGTCGGCCGCTGATCAAGTACCGCACCCACGACCTGGTTCGCTGGACGGACCGAGCATGCGGCTGCGGCACGACGTGGCTCTACTATCCG
>Ga0209267_1000903_pt1 | contig 20876 bp, 22 predicted proteins | sample GraSoiAngelo_137_FD_185894 | JGI IMG/M metagenome (GOLD analysis project Ga0209267, IMG submission 185894) | Grasslands soil microbial communities from the Angelo Coastal Reserve, California, USA - 14_0929_09_30cm (SPAdes) (version 2) | ecosystem: Environmental > Terrestrial > Soil > Grasslands ... | reverse complement strand
CTGAGTCTAGCCCACCATGATTTGGTTGAACCAGACGGCTGATCGTTGGAACCATCCAGCCGAGCAGACTCATCAATGACACCAGCGCGCAAACCGCCGAGAAAATAATCCAGCGGCGCGCGGGATGATCTTTGCTCAAAACGGCGGTGATGAGAAGTGCGACAAACGTCCAGAGCGGGGCAAAGATGACAAAAAAATCGGCCAAATTATCGAACCGCATTTCGCCCCAGGCCGTCAGTGAGTCGGGCGCGTTCCGACTAAAATGTGGCACCACCATGAGCGCGTTGAACAGCTGACCGCCAAACCAGGCCGCCGACCAGATCGTCGCTAACCAAAGCAGCACGCGCGCTAAAAACCTCATAGGCGATGTGAGTTTATGAACTTGGCTTTCGAAGAGTCAATCAAGCGGCACAATGTCGTCGAGACACGACAACAAATGTGAAACAGTTTCTTCGGTTTCGTCGCCCATGTTGGAGAGGCGAAAGGTTTTCCCGTGGAGTTTGCCGTAGCCGGGGTCGATCACGAGGTGATGTTTTTCGCGGAGTTTTCGCGCAAGATCGACAACGTCGATGCCTCTATTGTTTTCTACACAGGTTAGCGTCTTTGAACGGAAACCTTCCTCAGCGAAGAATTCGAAGCCGCTTCGTTGCACCCAGTCGCGCACGAGCGCGTTGGTGCGCGCGTGACGTTCGTAACGTTTCGTCAGGCCTTCCTCGAAGATTTCGCCGAGCTTCGATTGCAGCGCGAAGACGTGCCCGATGCTTGGCGTGCTCGGAGTCATCCATTCGGCCTGCTGCTTTCTAAATTCGAGGAAATCGAAGTAATAGCCGCGATCTTTTTGTTTCTCAGCACGCGCAAAAGCTTTTTCGGAAACGGAGAAGAGAGAGAAACCTGGTGGCAGCGCGAGTGCTTTTTGCGCGCCGGTGAGCATCAAGTCGATACCGAGCGCGTCCATGTCTATCTTCATCGCGGAAAACGACGAGACCGTATCGACGATCAGAACGACGTCGGGATATTTTGCGAGCATGCAGCAAATTTCCGGCAACGGATTCATTATGCCGGTTGAGGTCTCATTGTGAATCAGCGTGACGGCGTCGAATTTTCCGGACGCGAGCGCACGATCGACATCTTTGTGGTTGATGTGTTTTCCCCAATCGACTTGGAGCGGTTCGGCGTTTTTCCCGCAGCGTCGCGCGACATCGAGCCACTTGTCGGAGAACGCGCCACACATGCAGCAGAGCACGCCGCGATCGACCAGATTGCGGATCGACGCTTCCATCACGCCCCAGGCTGACGACGTTGAAAGAAACACCGGCTGTTTGGTTCCGAAGAGCGTTTGCAGCTTGGGATGAATGTCGCGGTAAAGATTCTTAAAATCGTCGCCGCGGTGTCCGATCATCGGTCGCGAGAACGCGGCCATCGTCTTCGCCGAAACTTCGACTGGTCCCGGCGTGAAAAGCTTGTCCTGCGGAGTCACGGGCAAACGTTAATCGCTCGCCGTTTATTTTCGAATGAAACTGATGTCGCCGCTGCGCTCGATGCGGCCCTTCTTCACCTTGGACAAATCGTCGTCGCGCAGACTCAAGCGCATGTCTTCTTCGACATCGTGGGTGGAAATGTGATTGCGGTGCATGGTGTTCAAGACGAAATCACCATCTTCGATAATCAATTCGGGCCGGCCTTTGATTAGGATGCCGAACCAATGCGAGTGATAAGCGATGAAGGCGAGCAGGCGATGCAAAAGCACAAGCACCAGTCCGCCACCGAGCGTCGCGAAAAATGCGGCGCTCCCGTTAATCGCACGCGAAAGCACCGAAGCCAGGATGACCAGCAGGACGGCGTCGAATGCCGTCTTACGTGAGAGCGAGCGTTTATGGCCCAACCGGACCATAATCAGCGTGGCGATGAATACGACCACACCGCGCAATGAGATTTGAACAAACGTCAGCTCTTCAGGCCTTGCACCCAAACCAAGCAACGGTCCGACAAAATTCCAGAATGCATTCATAATTTGGAATTTTATCGCCTGGAAAAAGGCTTGGCGAGCGTATGTCTATGTTTGCCGCACTCGCCACGGAGGAATCCCTCCGGTGGCGGACTTGCGCAGCAAAGTTTCGCGTGGCATAAAAGCACGCTCGCGCGCGCCGAATCGGTCCGCGCAAGATCGACAATTCAATCATGCCCACGGCTCCGCCATCTTCCGACGTCGCAGTTGAAGCGCGCGTCTTCTGGTTGCGATTCCAAAAGGAAATCGCGGCCGCGCTCGTCATCGTAATTCTGGCGATCGTTGGATTTGCCGGCTACCGATTTTACACGAGCCGGCGCAATTCAACCGCGGCAGAGTTGTTAGGCAATGCGAAAACTCCGCACGATTACCAGGAGGTAATCGAGCGCTATGCGGGAACGCCGGCGGGCGCAAGCGCTTACCTGCTTTTGGCGGAAACGCAGCGCGACGAAAAGAAATTCGCTCAGGCGAACTCGACCTTGCAGATGTTCGTCGATAAAAATCCGGATCACGATTTTGTTCCCACGGCGCGCCTGGCGATGGCGGCGAATCTGGAATCGATGGGTAAAAATGACGAAGCGCTCTCGATTTATCAAGAGGTCGCGGCCAAATATGCAAGTACTTACAACGGCCCGCTGGCTCTCATTTCTCAGGTGACGCTGCTGAAAGCGAAGAATCGAATCGACGACGCGCGTCGAGTTTGTGAAGAGATCCTGATGAAATATCGAGTGCCGGGACAGCAAGTTGAAGGCACCCGTGACGACCGGATGGAAACAGTTTGGGCTGGGGAAGCGATGCGGCAGTTGCGTTCGCTGAAGCCGCCCGAACAACCGAAGCCAGGGCCCGCTGCTGACAATGCACCGGCGAAGCCCCCAGCACTTTTGGCGGCGCCAACGGCAGGCCCGCTGTCACCTGCGGCCACACCGACTCCGAAAGCACGGAAGCCGAGATAAATTTGGAGCGGCGACTGTGTCAGTCGCCGAATGTTTTCGAATTGCGGCCGAGACGGCCGCCGCTACAGCAATTGAATTATCGCTTCGAGAATTGGAAGCGTTTGCGCGCGCCGGGCTGTCCGGATTTTTTGCGCTCCTTCATCCGCGGATCGCGTCGAAGCAAACCCTCGCTTTTCAATCCGCTTCTCAGATTGCCATCGGTCTGAAGAAGTGCGCGCGCAATGGCGAGTCGCGCGGCGCCAGCCTGGCCGGCAACGCCGCCGCCGCTGGCATTAATAAAAAGATCGTAGGTGTTGACCATCTTCGCGGCTTGCAATGGCTGAAGAACCACGTTCTGCAGCGGCGCGCTCGGAAAGTAATCTTCGAAACTGCGGCCATTGATGTCGACCTTGCCGGTCCCCGGAGTCATGCGAATGCGCGCGACGGAAGTTTTTCGACGACCAGTGGCGATGAATTCCTGTGCTTGAGCCATAAAAATTAGTTAGGCGAGCTTGACCGATTGTGGCTGCTGCGCGCTGTGCGGATGCGATTCTCCGCGATAGACCTTGAGCTTTCGATAAACCGAGCGGCCGAGCCGGTTGTGCGGAATCATACCGCGCACTGCTCGCTCGATCAGTAATTCGGGATGCCGCGCACGACGTGCGCGCACGTTTTCCGATTTGTGCCCGCCGACGTAACCAGAAAAGCTCATGAAACTTTTTTGCTCTTCTTTTTTTCCTGACACACGGACCTTGTCGGCGTTGATCACGACGACGAAGTCACCAGTATCGACATGCGGCGTGAAAATCGTCTTCTCTTTGCCGCGCAAAAGCCTGGCCGCTTTTACCGCGACACGGCCAAGCACCTGATTTTTGGCATCGATCAGCCACCATTTGCGGTCGACTTCGTTTGCTTTGGCGGAAAACGTCTTCATCGGCGTTTGAAAAATGGCATGGAAGCTACTGGCCGAGGGGTTCACTGTCAACCGGTGGCCAAGAAAAAGGCCACTGGTCATTTCGCGCGCGACGGCTTAATTCGTTGTCGCGATGTCGACTCCTGCCGCACAAAAAACCGCGATCAGTCCACGGCGCGAGGAAGATTTTCCGGAATGGTATCAGCAGGTCGTGCGTGCGGCTGAGCTGGCGGAGCCAAGCGACGTGCGCGGTTGCATGGTCATTCGTCCCTGGGGCTACGGCATTTGGGAAAACATGCAGCGCCAGCTCGACACGATGTTTCGCGCGACCGGGCACCGCAACGCTTACTTCCCGCTTTTCATTCCGCTGAGTTATTTCGCAAAAGAAGCCGAGCACGTCGAAGGCTTCGCCAAGGAGTGCGCTGTCGTAACGCACACGCGGCTTGAAGTCGATGCCGAAGGAAAAATGAAGCCGGCAAGCGCGTTGACCGAACCGCTCGTGATTCGGCCGACGTCGGAGACAATTATCGGCGCGAGCTATGCGAAGTGGGTGCAATCGTATCGCGATCTGCCTGTGCTGATTAATCAATGGGCGAACGTGGTCCGATGGGAAATGCGCCCGCGCTTATTTTTGCGAACGACCGAATTTTTGTGGCAGGAAGGCCACACCGTTCACGAAACCGAAGCACAGGCGCGCGCGGAAGCGATGCTGATTCTCGAAATTTACGAGCGGTTCACGCGCGAGCATCTCGCAGTCCCGGTTTTTACAGGGGCAAAATCCGAGAGCGAACGTTTTCCCGGCGCGGTCCAGACCTTGACGATTGAAGCAATGGTGCAGGACCGGAAAGCGATCCAGGCCGGGACATCGCACTTTTTAGGACAAAACTTTTCGCGCGCGAGCGGGATCCAATTTCAGAATCGCGAAGGCAAACAGGAATTCGGTTGGACGACAAGCTGGGGGATGACCACCCGGATGGTCGGAACGATGGTGATGGCGCACGGCGATGACGACGGGGTTATTTTGCCGCCGCGCGTCGCCCCGACGCAGATCGTCATTCTGCCGATAACGCCGAAGGAAGATACGCGCGCACGAGTCTTGGAAGCGTGCGACGCGCTCGCGTTGCAACTACGCGGAAAACATTTTGCTGATTCTGCCATCGAAGTCGAAGTCGATCGCCGCGATCTCGGCGGCGGCGTTAAGAATTGGGAGTGGATCAAGAAAGGCGTGCCGATTCGGGTGGAAATCGGTCCGCGGGACTTGGAAAAGAACTCAGTCGAAGTTTCCCGGCGCGATCAAGCAATTAAGTCGAAGGAATCGATGTCGATCCAGGAGTTCGCTGCGGGCGCCCCGGAAATTCTGATGTCGATCCAGCAAAATCTTTACGATCGCGCGAAAAAGTTTCAGGAGGCAAACACGCGGGTGATCGAATCGAAAAAAGAGTTTTACGATTTCTTTACCGCGAGGAATGCCAACAAACCCGAGATCCATGGCGGTTTCGCTCTCGCGCATTGGAATGGCTCGCACGAAGTGGAAGAGCAAATCAAAAACGATCTCAAGGTGACGATTCGCGTTATTCCGTTTGGCGACGGCGAACCCGGCCACTGTATTTTCACGGGAGCACCGAGCCGACAACGCGTGGTCTGGGCCAAGTCTTATTAATTTCGAACTTATTGACGCATAGGTAGCCGTCGTTTATTTCCGCTATTGATGGAATTAAAGCTCTACAGTCGCGAATGGTGTTCCTGGTGCATCGACGCGAAGGAATATTTGGAAGCACGCGGCTACAAGTTCGCCGCGATCGATGTCGGCGAGGATCGACAAGCCTACGAGAAGATGAAGGAGCTCTCGAAACAAACCTATGTCCCGACGTTTGTCGCCGGTGACCATGTGATCGCGAATTTCGATACCGATCAGCTGGAAAAATTCCTGAGCGAGCATCAAATCAACCCGTAATGCTCTTCAAGCTTTTTATCCTACTAGGCGCAGGAGTTCTGGCAGTCGCCCTGCGCAGTTTTCAAAGTTCGTTTTCCCAAAAGGCCGGAGCCACCGCAATCCTCATCGTTTCCTACCTGTTGGTCTATTTTGCCACTGACAGCCATGTCCTCGGAGCGGTTGCGGCGGCGGCGTGGTTCTTTTTGCCGTGGCTGGAAATTCTTACCCGCATCCGCACGTTGCGTTTGCCGAAAGAGAAACAGCTTCGCCCGAAGTCGCCGCCGTCGAGTGATACTTTCCCGACGCTCAACGAAATCACGAACGAAATCGAGAGCGAAGGATTCGTCCACGTGAACGATGCCGGATGGGATTGGGAAGACTACCGGCAATTTTTCCGGCTTTTTTACAAGGCGGAAGACCGCGCGCAGGCGACGATTTGCCTGAACGAGCAGCACGATCTCTCGTTTTATTATTTGCGAATCTCATCGCGCGCCACGAGCGGGATCATCTGGACGACTTGGAATTACCCGCTCTCCTACGGCTTGAAATTGACGCCGCAATTCCGGATCAATCGCCAGCGACCCGATCAATCGTTCTGGCAGCTCTATCAAAGCCACCGGGCATTTCTACGAAGAAACAACGTCCCAATCGACGCGATCGATTCGCTCGATGAAAAACAGATTGAGAAAGAGATCGAGCGCGACTTACGCGAGCAGATTGCACACAACATCCACAAGGGTGTCCTGAAGCAGACGCCCGAAGGCGACGTGAAATATTCCTGGCGAGGGATGTTTTATCTGTGGTGCCAGTTCTTGTTGGATCTCGTGCGGCTCTGAGATTGAAGATTAAGATTCGCAATGACGAAGCACGAATACCGAATGAGGAAGGGAGTTACGAAGCCCAAAGAAATCAGCACCAGATCGACGTCTTGTTCGACATTTGGATTTCGTCATTTTCATCACACCTTCATGATCTCAGTCTCTTTATGCTTGAGATGATCGTCGATTGATTTGACGAAACGGTCGGTCAGCTTCTGGATTTCGTCTTCCAGATCGCGCAGTTCGTCTTCGCTAATCCCGCTGCCAGTTTTGAGTTTTTTTGCTTCGTCGAGAGCCGTGCGCCGATTGCTCCGGACGCGAACGCGCGCTTCCTCCGCCATTTTTCCTAACGACTTCGCCAATTCTTTCCGCCGTTCTTCGGATAATTCCGGAATCGGGAGTCGAATAATTTTTCCGTCAACCGCCGGCGTAATGCCGATTTTCGATTCTTTGAGCGCGCGTTCGATGTCCTGGACGGTGCCGGCGTCGAACGGTTGCAAGACAAGCAAACGCGATTCCGGAGTGGTGATGAGCGCGAGCTGTTTCAGTTTCATGGTCGAGCCGTAGGCCTGGACGTCGATGTTCTCGACCAACGCGGGCGACGCTTTGCCGGTGCGCACCCCGGAAAATTCGTGCACCAGATAATCGACGCTTTTTTCCATCGACATCTCGGCCTCGAGAAGAATGTCGTCTCTGCTCATGCGCGTTAATTTTTACTTCGTCTCCGCTTCGTCGGAAACGAGCGTCCCAACCTTTCGACCAAGCACTGCGTCGCGCAAAATGCCCGGTTTATACATGTCGAACACGACGATTGGAATTTTGTTGTCCATGCAAAGGCTGAAGGCGGTCGAATCCATCACCTGCAACCGTTTCGTCAACGCTTCGGTAAATGTGATCCGGTCGAAACGTTTCGCGTTCGGGTCGGTGTTCGGATCGCGATCGTATACTCCATCGACCTTAGTCGCTTTCAGAATGACATCGGCCCCAATCTCGCTTGCGCGCAACGCCGCCGTGGTGTCGGTCGAAAAATAAGGATTGCCGGTGCCGGCCGCGAAAATCACCACTCGCCCAAGTTCGAGATGTCGAATGGCGCGACCGAGAATGAATGGCTCGGCCACGTTTTTCATCTCGATCGCAGTTTGGACACGCGCTTCGACGCCGATTTTGGTGAGCGTGCTGCGTAATGCCAGTGCGTTGATCACTGTTGCCAGCATCCCCATGTAATCCGCGGTCGTTCGATCCATGCCGCGGACGGCGGCGGACGAACCGCGCCAGATATTTCCGCCGCCGATCACAATCGAGATTTGCACACCCAGACTGTGCACATCCTTGATCCGATCAGCGATCTCGCGCACGACCGCGGGCGAAATGTTTTCGCGCGCGCCTCGTTCCTGAAGCGCTTCGCCGCTTAACTTGAGCACGACACGTTTGTAAGCCGGCGTCTCGGTCTTCATGGCAGGCCAAATGAAACGAGAAGATGTCGATCTTGAAAAGGATAAACACGCTCGTCATTCCGAGTGGAGCGAGGAATTTCCCACAGACTCGTTGATCACGCTTGGTATCTTGGGTGATCCAGGCTTTGCTTGAGAGATCCCTCTGCCGCGCGGCTGCCGGATCAGGATGACAATGTTCGCCCGCGCAAAAATTCCGCGGCGCTCATGCGGCGCTTTCCTTCGAGCTGGACATCCGTCAGCGATAATGCACGATCAGACGTCGCAACAACAAGTTCCCGGTCTTTCCGCAAAATTTCGCCCGGCTTTCCGCGAAGATCGACAATCGACGCCGCAAAGATCTTTAGATTGCGACCGGAGAACTCAGTGAACGCGCCCGGCCACGGATTATAAGCGCGAATCTTTCGCTCGATGGCCTCGACGCTTTCATTCCAATTGAGGCGCCCCGCTTCTCGATTCAGCTTCGGCGCGTAAGTCGCGAGCGCCTGATCTTGCGGAATGCGCGGCGCGTTACCGGCCGCGAGCAATCGCAACGATTCTAGCAACGCTTCCGGTGCAATCTGTGCGAGTCGATCGTGCAATGTCGCGCCCGTCTCGGATGGCGAGATGTCGATCTTGCGTTGAAGCAAAATGTCTCCGGTGTCGAGACCTTCATCCATGTACATCACAGTCATGCCGGCCTCCCGATCACCGGCCGCAATCGCGGCTTGAATCGGTGCGGCTCCTCGCCAGCGTGGCAAAAGCGATGCGTGCAAATTCAAACAGGCGATTTTTGGAATCTCGAGCACCGCGCGCGGCAAGATTTGACCGTAAGCCATGACAACGATTACGTCCGGCGCGAGCGCGCGAATTTGATCGATCGCTTCGCGATCCTTGATTCGCGCCGGCTGCAGGGTCTGAGCCGGACCGGCGTTTGGCCCGCCGGCTATCAGCGCTTTCTTAATTGGCGGCGCAGTTATTTTTTGCTCGCGGCCAACCGGTTTATCGGGTTGCGTCACAACCCTGCCTAATTCGTGCTCGGACTTTTGTAGCGCCCGCAACGTCGGCACGCCAATTTCGCCCGTGCCGATAAATACGATTCGCATTCGCCGTTTACCGCAGCGATCGAAGAGGCACGTTCCTCCTCCTGCGACTTGGACTGGCGAGCGCTTCGGCCATCATTTTTTCGCCGGCGGTAACTTCGCGTTGTCCGACCGACGAACCGCACCCGGTGCAGAGATAATCGAAAATCTCTCGATCGGGCAGAACTAGAAGCAGCTTCTCGCGGACGGGCGTCGTTGCCCGGCATTTTTCGCAGTAAAGGGTCGAGGCTGTGAAATTCTCAAATTGCTGCTGACTCATGTTTGACGCCGTTTACGCTCGCTAAGATATCGAATAACACTTTCGCGGGTGGCTGCATGGCGTCAATCACGGTGATGCATTCTTTGGGATAATGCGACAGCACCGGCTTCGATTCCTTCTCGTAAATGTCGAGCCGTTTTTGAATGACCTGTTCGTTGGCGTCATCGAGCCGATTGTCTTTTAGCGCGCGCTTCTTTAACCGGCCGAACAACGTTTCGCGATTTGGGCAGGCCAGATGAAAAACTTTTTCAACGTCGATCAGCTCTCGCATGATCTTGGCCTGATTCACATTTCGCGGAATCCCGTCGAGCACCAGAATGTCGATGTCGGGCTTGAACTTGTGGGCGTCGACGGCGGCGTCGATCGCTTCTTTCCAAAGCTCGACCGTGATGTCGTCCGGAACGAGCTGACCTTTGCTCGAGTATTCCAAGAACGCTTTCCCGACTTTCGTGCGGGTGTCGATGGAACGAAACACGTCGCCGCACGGGCAATGAAAAAATCGCGGGATCGTTCCGAGGGTTTGACCCTGGGTCCCTTTGCCGCTGCCGGGCGCGCCAAACAAAATGAACGTGCGGTATTTCATGAAAGCGACTTGTTATACCGCACTCGTGGCAAATCGGGAAGGGAAACGATTATTTCGCAGCAACCGGATCGATGTTGACCCGCCGCCCGCCGCGATCGAAGCGAACGCTGCCGTCGACCAGCGCGAAAATTGTGTAATCGCGGCCGAGCCCGACGTTTTTGCCTGGTAAAAATTTCGTCCCCCGCTGCCGCACGATGATATTGCCGGCAACGACCAACTCGCTGCCGAATCTTTTTACACCGAGCCGTTTGCTAACGCTGTCCCGACCATTCTTAACGCTGCCTTGTCCTTTTTTGTGAGCCATGACTTAGGATTTCTTCGATTTTGAGCCGCCGGTGATGCTTTTGATTTTCACTCGAGTCAACTTCCGGCGATGTCCGACCGTGCGGTGATAGCCTTTGCGCCGTTTGTATTTGAAGGCAATGACCTTTTTGTCCTTCCGTTGCTCAACGACTTCGGCGGTGACTTTCGCGCCGGAGATCAGCGGATCGCCGTGAGTGACGTGCTTGCCATCGGCGAACATCAACACTTCGCCGAAGGTCGCGGTCTTGCCCGCATCGACATCGAGAAGATCGACATCCACCGTGTCGCCTTCCGCGACGCGATACTGCCGTCCGCCGGTCTTGATGATTGCGTAGGTCATAACGTCTTTTCCGGGGAGAAAAAGCCGCGCAAAATCACACAGAAGGGCGGCTTTGACAAGCGGAAAGGTGCCGCAAATAGACAACCCTCACCTGCCGCTTCGCGCCTTCCTCTCCCTGGCCAGGGAGAGGAGTGAGACGAGGGTCGAAATTATTTTTCGGAAATCAACAACACGATTTCGCCTTTCGGGGGTTGCGCTTCGTAGTGCGCGAGCAAATTCGCGGCTGTGCCGCGGCGGAATTCTTCGAACTTCTTAGTCAGTTCGCGGGCAACGCAAAGTTGCCGATCCGGCAAAATGTTAACGCAAGCCTTGAGTGTTTTGGTCAGTCGATAAGGCGATTCAAAGTAGATCGAAGTCTCGTCGCGGGCGGAGGCGGCGCGCAACTCGCGTTCGCGCTGCCCGCTTTTGACCGGGAGAAATCCAGCGACGAAAAATTTTTCGGTCGAAAATCCGGAGCCGACAAGCGCGGTCGCAATTGAAGCGGGCCCCGGGATAATCGTGAAGGGCAGTTCGCGTTTGATGCATTCGCGAATCAATCGTGCGCCGGGATCGGAAAGCCCTGGCGTTCCGGCATCGGTAATTAGCGCGATTTTTTCGCCGGCCGCGAGTCGCTCGATCAGCTGCGCAGTGCGCATTGCTTCGTTGTGCTCGTGATAACTCAGCATCGGTTTGTCGATCCGGTAATGCTTCAACAAAATCCCGGAGTGCCGGGTGTCCTCGGCCGCGACAAGATCGACATCTTTCAAAATTTCCAGCGCCCGCAGGGTGATGTCTCCAAGATTTCCAATTGGAGTAGCGACGACGTAAAGCATTTGGTGAATTTGATAAAACCAACCTGTCTAACCAGAAACGAACGTTATACAGAAGGGATTATTATGAGAATACGCATTTGGATGTTGGCGCTGGCGCCGTTCGCGTTAATTGGCTGCGCCGAGGAAACGCCGCCGGTTACGACCACGACAACTACGACCACCCAAGAGGTGACGACGGGAGTTCCAACCACTGGCGTGGTAACGCGAGAGGTTGTGGTTCCTCAGGCTCCGCCAGTGGTGCGTGTTGAAGCGCAAACTGTCGCTCCAGGTCCGGGTTACATTTGGACCCCCGGCTACTGGCGGTGGACGGGCACAAGCTATGTTTGGGTGTCTGGCTCTTGGGTCAGACCGCCACGGACGACGGCTGTTTGGGTCCGAGGACATTGGGTGAGCAGAGGCGCAGGTTGGGTTTGGGTCCCCGGTCACTGGCGATAAACGGCCTGTTGTGTGCAAATCGGATTTGCATCGCGTCGCGGTGAGCACGTTCTTGCGGCGCGATGCGAAATCCGTCAACGCGCAGTTGGCCGCGAAGAATAATCCGCTTCGTTGCCGGACTTTTCGTTGTTCTTCTGATTACACTGTCGATCCTCTATTTTCGACAGCACTCGCTGGTTTACCATCCGCGTCCGTACGATGAGAGCTATGTCTACGCTCTGCCGGCCAACGGACTCGAAATTAATTACACCGTAGCGACGGCGAAATATGTGGCCTATTACGTTCCCGGAATTCATCCAACGCCAAAACGGCTTTGGATTGCGTTTTGCGGGAACGGTTCGCTCGCGCTCGATTGGACGACGATTCTTCGGCAGTATCCGCCGAACGGTGACGCGTTTCTGCTGATCGATTATCCCGGGTACGGGAAGAACGGCGGCTACGCGACGCTCGCGAGCACGCGCGCGTCCGCGGACAGAGCGCTCAAAGCGCTGACCGAACGGCTCGGAATGGACGAAGATAATTTAACGCTTTCCGCCATCGGCCATTCGTTAGGCGCGGCAGTCGCGCTCGATTTCGCCGCTAATCATCGTGTGCAAAAAATCGTGTTGATCGCGCCGTTCACAACTTTGCGTGAAGAAGCGGCCACAATTTTCGGCGGCTGGATGGCGCGGATGCTGATCGAAAGTTACGACAATCGCGCCAATCTCGCGCAAACCAGGAAACGCAATCCCGACGCGCAGGTCGCAATTTTTCACGGCACGAACGACGAAGTGATTCCAGTTCGAATGGGACGCGAGCTCGCGCACGAATTTCCGTTCGTGGAATTTTTCACGGTCAAAGGCGCAGACCACGTCAGCGTGCTCAATCACGCCCACGACGACATCATTAATTGGATGAACAATTGATTCCCTGGAACGATCCAAGCTACAGAAGGATGCGTGAAACCGACGGCGCAATTTGATAAGGAGTGTTTTCCCGGCACCGACTGTTTCTTTCAGTCGGGCGCCGGCCGTTGGCACGGCTATTGGTCGAGCGACGACGACGGGCAGTTTCGTCGTTACAACTTGGGCCGCGAATATTTGATCGAGTCGGCGCGGGAACGGGCAAAGGAGATGGCGGTCTTCGCTGTGATTCTGGTTGCCGCCGCCTGGCCGGTAATCTACATGATCGTCAGCGTCGTGCAGCTGCTGCACAAAGGCCGCACGCTCGATCGATAGTGGCAAACTATCGCGGCGGCAGAAATTCGTCGCGGTATTGCGGCGTCGTTTCCGGAGCGAAGCCGTGGCGGGTGATGTTTTCGGTGACAACGCGCGGCACGACAAATTGCAAAAGATAATCGGCGCCGCCCGCTTTGGTGCCGCCGCCGCTCATTTTAAATCCGCCGAATGGATGGCGGCCAACGACCGCACCGGTGCAGGAGCGATTGATGTAAACGTTGCCGGCGACGATCTCCGCTTTGGCGCGCTCGATGTTGGCCGGGCTGCGCGAGAAAAACCCGGCGGTCAGCGCGAATTCGGTGCCGTTCGCGATCTCGAGTGCTTCATCAAGATCGCGCGCCCTGATGACGCTGAGCACCGGACCAAAAATCTCTTCGCACGCTATCCGCGTCTTCGGACTGACGTTCGTGAAGATCGTCGGCGGAATGAAAAAGCCTTTTTGCGGGACATCGGCTCGTTGGAAAGCGAGTCGTGATTCGTTCTTGCCGATGTCGATGTATTCGAGAATTCGTTTGTAAGCGGTCCCATCAATTACCGGTCCAACCGTGATCCCCGGCTCTTCCGGATTTCCAACGCGCAAACTGGCGGCGGCATTGAGCAGGCGCTTCATCGCGCGCGGATAAATTTCCTCGAGGATGATGAGCCGCGAACAGGCCGAACATTTTTGTCCCTGATAACCGAATGCGGAATAAATCGTGTCGACGATTGCTTCGTCGAGATCGGCATCGGCGTCGATGATGACAGCGTTTTTGCCGCCCATCTCACAAATGACCCGCTTCAGCTCGCGCTGACCTTCGCGTGTTTTGCCGGCGCTCTCCCAAATCCGCAACCCGACTTCGCGCGATCCGGTGAACGCGATAAGATCGATATCTTTGTGGTCGACCAGGTGCGCGCCCATGACCGAGCCTTTGCCGGGCAAATAATTCAGAACGCCGGGCGGGACGCCGGCTTCTTCAAAAATTTCCATCAACATTGCTCCGATGACCGCTGATTGCTCGGCGGGTTTCATGATGACGGTGTTGCCGGTGACGAGCGCGGCCGTCGTCATGCCGCACAAGATCGCCATCGGAAAATTCCACGGTGCGATGATCATTGCGACGCCGCGCGGCCAGTAATGCTGGTAACTTTCTTCCCCAAGGACGTGCTGAGTGAGCCGCGGTCGGCCGATCAAGCGCATTTGGTGCGCATAAAAACGACAGAAATCCATCGCCTCGCGAATGTCGCCGTCCGCTTCCGCCCAGGCTTTGCCAACTTCAAAGACTTCCAGCGCCGAAAGTTCGTAACGCCGGCGGTGCATGATATCAGCGGCGCGCTCGACCAATCGGCAGCGCGTTTCAAATGAAGTGCGACTCCATTTTTCGAAAGCGTCGCGCGCTGCTTTAACCGCGCGCTCTGCTTCTGGAATTCCGGCTTCGGCCACGTGACCAACGACGTTGTCCGGGAAACTCGGGTTGATCGAAGCAATCGTCTTATCGGTCCAAACTTTCTCGCCGTTGATAATGAGCGGATATTTTTGGCCGAGCTGCGTTCGCACATGCTCGAGCGCTTGTCGCATTCGGTCCTGATTTTGTTGGTAAACGAAATTCACAAGGGGCGCGTTTTCATAAGTATCACCGGGCGGCGTATCGAGGGAAGCGCCATCGCCGCTAACTTCGACATGCCTCGCGCCATTTGGACCTTCGGCGATGAGATCCGCCGGATCGCGCAGCAATTCTGACTCGGCAACGTTCTCGGAAAATTTCGCACGCAAAAAACCTTCGTTCGAAGTGTTCTCGAGCAGACGACGAACGAGATACGCCATTCCGGGCAAGAGCTCGCCGACTGGACTGTATTCGCGGACTCGATAACCCATTTCGACGAGGGCGCGTTTCACTGGACCGGCCATGCCGTAGAGCAACTGAAATTCGAAACGGCCGCGGTCAATCCCGAGCTGATCGGCGAGCGCCTGAGCGTGTGCGATGCTGCGGACATTGTGTGAGCCGAACGCCGAGGTAACGATGGATTCGTTCTCGAGCATGATCCGCGTGAGCAATTCGAAATTCAGATCGCTCTCCGGTTTTTGCAGAAAGACCGGACAAGCCCATCCGTTCTGACGCGATTTTATTTTTTCGAAATCCCAGTAGGCGCCTTTAACCAATCGAACGGCGAACCGGGTTCCGCGTCTACGTCCCCAATCGAGCAAATCGCGCAAATCGTCTTCCGCATCGCGCAAATAAGCCTGGATTACAATTCCCACGTGCGGCCAGTTGCGAAATTCAGTTTCGGTAAAGAGCGCTCTGAAAAGTTCGAGCGTCGCGTTCTTGTGCGCGTAACTTTCCATATCGAAGTTTACGAAGGCGCCGAGCTCCTGCGCGCGCCGTAGAATCGGGCGCAGTTTCGGCGCGAGATGCACGATCGCGTCGGCCGGATCGGCCGGATTCATCTGCGAATAAAGCGCGGAAATTTTTACGGAAAGATTAACGACCGGAAACAACTCCGCATTTTTGCCGAGCGGATCCGTCCAGCCCCGCGTTTCTCGTCCGAGGTGTTCGAGCAATTCCAAACAGCGCGTGGCGTATTCGTTGGCTTCCTGTTCGCTCACGACGGCTTCGCCAAGAAGATCGACCGTGAACCCGATTCCCTGCGCGCGGCGTTTGCGGAGTGTTTTCATCACATCCTGGGGATTCCGTCCAGCGATGAACTGGCGCGCCATTCCGGACACGTTCCAGCGTAGAAACTGTCCGCTGATCCACGGGACGATCTTCGCCGCGCGAACTCCGGTTCGAATCAACGGTGCATAGCCATTGCGCATGTCCGCAAAATATTGGTCGAGATGCTGGACGATGTCGGTGCCGCGATGGAGCGACGCCAAGACATCGACGAATCGAAATAGTTGCACTTTGAAATGTTCGTCGCGCATTGAGAGCGCCATCATTCGCTGATAGAAACCGGCTTTGCTGAACAGCGGCTCCGGATGCCGATCAACCAAATCGAATATGCGTTCGCCGCGTCGTTCGATTTCTGCCTGCAAAGCGCCCATAACCAAAAAGTAATCGCGCGTTAATCGGAGGTAAAGGCGAAGCAATTTGAGGGCGGCCGACAAAAATTGCCTGAGGATACGGTCACTTTGAGGCCGAACTTCGAAGTTCGGGGTGAAAAGCCGCTGCAACGCGGATTGGATTCAGGGGAGTATTAGAGTGATTTGCCTGGCGGGCCCTGCAGGCCCTGGGGCTCGGGTCCGTCAGGCAATTTCTCCTATTCGAGGGATTGCCGTTTGCTGCTGGTGCCGAACTCGGCTAGCAAGATCGATATGCAGTCGAGTGGCGAGAATCACCAATTCGCCAGTGACAACACCGCAGGGATTTGTCCCGAAGTGTTGGCTGCGTTGGAAGAGGCCAATCATGCCGCGGCAGAATCGTACGGCACGGATCAATGGACGAGTCGGGTTCGGGGATTGGTTCGGGATCTTTTTGAAACCGATTGCGACGCTTATCTGGTTTTCAATGGAACGGCCGCAAACGCGCTCGCACTGGCACAACTTTGCCAACCGTTTCACAGCGTCGTTTGTCACGATCACGCCCATATTCAAACTGATGAGTGCGGCGCGCCGGAATTTTTCACGCGCGGCTCAAAGCTGCTTCTTGTTCGCGGTGACGCCGGCAAGATCGACATCAACGAAGTGGACGCGGTGATCGCGCGCCAGCCCGACGTACATGCGCACAAGCCGCGCGTGATCAGCATCACCCAAGCAACCGAGTTCGGCACGCTTTACAATCGCGATGAAATCGGCGCCATTGCTGAACTCGCGCGGAAGCGCGAAATGTTTCTGCACATGGACGGCGCCCGATTCGCGAACGCGATTGCCTCGCTCGGTTGCTCGCCGAAAGAAATTACATGGAAGATCGGCGTGGATGTTCTCTGCTTTGGCGGGACAAAGAATGGAGCGGCCGCGGGCGAGCTCGTGATATTTTTCAAAAAAGAACTTTCTCAAGAATTCGATTATCGCTTGAAGCAAGCTGGCCAGCTCGCATCCAAAACGCGTTTTTTAGCAGCGCAGTGGCTCGGCCTTTTGCAGAACGACGTTTGGCTGCGGAACGCGAAGCGCGCCAATGCGATGGCAGGCAAGCTTGCCGAGCGTCTTCGGGCAGCTGCAAAGATCGAGATTATGCTCCCAGTTGAAGCAAATGCTCTCTTTGTTCGCTTGTCTGAACATCTCACTCACGATTTGAACTCGCGCCGCTGGCTTTTTTATAAGTTCATCGAGCCCGATGTTTATCGGCTAATGTGCTCGTGGGCGACGACGGAGACAGAAATCGACCAGTTCGTTGGCGATATCTTGCGCTAAAGAAAAGACGCCGTATAAAACCACGATGAATTGGAGTCGCTGGGCGATCACGCTGATTGCAATCTGCTTGGTTAGTTGCGAAACAGCGCACGAGATTGGCCGCGCCGTGACCGCGCCAGTGCGCTACGTTTTTAAGGAACCGGAGCCTCCCCCTTCAACGACCACGTCCGATGTGTCTAACCCAGGCCAGCCTGTAGCCGTCCCTTCTCCGACACCCACACCGCGCGCCGCTTCGCGCAAATCAAATCGACCAGCGACGCCTGCAAAGTCGGGGGTTGCGGCAAACAAATCGTCGGCGAAACCTTCGCCATCCCCGCAAAAGTCCGCGAGTGCCGCGCAATTTCCAGTGGCCAGACCGGTTCCAGGCAGGCCCGGTCTAGTTTTTAATCCATTCAACGCCAGTGGCGGATATATCGACGTGAGCGGCTACGCGCCGGGGAGCAAAGTAAAGGATCCTGATTCTCAACAAATCTTCATTGTGCCTTGAGTCGACATCAGTGAAGGGTTTCGAGCGACCGGCCGTGAGCGTTTCGTAGAAACGCGACTTCGGGGGCAGGGCCCGGTTTCTTGCGAATTCGCGGCGATTTTCGTGCAGCTGTGCACGGATATTGCTTTTCTAGTCTAGAACACCTAGAAAATATGACTCATCGGGACGCTGGTTTCGCTCAACGCTCAGTCTTAGGCCCATTTGCGGCAATTGTCGCCGTTTTCGCAGTCGCGCTCGGCACCTTCGTGCCGAGGGACGCCAACGCTTATTCTCTCGAAGGACCGAAATGGCCTGACGGAAGTACGCCTGTCATGCAGCTTGAGCTCGGCACGCCCGGTCGCACACTTCTCGATGGTACCACTTCCTGGAACACGGCTATGGCGCCCGCTCTCGATATGTGGAATCAGGTTGTAGGCCGAATGCAGTTCGGCCGGGTGATGAATTCCACGGCACCCGTCGCTTCCGGGGACGGCGTTAATTCAATGGCTTTCTCGAGCACAATCTTTGGACAAAGCTTCGGCTCAAACACGCTCGCGGTAACCTATTACAGGTATTCGGGCTCGACGATGATGGAAGCCGACATTCTGTTTAATACGGCGCAGTCATTCGATTCTTATCGGGGAGCATTGCGCTCCGGGTCTTACGACATTCAGCGCGTCGCGCTCCACGAGCTCGGACACGCTCTCGGCCTTGCGCATCCCGACCAAGCTGGCCAGCATGTCGATGCGGTCATGAATTCCACCATCAGCGATCGCGATGCCCTTTCCAACGATGACATTGCCGGTGGGCAATCGCTCTACGGCGCGGCCGCTTCGCCAACGCCAACGCCTTCGCCAACGCCGAAGCCAACACCTTCGCCAACGCCGACGCCGACTCCAACTTCAACCGCAACACCAACGCCAACCCCAAAACCGACGGCCGCTCCAACGGCAACACCGACTGCAACGCCGACTCCAACCCCTACTCCGAGTCCGGCTGTAATGCTGAGCCCCCAGCCGGGATCTACTTTCACTTCATCCAGCGTGACCTTTAGCTGGAGCGCCGGTAGCGCTACGGCCTATGCGCTTCTGGTGGGAAACTCAACGGGGAGCTCCGATATCTACAACTCCGGTATGGGGAGCGCGCTTTCGGCGACCGTGAATCAGATGCCAACCGATGGGCGAACTATCTATGTGTCGCTCTATTTAAGGGTTAACAATTCATGGGTCTCGAACAAATATACCTATAAGGCTTTCAAAGCGTCAGGTACGCCTACTCCGACCCCGACGCCTACCGCCACTCCAACACCAACTCCGGGCACAACCGTTTCTACCCCGTTTCTCTCACCGAGTGGGGGCACGTTTACCGGTCAAGTCACAGTACGAATGTTTTGCTCCACTTCTGGGGCAACGATCCGCTACACAACGGACGGAACTGACCCGACAACGACTTCGACCGCTTATCCCGGAGGTGGAATCACGGTGACGGGGAAAGGCTTGAGGACCGTGAAAGCGAAAGCTTTTAAGGCTGGTTACAATGATAGTGCGATCACAACGGGCAATTACACCATTAATTAAACCACATGAAAATTAAATATCTTCTTCCACTCACATTAATCGGCATCGCTTTTGTCCGCGTTCCGGCAACGACCGTGATTCCACCCACTTTCGAGCAGTTGGTTCAACAGGCCGAACTTATTTTTCAAGGAACGGTGACCAACGTGCATTCGGTATGGGAGGGCGAGGGCGCGCAACGGCACATTGACACCTACGTCACATTTCAAATCGGGGAGAATGTGAAAGGCAATGCGGGTTCTTCGTACACGATCCGGATCCTTGGCGGCACAGTGGGCGACGAGACCATGGAAGTTACCGACACGCCGAAATTCAATGTCGGCGACCGCGATGTCCTTTTCGTCGAGCACAACAATGAGCAGTTTGTTCCGCTGGTCGGGATCACCCATGGCCGCTTTCACGTCCAGCGCGATGAACAGACCGGCCGCGACATCATCCTAAATGGCGAAGGCGAACCCGTTCGTGATCTGACGAAGCTGGGCCGTGAAGAGGAATCTGCCACTGCGGCGGAAGCAATTTCGCCCGACCAACTCAAGGCTGCCGTTCAAAAGCAGCTGACCGGTCAGGCTAATCATCCAGCACAATAATTCGCGCTGGCGATATTCGGTTGTTCGTCACGGCAAATCCGTCCTGCGGCGGATCGATCCTAGCGACGCCCGACGGCGTCTTTGAGATCGTCGTCTTTTCTTTGCTGCTGAATTTTTTGAATGACCGAGTGCGTCGTATCCAACGAATGCTTTGCCCAATCGTGTTCGTAGATCGGTCTCGGTGACGGAGCGGACTGGGCGGCAGTTTTGGCTTCTGCCGGTTTTTGCTTGCTGCGCTTTTGCAGAAAGAACAATCCACCGCCGATTCCGGCGATAACGAGAAAGATCATCAGACCTCGCATGGCTGTTATGCAGCATGCGCCGAGCCAGAGTCGTTGCCGTAAACTTCGGCCAATGGTAACTATCAGGATGAGTTCGAGGCGGCCGCTATTGATTGCGCTATGCGCGATTTTGCTCACGCCCTTAGCGTCCGCTCAAAATTATCAGGGTCGCGAGCTGGTCAAAGCCACGCTCCTCGCCAACTCGTCCGCCATTATTCCTGGCAAACCATTCGATGTCGGTCTGCTCCTGCGAATGGCTCCGGGCTGGCACACGTATTGGAAATTTTCCGGCGACGCCGGCCTTCCGACTGAAATTAAATGGAAACTGCCGCCCGGTTGGAAAGTCGGTGAGATCGAGTGGCCGATTCCGGTCAAGACAAACGATCCTGGCGATATCCAAACCTACGGTTACCAAGACGAGATCCTGCTGATGCAGGAAATTACGCCCCCGGTTAAGATCGACATCTCGCCGGTAAAACTCTCCGCGGAAGCGAATTGGCTTGTCTGCGAAAAAATCTGCATTCCAGGCGGCGCGAATCTGGAGCTCGAGTTGCCAACCTC
>Ga0209267_1000894_pt1 | contig 21005 bp, 19 predicted proteins | sample GraSoiAngelo_137_FD_185894 | JGI IMG/M metagenome (GOLD analysis project Ga0209267, IMG submission 185894) | Grasslands soil microbial communities from the Angelo Coastal Reserve, California, USA - 14_0929_09_30cm (SPAdes) (version 2) | ecosystem: Environmental > Terrestrial > Soil > Grasslands ... | reverse complement strand
CCATTGGCAGCCATCTCGATGGCGACCGATCTCCTCCAACGGCTGGGGCCCCCGCCGTCGCAGGCGAACGTGCTGTCGCGTATTGCATCCAGCGCCGCGCGCATGGACCGGATGGTCGTCCAGCTGCTCGACCTGACGCGGGCGCGGCTGGCCGGCGGCATTCCGCTAGACCTCAAACCGGGAACCAATCTTGCGCTGATCGCCGCGGCGGCGGTGGAAGAGCTGCGGATCGCGCATCCGCAGGCCCGGGTGATCGTCGACGCCCCGAGGGAAGTGATGGGCGATTGGGACCCGGATCGAATGGCCCAGGTCGTTTCCAACCTGGTGGCGAACGGAATCCAGCACGGGGCCGGCGCCGAGGTCGAAGTCCGGGTGAAAAGCGCGAACGCCTCCGCGATCCTGGAGGTGCACAACGGCGGTCCGCCCATACCCCCCGACCTCCTGCCGCGGATCTTCGGGCCGTTTCGCCGCGGCGCGAAGACGGGAGCGAAGCAGGCGGGCGGGCTCGGACTGGGGCTCTTCATCGCGCGGCAGATCGTCCTTGCACACGGCGGGAAGATCGGCGTGCGCTCGGCGGAAGGGGACGGGACGACGTTCACCGTCGCCTTGCCGTCGGAGGCCGGCCAGCGAAGCGGAGCTGCGAGGGTTGCCGTCGCGTCTGCTCGGGGCGCAGGGGGCTGTCTGTTGCCGGGGCGCTCCGCTCTTTGACTTTCCAGCATCGCTGGAAGGATCATCAGCCTCCCAGGCGCTGTCGGAGGTCTCCCCATGGCACCTCGACGCGGAACCACACGCCGCCGATTCCTGAAGTCCACCGCGCTCGCCGTCGCGGGGCTGGGCTTGCCCCGGGCGCTCGGCGGCGCGACCGCGGATCTGAAGCTGAAGAAGCCGATCAAGATCGGTTGCCAGACGATCCTCTCCGGTCCGCTGGGCGGGTACGGCGAGTTCATGCGCAAAGGCGCCACGCTGGCGATGGAGGAGATCAACGCCCAGGGCGGAATCGGCGGCAGCCCGATCGAGATCAGCTTCCGCGACGAGGAGCTGAAGGTCGACGTCGGCGTGAAGAACGCACGCTACTTCGTCGAGGACTGGGGCGCGGATTTCCTCATCGGGATCGATTCCAGCGCCGTCGCGCTGGCCGTCGGCGAGATCATGCCCTCCCTCGACCGGGTCCTGATCGTGACCCACGGCGCCACGGAGAAGTACAACGAGGACCTGGTCTTCAAGCGGCACGTGCGCCAGTGCTTCCGCGTCTGCGTTCCGGTGTACCAGGACGGTATCGCCTCGGCGCTGGTGGCGAAGGACTTGCCGGTGAAGCGATGGGCCACCATCTCGCCGGACTACGAGTACGGCCACACCTCGTGGAGGATGTTCCGCGCCTACCTGAAGCGGTTCAAGCCGGACGTGGAATTCGTGGGAGAGAGCTTCGCCAAGTTCGGCACCGTCGACTTCTCCAGCCACATCAGCAAGGTGATGGGCTCGAGCCCTGAAGGCATCTTCTCCACCGAGTGGGGCGGCGAGGCCGTCACCATGGTGAAGCAGGCGAAGCTCTTCAAGGTGTTCGAGCAGACCAAGGCGTTCATGATCGGCATGGGCGCGGCGATGGACGTGCTGCAAGGCCTCGGCGCGGACTACCCCGACGGCGTCTGGGCTTCGGGCCGGTACTACTTCGGCTACCCGGATTCGGCCGAGAACAAGCGGTTCAACGACGCGTTCCGCAAACGCTGGGACACGTACCCGAGCTATCCATCCGAGACGGCGTACACCGCGGTGCAGGCGCTGAAGAAGGCGGTGGAGAAAGCGCGATCGGTGGAGACCGAGAAGGTGATCGAGGCGCTCGAGGGCCTCGACCTCGATCGACCCGCGGGCAAATGCGTGATCCGCAAGGAGGACCACCAGGCCGTCTACGCGGTGCCCTGGGGACAGATCCGGCACGACCCGAAGTTCCCCATGCCCACGTTGACGAACCTCAAGCTCTTCACCACCGACGAGTACTACCGCAAGCCGCCGTTCGCGCCGGTCGAGGGTTAGGTGCTCTTCCAGGGCCTCGTCGGCCTGAGCGAGGCCATGTACCTCTGGCTGGTCGCGGCGGGCCTCTCGCTGATCTTCGGCGTGATGCGCGTCCTCAACTTCGCGCACGGAAGCCTGTACATGCTCGGAGCGTACTTCGCCTGGGTGGCGTTCCGGGTGAGCGGGAGCTTCTGGGTGGCGCTGCTCGCCGGTCCGCTCGTGGTTGCGGCGGTGGGTTGGGCGATGGAGTTCGGCTTCCTGCGCCGCGTCTATTCCGCGCCCGAGGCGTTCCAGCTCCTGCTCACCTTCGCATTCGTGCTCATGCTCGACGACGCGGTGAAGCTCGTCTTCGGGCCGGTGTACCAATCTCCGCCCACGCCTGCGGCGCTCTCCGGCGCGGTGCTGATCGGGCATTCGGTCCTGCCGACGTACCATCTGTTCATCCTCGGCGTCGGCGCCCTGGTCGGCTTCGGCCTCTGGGTCTTCCTGGAGAAAACGAGCTTCGGGCTCGTCATCCGCGCGACCGCGGCCGACCGGGAGATGGCGCGCGCTCTCGGCGTGCGCGCCTCCCGGCTGTTCACCTGGGTGTTCATCCTCGGTGCCTGGCTGGCCGGCCTGGGCGGGGCGCTGTCCATGCCCGTTCGCGCCATCTCGCCGGGGATGGGCGAGTTCATCATCATCGAGGCGTTCGTGGTGGTCGTGCTGGGCGGGCTCGGGTCCCTGCGCGGCGCGTTCGTCGGGTCGCTGCTGATCGGGCTGCTGCACGCCTACGGCCTGCTGTTCATGCCCGTGTTCGAGCTGGCGCTGGGCTACATGGCGATGGCCCTGGTGCTCATCGTGCGGCCCTGGGGCCTCTTCGGCATTCGCGAGGGATGAATGCGCGCGCGCCTCGCCGCCGGAGCGGTGCTCGCCGCCGTGGTGCTGCTGGTGCCCGCGATCGCCGGGCCATTCCTGCGCTACCTCGTGCTCAACATGCTGCTCCTCGCGCTCCTCGCGCTCTCGTTCAATCTATTGTTCGGCATGACCGGGCTGCTCTCCTTCGGCCAGGGCGCCTTCTACGCGGGCGGCGCATACTCGGCCGCGCTGCTGCTGCGCGCGGGCGTCCCGCTTCTCTGGTCCATCCTGCTCGGTGCGCTCGCCGCCGCGGCGCTGGCGGCGGTCCTCGGCGTGTTCTGCGTCCGGCATACGCGCATCTACTTCTCGATGCTCACCCTGGCGTTCGGCATGCTGGTCTACGCGGTGGTGTGGAAGTGGACCGACGTGACCGGTGGCGACGACGGTCTCATCGGCATTCCGCGCGGCCGGATCGGGCTTCCCGGTCCCCTCGACTTCAGCCTGGACTCCCCCGCGCGCTACTACCTGTTCGCCGCCGTCTTGGTCCTGCTTTCGATGGCCGCGCTGCACCGGCTCTCCGCATCGCCTCTGGGGCTCTCGCTTCGCGCCATCCGGGAAAACGCCGAACGCGCGGAGTTCAGCGGGGTCAAAGTGCGGCGCACGATCTACATCGCGTTCGTCACGGCGGGTCTCTTCGCCGGCCTCTCCGGCGCGCTGCTCGCACCGCTGGAGCAGACGGTCTCGCCCTCGACCGCGCATTGGACCAAATCCGCCGAGCCGGTGATGGCGACCCTCATCGGCGGCCCTCTCTCCTTTCTCGGACCGATCCTCGGCGCCGTGGTGTACATCGGGCTCAAGGAGCTCATCGTCCGGTTCACCGAGTATTGGCTCCTGGTGTTCGGGCTCGTGCTCCTCGCCACCGTGCTCACGTTCCGTGGCGGCCTGGTGGGCGCTGCCAGCCGGCTGAGGATGCGGAGGCGGCAGGCATGAGCGCGGTCCTCGAAGTGCGGGGGTTGCGGAAGTCGTTCGACGACTTCACCGCCGTCGCCGGGATCGATCTCGCCTTGCCCGAAGGCGGCATCACCGCCGTGATCGGCCCCAACGGCGCCGGCAAGACGACCTTCATCAACCTCCTCAGCGGAAAGCTGGTCCCCGACGGCGGCCGCATCGTCTTCGCAGGAGCCGACGTCACGCGCCTGCCGCCCAGCGCCCGCGTCCGCGCGGGAATGGCGCGAACGTTTCAGATCACGAACGTGTTCCCGCTGCTCTCGGTGGAAGAGAACGTGGCGGTGCCGGTGCTCGCCCGCGCGGGCCTTTCGCTCGAGCCCCGGCGCAGGGTCGACGCGATCGGTGAGGCCCACGCGCAGGTCCGCAGCCTCCTCGAGACCGTCGGGCTCAGCGCGCGTGCAGCCGATGCCGCCGGAGTGCTCTCACACGGCGACCGGCGCCTGCTGGAGATCGCGCTGGCGCTCGCCTCCGAGCCGCGCCTGTTGCTCCTCGACGAGCCGACTGCCGGCATGGGGGCCGCAGAGCGCGATCGCGTGCTCGCGCAGGTGCGCGCGCTCGCTGCCCGTTCGTCGCTCACCATCCTGCTCGTGGAGCACGACATGGAGGTGGTGTTCGGGCTGGCGGCCCGCATCGTCGTGCTGCACCAGGGGAGGGTGATCGCCGACGGCGCGCCGCAGCAGATCCGCGACGATCGGCGCGTGCGCGAAGTCTATCTCGGCGACGCCGACGTGGTCCCTCCGCCGGGGGAGGCCGCGGCGCAGACCGGTGCGTCCCTCCTGGAGGTCAGGCACCTCGATGCGGGCTACGGGCTCGCGCATGTGCTGCACGACGTGAGCTTCACCGTGGCGCGGGGAGAGATCGTCGCGCTGCTCGGCCGCAACGGCGTCGGCAAGACGACCGCGCTGCGCAGCCTCTCGGGGTTGAACGCGCCGTGGCGCGGAAGCGCGATCGAGCTCGCGGGCAGGCCCGTCGCGGGCGAGCCTCCCGAGCGCCTTGCCGCCCTGGGCGTGAGCTACGTTCCCGACGATCGGCGCATCTTCGCGGACCTGAGCGCGGCGGAGAACCTGCGCGTCGCCATGCTGGCGCTGCGGCGCGAGAGGACGCGCTGGACGCGGGAGCGCATCGAGAAGATCTTCCCGCCGCTTGCGACGCTCTGGGACCGCAAGGGCCGCCACCTTTCCGGGGGCGAGCAGAAGATGCTCGCCATCGCGCGCGCCCTGGCCACGGACCCTTCGCTGCTGCTCCTGGACGAGCCGTCGGAAGGCTTGAGTCCGCTCATCGTCCGCATCCTCGCCGACGCGCTCGCCCGCATCCGCGGCGAAGGCGTGACGGTGCTGCTTGCGGACCAGAACCTCATGTTCGCGCGCGCGGTGGCCGATCGCGCGCTGGTGATGGAGCGCGGCCGGCTGGTGCACGTGGCCTCGCGTGCCGACCTCGCCGGGAACGATCCCACGCTCCAGCGCCTTCTCGCGGTGTGATGTCAGCGCGGCTCGGCCGTCATCTCGACTGGAGGCGCGCGACGTCGCCCGGCTTGAATTCGCGGGCATCCATCGGGTCCTCGAGGACGAAGGCGACCAGCCCGGGCCCGCGCTCGGCGGCGCGAGCGGGATCGAGCGCGGCGACGCGAGCTTCGTTGAGGAAGGGCCGTTTTCCCAATTCGATGCGAGCTCCACGCTGGAGCGGGCGTGCGAATATCACGGGCACGCACTGGACGCCGCCCTCGTTGATCAGCAGCGCCGCTTCGACCTCGAATTCCATGGCCGCACTTCTTCTATGCACGATCGCCGGTCGATGCATTCACCTTCGCTGCCGTGTCGCCTGCCATCCCACGCCGGGGACATGGCCGCTCTCGCCAGTGAGCTCCCACCGCACCAGCGAAACGGGGATCAGCCCCGACGCGTCGATCTCGTCGATGGCCTGGCGCAGGGTGAACGCGCTTCCCAGCTGCCGCGCCCGCGCCGAGAGCAGCTCGTCGATCTCCAGTTTTCCGAGCAGGTAGCTGGTCCCATACCCGGGCTGCTGCAGATAGAGATGCTGCTCGAACCACACCGTCCGGCCGTCGAGCCTTAGCCAGCCTCGCGGCGTGCGGTCAGAGGCGAACCGCGCCGCTTCTTCGAGGGACAGCTCGTTCGCGTGCATGCGCAGCTCTCCGAGCGCCCGTGCAGCTCTCTGCGCGAGGAGGATGTAGACGAGCTCGCGCGAGCGTGGGCGGCTGTCGCAGAGCCCCGCCTTCATCATCAGCTCTTCCATCGCGGTCGCGAACCCTTCGCTGCGCGAATCGAAGATGTTGTAGAGCAGGGCGCCGCGGCGGATCGGGCTCGGGTGCGGCTCATGCTGCATCCGAGCCAGTTCGATCCAGTGGTGGCTGTGCGTGCGCATCAGCACGGGGTCGCGATAGTCGACCTCGACGAAGAACTCGAGCGGGCGCGCCGCGGTGTATTGCCCCAGGTGCGACCGGAGGGCGCCGTCCATGTAGGGCCGCACGGTGAGGATCTCGTGCTGCGCCAGGAAGGCCATGTACTCCGTCACCGCGGCGCTGAACCTGCGCTGGTGCTCTTCCACGCTCGCAACGGGGGCCTGGGGCGGCAGCGCGCGGTTGTGCTGCTCCTCCAGGGCAAGCGCGGCGGTGGCGCGCGCCAGCTCGCGCCGGGCGAGCGTCACCTCGTCGGCCCAGGTGTACGGAAGAAGCTGCACGTTCGCGAGGTACCAGTCGTAGTTCTCGACGCCGATGCCAGAAGGCCCGGTCTTTGCCGGCGCCTGCGCCTTCAGCCAGACGACGAATTCCTCGGTCGCGTCCAGCGCGCGCTGCGCCGCCGCGGCAAGCACAGGATGCCCGCGCGCTTTGTCGCGCAGATCCATCAGCAGTTCCCGCTGGTCCTCGATCGAACGGATGCCATGGCTCCAGAGGTCTCGCGCATTGCCCGTCAGGTTGCCGCGGGCCTGCCGCAGCAATGCGGGGATCGGCGCGAGCTGCTCGGCGAGCTCAGCGGCCTGCTGCGCCGGCGGAGGAAGGCGCCAGCGCCAGAGCTCGACAGTGCCGGAGGCGAAAGGACCTTCACGAGCCGGTTGATCGCTCTCGTCGGCGACCACGCTGACGTAGAAGGCCGGATTCCTTTCCCAGGGCCGCAGGACCCTGTGGTCGAAGTCGAGGCCGTTCATCTCGGCGCGCACGGCGTGGTAGTCCGCCTGCTGCACGACAGGCCAGTCTCGCGGGTCGATCGCCGCGAGCCTCTGCTGGTATCCAGCCAGCGCCCGGTGCTGCGCCGCCATCGCCGCGGGCGTGTAGTCCGGGACGCCGTCGACGAGCCTCGGCTTCTGGAACTGGCGCCAGTCGGCGAACAGCGAGATCAGATCAGCGTACTTCATCGAACGAGCCAACGACGGGCTCGCGCCGGCGCACGAACTGAGGACCGCGAGCAGGACAGTGTGAAACAACGGTCTCGAAGCGCGTCGGTCGCGAAATCTTCGCATTCCTTCCGGACTGCCTTCATGTCGCGCGCAGGGCGGCACTTCGCACCATCTCGACCCCGGCGGCGCGCATCTGCTCGATCGCGCGCGCGACGTCCCCCGGCTGCAGCTCGACGCCGCGGGTGCCGTCTTCGACGACGAGCATCCGGAAGCCGAGCCGCCGCCCATCGAGCGCGCTGAACTTCACGCAGTAGTCCGCGGCGAGCCCGAGCACGTAGACCTCGGTCGCTCCGCGTCCCTTCAGGTAGTCGCCCAGCCCCGTCGACTTGCGGTGCGCGTTGTCGAAGAACGCGCTGTAGCTGTCGATGGCAGGGTCGGTACCTTTGCGGAAGATGGCCTCCACGCGGTTCATCTGCAGCCTGGCGGCGAACTCGGCGCCGCGAGACCCCTGCACGCAGTGGTCCGGCCAGAGGACCTGCGGAAGACCGCCCAACGCGGCAAGATCGCCGGGCCTCCTGCCGGGATGGCTGGACGCGAAGCTTCCGTGGCCGGCGGGATGCCAGTCCTGCGTCGCGACCACCAGGTCGAATCGGGGCTGCAGCTCGTTCGCGATGGGGATGACTTCGTCCCCGCGGGGGACGGCCAGCGCGCCGCCGGGGAGGAAGTCGTTCTGGATGTCGACGAGAATCAAGGTTCGCATCCCGCGCACTATGCTCCGGATGCGGCGCCGCTTCACCCACCGCCCAGCCCCGGCGAATCGATCGGCAGCCCGGACGTCGTCCGAGCCGGCATGCGCGATGCGCCGACAATGAGCACGGTTTCGGGGTCACGTTCTGGGAGGTGCATCATGGCCGGTATTTCGCGGACGAAGAGAATCGGTTCGGCGCTGCTCGGCGCTGCCTTTCTGCTGACGACGGCGACCAGCACCGCGCTCGCCGAAGAAAAAGCGGAGGCGCAGGGCTCGGCTGCGCAGCAGGCTCCGCCGAAGAAGCACAGCAAGCTGAAGGGCGCGGTCGTCGGAGGGACCGGCGGCGCCATCGTCGGCGGCAAGAAGGGGGCGGCGCTCGGAGCGGCCGGCGGCGCGCTGTACCAGCACCACAAGAACAAGAAGGAAGCGAAGCAGCAGCAGAAGTCGCAGCAATAAGCCGTCGGCAGGTCGTTGGCATGGGCGCCGCGTCCCGACCAACGCGGCTCGGACTCGCCCCGGGACGAGTTCATTGGTGAACATTCAGTTCAACCGGTTGAACCAGTGGGTCGAGCGGAGACCTGCTCGAGGTTCGCCCCCGTAGTGTCCCGAGCGGGCTCGATGTACAGCGCTGCAGAGGAGGCCATCGATGGGACGGCCAGGGAAGGTTTCTGGCAGCGGGGGCCAGATCCTCGTGCAGAGCCTGCTCGCGCAGGGCGCCGACCAGATCTTCTGCGTTCCTGGCGAAAGCCACCTGGCCGTGCTCGACGCGCTCTACGACGCTCGCGACCGGATCAAGCTGGTCGTCTGCAGGCACGAGAGCGGCGCATCGAACATGGCCGACGCTTGCGGCAAGTTGACGGGCCGACCCGGCATCGCGCTGGTGACGCGGGGACCGGGAGCGTGCAACGCGTCCATCGGCATTCACACCGCCTTCCAGGACTCGACGCCACTGCTGCTCCTCGTCGGCCAGGTGCCGCGCGCATTCGCGGATCGCGAAGCGTTCCAGGAGATCGACTACCGGCGCATGTTCGGGCAGATGGCGAAGTGGGTGGCGCAGATCGACGACCCGCGCCGCGTCCCCGAGTACGTACGCCGCGCCTTCCAGACGGCGACGTCCGGCAGGCCGGGACCCGTGGTCCTGGCGCTACCGGAGGACATGCTCAACGAGAGCGCGGAGGCGCCGGCGGCGCCGCGCTACCGGCGCGTGGCGGCCGCGCCGCACCCGCAGCAACTCGAGCGCCTTTCGACGCTGCTCGGCGCGGCGCACCGGCCGATCGTCATTGCCGGAGGCAGCGGCTGGACAAGCGACGCGTGCATGGACCTGCGCCGCTTCGCGGAAGCGTGGCAGCTTCCGGTCGCGTGTGCGTTCCGGTTCCAGGACCTCTTCGACAACGATCACCCGCTCTATGCAGGCGACGTCGGGATCGGCGTCAATCCCGCGCTCGCGCAGCGCATCCAGGTGGCAGACGTTGCGCTGGTCCTCGGGGCCCGGCTGGGGGAGATCACCACCAGCGGGTACACGCTTTTCGAGGCTCCCACGCCGAAGCAGACGCTGGTGCATGCGCATGCCGGCGCCGAAGAGCTGGGTCGGGTCTACGCGGCCGACCTGCCCATCAACGCGGGAATGCCGGAGCTCGCCGCGGCGCTCGCGGAGCTGCGCCCGCCGGCGAAGCTGGCCTGGACGGCCGAAGCGGCTGCCGCCCGAGCCGACTACGTGGGCTGGAATACGCCCGTGCACGTGCCCGGGCCGCTGCAGCTGGCGGAGATCGTCCATCACCTGCGCATACGGCTACCCCCCGACGCGATCGTCGCGAACGGCGCGGGCAACTTCTCTTCCTGGCTGCATCGCTTCTATCGCTACCGGCGCTTCAAGTCGCAGCTCGGTCCGACCAGCGGTGCAATGGGATACGCAGTGCCGGCGGCGGTCGCGGCGAAGTCCGTCCATCCGGACCGGGTCGTCGTCGCGTTCTCCGGAGACGGTGATTTCCTCATGAGCGGCCAGGAGCTGGCGACGGCGGTGCAGCACCGGCTACCGGTGATCATCCTGGTCGTGAACAACGGCTGCTACGGAACCATCCGGATGCACCAGGAGCGGAGCTATCCCGGGCGCGTCCACGGGACACGGCTCGAGAACCCCGACTTCGCCGCGTATGCGCGCTCGTTCGGCGCCTTCGGCGAGCTCGTCCAGGCCACCGAGCAGTTCGCGCCTGCCTTCGAGCGCGCGCTTGCGTCCGGAACGTCCGCCCTGCTGGAGCTGCAGCTTTCGGAGGAAGTGATCACGCCAGGCACGACGCTGTCCGCGATCCGGGCGCGAAAAGCAAAAGGCCCGGCCGCCTGATGGCAGCCGGGCCTGATGCACGCCTCGGAGGTCAGTCGCCGCCGCCGCCGTGACCGCCGTGACCGCCGCCGCCGTGGCCGCCGCCGCCGTTACCGCCGCCGCCGTTGTCACCGCCGCCGTTACCGCCGCCGCCGTTACCACCGCCGCTACCACCCTGATCGTCTTCGCAGTGGTTGTCCTGCCGGTGCTTGCCCTTCCCGCACCTGCTCTTCTCGCCCGACGAACAGATCTCGTCGTCGGCGCACCGGTTGCCGCAGCCGCCACAGTTGTTGCGGTCGCTCCCGGTATCGCCGCAGGACGGGCCATTGGGCACGCACGCGTTTCCCTCGCGATGAGCGCCGCTGCCGCAGCGCACGTGACGTCCGCGCTCGCAGACCTCGTCGTCGCCGCAGCGATCGCCGCAGGCGCCGCAGTTGTTGCGGTCGTTGTCGGTGTCGCCGCATCCGCCGCCGTTCGCTACGCAGCGGTTGCCCTCGCGGTGGTATCCGGCGCCGCAGTGGACGCGATGTCCCTTCTCGCAGATCTCCTCATCGGAGCAGCGGTTGCCACAGCCGCCGCAGTTGTTGCGGTCGTTATCCGTATCGCCGCAGGAGGTCCCGTTGGGGACACAGGCGTTGCCCTCGCGATGATAGCCCGCGCCGCAGCGCGCGCGGTGGCCGTGATCGCAGATCTCGTCGTCGCCGCAGCGGTTGCCGCAGGCGCCGCAGTTATTGCGGTCGTGATCCGTGTCGCCGCACGAGCTCGTGTCCGGAACGCAGGCGTTGCCCTCGCGGTGGTGGCCCGCCTCGCAGCGCACGTGGTGGCCGCCCTCGCAGATCTCATCGTCCGCGCACTGGCTCCCGCAAGCCCCGCAGTTGTTGCGGTCGTTGTCGGTGTCCCCGCAAGGAGAGGGGTTCGCGACACAGCGGTTGCCCTCGCGGTGCGACCCGGAGCCGCAGCGCACGTGGTGGCCGCCCTCGCAGATCTCGTCGTCCGCGCACTTGCTTCCGCAGGCGCCGCAGTTGTCGCGATCGCTGCTGGTATCGCCGCAGGAGCCGCCGTTCGGGACGCAGGCGTTTCCCTGCCGGTGGTAGCCGGATCCGCAGCGGACGCGATGCCCGTGATCGCAGATCTCGTCCTCGCCGCAGCGATTGCCGCAGGACCCGCAGTTGTCGCGATCGTTGTCGGTATCTCCGCAGCGGTTCGCGACGCACTGGTTGCCCTCGCGATGTTCGTTGGGGCCGCAGCTGACCCGATGGCCGTGATCGCAGATCTCGTTCTCGCCGCAGCTCACCCCGCATCCGCCGCAGTTGTTCCGGTCGTTCCCGACGTCGGTCTCGCAACCGTTGCCCACGTCGTGGTCGCAGTTCGCCCAACCGGGGTGGCAGGAGGAGATGTCGCAGGAGCCCTCGCGGCACGCGGAGCTGGCGTGGTCGGCGGAGCAGCGGTGTCCGCAGGCGCCGCAGTTGCGGTCGTCGTTGTCCGTGTCCGTACAGGCGCCGTCACACGACGTCTGGCCGCTGAGACATGCGCTCACGCATACGCCGGCGCTACAGGTCTGGCCGCTGCTGCACGCCTTTCCGCAGGCGCCGCAGTTTGCGCGGTCGCTCTCGAGACGGACACAGAGGTCGCCGCAAGCCGTGTAGCCGTCGTCGCAGACGACGGTGCACGAGATCCTGCCGTGCTCTGGCGCCTTGCAGGCGTTGTTTTCCGCCGGGTCCCCGGCGGCCGCGCTCGCGACGCTTCCGTTCCAACCCCCGCCCGCGCCACACCCGATGCAAATGAATACCGCCGCCGCGCAGACGCCCGCCAGCGACGCGAATCGAATCCTGCTCATGTCAGAACCCCCCGAGCTCGCAGCCGGCGAGCCCCCCTCGGTACGCTGGTCGCGCTCCCGCCTGGCGGCAAGGCTGCCGCCCTCCGGCACCGGGAGCCAGCAGGGCAGCCGGCAGAGCGGACAGGAGAGCGAGCCCACTGCGCCGGGAGCCATGTTGCCTTGGAGCTGCGCAAGAGAGCGCAAGCGGCCCGCTCGCCGGCCGATTAAGAAGCGCGGATTCCCGACCGCAAGGAGGATCGCATGCACCACAGCCGGCTGAGCACGTTCGTGATCGATTGCAGGAGCGAAAACGCCGACGAGGCGGCGCGCTTCTGGAGCGCCGCGCTCGGTCGGCCGATCGAGTCGGCGGACGGGAACTACCGGCAGCTGTCCGGAACCGCCGACGAGCCCATCCTCCTCGTGCAGAAGGTCGATCATCCGGGCCGCATCCACCTGGACATCGAGACGGACGACATGGAGGCGGAAGTGAAGCGGCTCGAGGGTCTCGGAGCGCGCCGCGTCGCATTCGTGAAGACCTGGTGGGTGATGGAGGCCCCGACCGGCCAGCGCTTCTGCGTGGTCAATCCGCAGCGGGGGCCGCTGGCCGGGCGCGCGAACGAATGGGATGGACCTCGGGCCCCCCGATGACGCGGTTGTCGCCCGCGAGACTCCGGACGGCGCCGGCACTGGCCAGCGGGCCCCGCGCGGCTTAAGTCAAGTGCAGGACTACGGCGCTGGTCTGGGGCCGAGGAGTGTTCGATGCCGAGCGGGACCGTGAAGTGGTTCAACGACGCGAAGGGATTTGGGTTCATTACGCCGGACGGCGGCGGCAAGGACGTGTTCGTCCATCACACCGCGATCCAGTCGGAGGGATTTCGCAGCCTGGCCGAGGGCCAGAAGGTCGAATTCGACGTGCAGGAGGGTCCGAAAGGACCGCAGGCGGCGAACGTTCGCAAGGTCGGCTGAGCAGCCGCATCGGCGCACGCGGGAGCCGCACGCGCGCGCCGGCGGCGGCGAGCCTCAAGTGTCAGTGTTCGCGTCCGTTCGCGGCGGAGCAGCGGGGGGTTCTCGTGTCCTCGGTGCCACTCCCAGTGTGCGCGACCGGCGATGCGCCCCGGGTATGGCAAATGGCGTGTGAGGTCTCCTTGAAACCTACCGACGGTTCTCGCTACGAGCAGAAAGAGCCGCGGGAGGGGAGATGCACACGAGCAGCACGGCCGGATCGGTGGTCCGTTGAAATCGGATCACCTCCCCGCTCCCCGCTACCCGGCGTCGCTCAAGGTCTCGTTCTCGGTCCGGGCCGGGCTCCTCTCCGCGGAAACGACGAACATCAGCGCCACCGGCATGTTCGTGCGGACCTCCACGGAGCTGCCGGTCGGCGCGCTGGTGCCGGTCGCGCTCGAGCTGCCCGACGCCGATCGCCCCGTTCCCGTCCAGGCGAAGGTCATCCACGTCCGATCGCCATCCCTGTCCCGCGCGACGCGCCTGGACCCCGGCCTCGGCGTCGAGTTCGTGGACGCCGATGACGCCTTCCGCGCCCGCGTCGATCGGTACATCGAGTCCATCCCCCGGCAGAGCAAGCTCCCGTCGGTGCGGCTTCTGTCGATGGCCCGCGATCTCTTGCGGACGCATGGCTGGACACAGCTGCTGGAGCGCGATCCGGGAGGAAGCTTCTGCCTCACCGGCGCTCTGATGGAAGCTGCCGGCGACGACGACGCGCTGTACCGGCGCGCGCTGTGGTCCGTCGGCGAGCGCCTGAACGTTCCGGCGTGCTCCCTCGGCGGGTACGGGTGCCACTGCGCGATCATCGGGTGGAACGATCAGGAAGGCCGCACCAAGCACGAAGTGATCGCGAAGCTCGAGGAAGTGATCCGCGCCCAGTTGGTCGCCGGCGCGTCTCCCTGACACAGCGCGGTCACGACGTTCCGATGTTCGCCGAGAGGGGACCGGGCGACCGGCCCTTCGCGCGCGCGATCATCTGCGCCGCTTCGTCGAGCTGCGCGAGCGTGCCACTGTCGATCGGCACCGCATCGGCGCGCGCCTTGCGACAGCGGCGTTCGGGATCGCCAGGCATCAGGATCGAATCGATCTCTCCGCTCAGGGGGGCGGATCGCACCCAGTCGATGAACGCCCGCGCCTCCATCTCGTAAGTGCCGAGTGAACCCAGCCTCGCCGGGTCGAAGACGAGGGCGAGCATGTTGTTCCAGATGGCGCTCTTCATGGTCATCGTTTGCGGGCGCGTGGTCGGTCCGCCGATCAGCGCCGCGGCCAGCAGCTCGCAGATCATCGCCAGCGCGTATCCCTTGTGGGCCGCGAAGGTGACGAGCGCGCCGCGCGGGCCTTCCTCGGGCTCGAACATCACCGCCGGGTCGCAGGTGGGACGGCCCTCGGCATCGATCAGGCACGAGGGCGGCACCTCGACTTTCCGGTTGTAGGCGACGCGCACCTTCCCGTGCGCGATCGCGCTGGTGGCGAAATCGAGCACGATCGGGTCGCCATCCGGTCCCCGGATGCCGACCGTGAAGGGATTGGTGAGAAAGCGAGCCTGCGCGCCGCCGTAGGGCGCAACCATGGGCGGCGACGACACCGCGTTCGTGAAGTGGATCGAGACCATGCCGCCGGCCACCGCCTGCTCTGCCCAGTGGCCGACGCGGCCGATGTGGTGGGCGTTCCGCAGACCCATCACGCACACGCCGTGACGGCGCGCGCGCTCGACCGCGATCTCCATCGCCTGGAACCCGATCGACTGGCCGAGCCCCCGATCTCCATCGACGGTGAGGAGGCTGCCGGTATCGGCGACGATCCCGACGGTGCGGTTCAACTGCAGATCGCCCTCGAGCAGCGCCCGGACGTAGCGCGGCGTCATTCCGACGCCATGGGAATCGTGTCCGGAGAGGTTGGCCGCCACCAGGTGGTCGGCGACCAGCCCCGCCTCGCGCTCGCCGGAGCCCGCGCAGCGCCAGAGATCGACCGTCCATCGGTGCAGCGTCGCCGGAGGAATGAGGTGCTCAGCCATGTCTGCTATGCCTCGACCTCTCCGCCCAGGTAAGCCGCCTGCAGCCGGGGATCGCGGGCCAGCTCGCCGGCCTGCCCCTCGAGCGCGATCTCGCCGCGCTCGAGGACGTAGGCTTGCTGCGCCACCTGCAGCGCCATGCGTGCATTCTGCTCCACCAGCAAGATCGTTGTCCCCTGCCGATGGATGTCTCCGACGATCTCGAAGATCTGCCTCACGAGAAGCGGCGCGAGGCCCATCGACGGCTCGTCGAGCAGCAGGATCCTCGGGCGGGCCAGCACCCCGCGCGCGATGGCCAGCATCTGCTGCTCGCCGCCCGAGAGCGCGCCGGCGGGAGCATCGAGACGGCGCTGGAGCGAGGGGAACCGCCGGATCTGCTCCTCGATGGCGGCGCGGGCCTCCTCCCTTCCTCCCGGCCAGGCGCGCGCCTCGGAGCCGATCATGAGGTTCTCGGCGACCGTCATCCGCTGCAGGATCGCCCGGCCCTCGGGGACCAGCACGATGCCGGCCGCGACCGCTGCATGCGACGGGACGCCGGCGAGTTCCTGGCCTTCGAGGCGCACCGTTCCCCGGGCGGGGCGCACCAGCCCGGCGATCGCGTTCAGCGTGCTGCTCTTCCCGGCGCCGTTCGGGCCGATCAGCGCCACGATCTCTCCGGCGCTCACCGAAAGCGAGATCCCGCGCACGGCCTCGACGTGCCCGTACGCGACGCGCAGGTCGCGCACCTCCAGCAGCGGGCCGCTCACTGGCTCTCTCCGAGGTAGGCGGCGATCACTGCCGGGTCCTTGCCGATCTCCACCGGCGTCCCACGCGCGATCACCTTCCCGAAGTTGAGCACGGTCACTCGGTCGCACAGCTCCATCACCAGCCGGACGTTGTGCTCGATGAGCAGCACCGCGCGCCCTTCGTTCGCCACTTCGCGCACGAGCCGGGCCACCGCCGCCGCCTCGTTCGGGTTCATGCCCGCGGTAGGCTCGTCGAGCAGCACCAGCCTGGGCTGCGCTGCCAGGGCCCGCGCGATCTCGACCCGGCGCTGCTCGCCGTACGAGAGATTGAATGCGCGGGTCAGCGCGCGCTCGCGCATCCCCACCCGCGCCAGTCCGGCCTCGGCAGCTTCGCGGGCGGCGCGCTCCTCGTTGCGCGCGGAAGGCAGGAGCAGCAGCCGCCGCCAGACCGGCGCATTGCGGCGCAGGTGCTGGCCGACGACCACGTTGTCCGCGGCGGAGAGCCCGCCGAACAGGCGGATGTTCTGGTACGTCCGCGCCACCCCCAACGCCGCGACCCGGTTCGGTGGCAGCCCGTCGATGCGGCGACCGTCCAACTCGATCTTGCCGCCGGTCGGGCGGAGCAGCCCCGAGACGAGGTTCAGCAGCGTGGTCTTGCCCGCGCCGTTCGGTCCGATGAGGCCGTGCACCTCGCCATCCGCCACGGAAAAGCTGGCTTCGTCGACGGCCCGCACGCCGCCGAATGCCCGGGAGACGCCGCCGAGCAGAAGGCTCATGCGGCCCCTCGAGACCGCCGCCGCAGACGCGACGGCAAGGAGACGAGGCCGTTGGGCAAATAGAGGATCACGGCGAGCAGGATGAGTCCGTTCAGGAGCAGGCGGAACGGGCCGGGCGCGAGGCCGAGCCGCGCGCCGGCCTCGCGCAGGATCTCCGGCAGCAGCGTCAGGAACGCGGCGCCGACCACGGGCCCGTAGAACGCCGCCGTCCCTCCGACCACCGCCTGGACGAGCATCTCCACGACCCGGCCGAAGGCATAACCGCCCGGCGCAACCATGAAGGTGAAGTGCGCCTCGAGGCCTCCGGCGAGGCCCGCCAGCCCCGCTCCGAGCGCCAGCATCGCCATCTTGTGGCCGGTGGTGTAGATGCCCATGGTGCGCGCGGCGGTCTCGTCCTCGCGGATCGCTTCCAGCGCATAGCCGGCGCGCGAGCCGCGGAGGCGTCCGAGGATGAAGAGGGCGAGGGCGAGCGCGAACGCGATGGTCCACAGCTGCGTGCGCTGTGGAATCGCCACCAGGCCCATCGCGCCGTTCGTGTAGTCCCAGTTGACGAAGAAGAGCCGCACCACCTCGCCGAAACCCACGGTGGCGATGGCGAGGAAGACTCCGCGCAGCCGCAGCACCGGAAGGCCGAGCGGCACCGCCACGATCGCCGGCAGCAGCGCGGAGGCGGCCAGCGCCGCGATGAACGGCACTCCGCTCGCGCGCAGCGTGATCAAGGCGCTGGTGTACGCGCCGATGGCCATGAACCCGGCGTTGGCGAGCGAGAGCTGGCCACAAGACAGCGTCGTGTAGACCGAGAGCGCGAGCAAGCCGTTGATGCCGACGAAGGCGAACAGCGACTGATAGGCGAGGAGGAGGTCGGCCATCGCTCAGGCCTCGCGGGCCGCCGCCCGCCCGAACAGCCCACGCGGGCGCGCGATCAGCACGAAGAAGAGGACGGCGAAGGAGACGGCGTCGCGGAAGGAGGAGCCGAGGTGCGCCACCGTGAAGACCTCGATCAGCCCGAGGGCGAACCCGGCGATCACGGCGCCGGGAACGCTGCCCATTCCGCCCAGGATGATCACCGCCAGGCCCTTCAGCTCCACGCCGCGGCCCACGTCGGGCGAGATGGAGTTGAAGGCCAGCCCGAAGAGCACGCCGGCCGCGCCCCCCAGCGCCGAGGAGAGGAAGAACGCCATGGCGATGGCGCGATCGACGTCGATGCCGACGATGCGCGCCGCGCGCGGGCTCTCCGCCACCGCGCGGATCTGCCGGCCCAGCCGGCTGCGCGCGAGCAGGAGGGTGAGCACCGCCATCAGCACCACCGAGATGCCGACGATGCAGAGCTGGAGGAGAGAGGCCGTCGCTGCGCCGATCCGCACCACCCGGTCGGGAAAGGTGCCCGGCGGGAACCGCGAGATGTCCGGTCCGAAGATCTGCAGCGCGATGGCCTCGAACACCGTGGCCATGGCGAGCGAGCTGATCAGTCCGGAGATGTTCGAGTCGGCGCGTCCGCGCAAGGGCCGGAACGCCACCCGCTCGAGGACGATCCCGATCGCGCCGCCGGCGAGGACCGCGGCCGGCAGCGCGACCCAGAGCGACAGGTGCGCGTCGGCGACGAGCGCGAGCGCGATGAACGCCGCGAGCATGAACACCGCCTGGTGGGCGAGGTTCAAGATGTCGAGGACGCCGAACACCAGCGTGTACCCGACGGCGAAGAGCGCGTAGATGCTCCCGAGGAAGATGCCGTTGAGGACTTGCTGGCCCATCTACTGGACGATCTGGAACTTGCCGTCCTTGACCTGCTGCACGCTCGGCTCGTGCTGCGCGTCGCGGCCGGGCGTGAAGGAGAACTTGCCGAGCGGGGTATCGAGGTCCTTCACCTTGGCCAGGCCCGCCACGATGTCCTCGCGTCCCGTCTTCCCCCCGGCCTGCTTGATCGCCTCGGCCAGGATGATCACGCCCGTGTACGCCTGGGCGGAGAACTGGTCGGGATTGACCCCGCCCTTCTTCATCGCTTCGAGGAATTTCTGGTTGGCGGGATCCTGGCTGAGCGAGTTCCAGGAGGTCCCGACCATCACTCCTTCGGCCGCGGCTCCGGCATTCTTGATGAATGCGGGGCTGTTGAAGCCATTGCCGCCGAGGATGGGGCCCGTCCAGCCACGCTGGCGGGCCTGCGCCACGATCGACGACGCGTTGTCTGCGAGGGCGGAGACGACCAGCACGTCGGGCTTCAGCCCGATCAGGGCGGTGAGCTGCGCGTTGTAGTCGCGGTCGGGTTTCGCGAAGGTCTGCGTTCCGAGCACCTTGACGGCCAGGTCTGCGAGCGCCTTTTGCATCACGTCGTAACCCGCCTTGGTGAAGACGTCGTCGTTGCCGTACAGCACGCCGGCGGTCTTGAAGTTGAGCTTCTCCTGCGCCTTCTTGAACGCGCCCGGGATCACTTGCGCCTCGGTCAGCGAGTCGCGCCAGATGTAGTTGCCGATGTCGGTGATCCCCGTGGGCGCTGTGTTGGAGATGGCGAGGACCGGGACCTTCGCCTGCTGCGCGAGCGGGTCGGCGGCGCTGGCGGTGTTCGAGAGCGTCGGCCCGAGGACGGCGCTCACCCGGTCGCGGTTGATGAACTTCTGGAAGACGGTGATGCCCTGCTCCTTGGTGGACGCGTCGTCCTCGATCAGCACGTTGAGCTTCGGCCCGCCGCCGCCGTTGACCTGCTCGACCCCGGCCTGGATGCCGGCGCGCTGCAAGGCGCCGTACGAGGCAGCTGCACCCGTCAGGCTGAGCGCCGCGCCGATCGTTGCCCCTCCGCCCGACGCGGTCGCGGTTCCCCCGGCGCCCGAAGCCGGCGCTTCGGTGCTCTGGTCCTTGCATGCGGCGGCGAGGAGCAGCAACAGGGAAAACGACCACCGGCGCGCGAGGCTCATGGGGTCTCCTTCCCGTCGAGCGATGCTGCGTTATCGCAAGCGCCGGGGGTTCGCAAGACTGGCAGGTTGCGCACGGTTGGAGGAGTGCATAGGCCACGATCATCATGCGCATCCGGCGACAGATCCTCGGCAGCCTGCTCGCAGCTCTCACGTCCCTCCCGCTGCTTGCACAGGGACCCCTCCCTCCTCCGCACTCCTTCGGCCGCGACACCAGGCGTACCGGCGCCTTCACCGGAGCAGGCACGCCGCTGGGATTGACGTGTGCGCCGACGGCGGCCGGGATCGATTGCGCGGGCTTCCTCGCCAGCGAGGTGGATGGCACGGCGCTCGACGTCACGGTCCGGGTTCCCCTTGCAGCCGCTACCTATCCTCTCGTCGTCAACCTGCACGGCTACGGGGGCAGCAAGAACAGTTCGTCCGCCTGGGACGACAAGCTCCTCGCGCTCCGGTATTCGGCGCGGGGTTTCGGCAAGTCGTGGGGCCAGGTAAACCTCGCCGACGTCGGCGTCGAGCTTGGGGATCTGCGCAGCCTGCTCGGGCAGGTGGTCGATGCGGCACCGGGGCTGGGACTGCAACTCGACGGCGGCGCGGTTGCGGTGCTGGGCGCGTCATATGGCGGCGGTCAGTCGTGGCTTGCCGCGCTGCACCCGAAGTTCGACACCCCCGGCAACAACACGGTGCGGATCCGCACGATCGTGCCGATCGTCCCCTGGACGGACCTGCTTGGTGCCTTGCGGCCGAACGGTGATTCGACGAACTCCATCGACGTCCCCGGCTCGTACAAGCTGAGCTACCTGGCGGGGCTGTTCCTCGGCGGATTGCGCCGGGACCGTGACCGCCCTTATCCGAACTACCCCGATTACCTCTTCATCTGGAACGCGTACATCCTCGCGACCGAACCGAACAACCTGCCCCCGATCGGAACCCAGATCGTGGACGGCATCGCCGGCTACCGCTCGATCTGGTGGCAGCAGCAGTTCTTCCAGGCTGTCGATGAGAACGCGAAGGCGGGACTTCCGCAGCTGCCGGTGTTCGAGCTGCAGGGGTTCACGGACGATCTCTTTCCGCTGCCGGAAGCCCTGCGCATGTACGACGCCCTGAAGAAGCTCGATCCGGGTTATCCGATCGCCGAATACTTCGGCGACATCGGCCATCCCCGCGCAGCGACCAAGGCGGGCGAGGTCGATTACGCGCTCGATCGTGTGTTCGAATGGCTGGACTTCCACCTGAAAGGCACGGGGACCGCTTCCTACGACGTGCTGGCAGCGGTGACACGGCCCGCGAGCGTTCCGTTCGACGCAGCGGACGTCCTGCGGGTCCCGTCGGTCGACGATCTTTCGACGGCCTCCGCCACCGAGGACCTTCCCGGCGAAGCGGTCCTCACGTTCGATCCCGCAAATCTCGGCGGCCTTTTTTCGGATCCTTTCGTCTTCACCGGGTGCGAGCAGCTCCAACCCGCTTGCACCGCACCGCCACCGGACGTCGTCCCCGGCGACCTGGCGACCTA
>Ga0209267_1000890_pt1 | contig 21126 bp, 10 predicted proteins | sample GraSoiAngelo_137_FD_185894 | JGI IMG/M metagenome (GOLD analysis project Ga0209267, IMG submission 185894) | Grasslands soil microbial communities from the Angelo Coastal Reserve, California, USA - 14_0929_09_30cm (SPAdes) (version 2) | ecosystem: Environmental > Terrestrial > Soil > Grasslands ... | reverse complement strand
GCGCTCGATGGCGCAGCGCGCCGAGTCAAAGGTTGTCGAAACCGCCGGCAGTCATTCCGTCTATGTGTCAAAGCCAAAGGTTGTGGCCGCTCTCATTGCGCAGGCGGCTCGCGAAGCCAAGTAAGTCGGCGCTGGCGAGGCGGGAGGTTTGGACGTCACGGTAGGTCGACTCGCTCGCTAAGAGTCAATCGATCGCCAGCGCGCGAGGTGTGTTCTTATCGCTGCTCGGGTTGGTCTTGGGCCAGCCCGAGCAGCCTTCATCAGAACCGGCGCATCCTACGACAACCGGTTCATCTCGGTCGTTACTATCGAGGACCGCAAGATTGTGCAATGGCGGGACTATATGGACTCGCTGACTGCCATGACTGCGCTTAGCCCAATTCCGGCCATGCGTTGGCCAACGAGCGAATGACCGCTTTCCGCACCGTAGGCCGAGCCTATAGATGGGCTATAGATGAATGCTGGATGTGCTCGGCCCAGTACCTATTCGACTGTCTTGCGCGATGTGCGCGCTTTCGTCGGCGGCCGCGACATTAATCACAACGATGCCAACCTTTTGCCCTGTCTCAACATAACAGTAAGCGTCGGCGATCTCATCGAGAGAATATCTTCGATCGATGACCGCGCGAAACTGACCCGCCTCCATGCGGGCTTTCAGGAACTCGACAAATGCGTGGCCGCTGCCTCGGGGCGGCAGCGGAACGAGGACCCTGTTGTTTTTTGCGATCGACGACCAGATCATCAGCGGCAGGTACTGCCCCCAGGGTCCGACGTCTGTCGCCATAAACGTCCCCTTGGGTTTCAGCAGTCTGCGGCATCTAAAGAAGCTGGCTTTCCCCACCGCCTCGAAGACGAAATCGAAGGTCTCGCCGATGCGGGTGAAATCCCCTGCGGTATAGTCGATGGCGCGGTCCGCGCCGAGGGATTTGACCAGCTCCAGATGTTGCGTGGCGACGACCGCGGTCACCTCGGCCCCATAGGCTTTCGCAAGCTGCACCGCCGCCGAGCCGATGGCGCCGGAGGCGCCGTAGATCAGGATTTTGTGGCCAGGCCCTACGTGGAATTTTCTAAGCCCCGAGTTGGCATAGAAAGCGCCCTCGCAGGCCACCGCTTCGTCAAAGTACGTGTTTGCCGGCATGATGGCGATTGACGCTCTCTCGGGGATGCAGACATATTCCGCCTGAGCGCCATTGCTCCGCGACGGGCACATGCCGAAGACGCGATCGCCCGGCTTGAACGACATGACTTCGGCCCCCACGGCTTCAACCACGCCGGCGAAATCCATCCCGAAAATTGTGCGCCTCGGCCGGCGCAGCCCGAAGATGAGCCGCCCGATGATGCGGGGTCGCAGCTCACCGCAATCCGTCCGGCTGACCGTCGTTGCATGGACCCGGATCAAGACCTCGCCCGCTCCGGGCGCCGGTTTCGGCGCATCGAGTATCTTTATAACGTCCGGTGATCCGTAACGTGTGATAACAGCGGCTTTCATAATTCGGGGACGATAGACCCAAAACTAATGTCTGAGAAGCGTGGTGGGCGGGCAAGGCTTTTTGGTTTCCACTTCGGTTTCCAATCCACCGTCACCCGGTGTCATCTGGTTTTTAGGCGCTCCGGCTTGATGGCTACGTTGGCCGTGCGCGCTGTTCCTCAAGCGATTCCCAGCGCGCGAACTTCTCCAGTAGCAGCTCCTCGAGCTCCGCGAGCCGTTTGCGGTCGCCGCGCAGCCGCTCGCCTTCCAGTCGGTGATAATCCGGTTCGCTCATGCGCGCGGTTAGCTCAGTTTGCTCGCGCTCTAGCGATTCGATCTCCTCGGGTAGGGCCGCCAGCTCGCGCTCCTCCTTATAGCTCAGGCGCGTGCGGGTCTTGGCGGGAGTTTCACCCGCAGAGCGGTCGCGCGAGCCACGCCGCGCAGGCGTCTTCCCGGCCTCATTCGCGCGACCGACCGGCATCGGCGGCCGCTGCTGCAGGTAGTCGCTGTAACCGCCGGCGTACTCGCGCCACACCCCATTCCCCTCGGCGGCCAGCGTTTGGGTGACGATATTGTCGAGAAAGCGCCGATCGTGACTTACCAGCAGCAGCGTTCCCTTGTAGTCCTGCAGCCGCTCCTCGAGTAGCTCCAGGGATTCGATGTCGAGATCGTTGGTCGGCTCATCCAATAAGACCAGGTTTGCAGGTTGCGCGAACAGGCGCGCGAGCAGGAGACGGTTTCTCTCGCCGCCGGAGAGCATGCTGATCGGTGACTTCGCGCGCTGCGCGGGAAACAGGAACTCCCCCAGATAGCTCACGATGTGCTTGCGCTCGCTCCCGAGCTGCACCCAGTCCGAGCCTGGACTGATGGCCTCGGCGAGGGTTGCGCTTGGATCGAGTTGGGCTCGCAGCTGATCGAAGTAGGCGATGTTCAAGCGGGTTCCGAGGCGTACCGTACCGGCGTCCGGCGCGAGTTCGCCGAGAATGAGACGGATCAGGGTCGACTTTCCCGCGCCGTTCGGGCCGATCAGGCCGATGCGATCGCCACGCATGATCCGCATCGAGAGATCTTCGATAAGCGGTCGGGCTGCGAAGCGTTTGCTCACCCTATCGAACTCGGCCACCAGATCGCCTGAGCGCTCACCGGCATTGAGAGCGAAGCGAATGTTTCCGAGCCGGTCGCGTCGCGTAGCGCGCTCGATGCGCAGTTGCTCGAGACGGCGCACGCGTCCTTCGTTGCGCGTTCGGCGGGCCTCGACGCCTTTGCGGATCCAGGCCTCCTCCTGCTGCCAGAACTTCTCGAAACGGCGCCGCGCGGTGTCCTCCACCGCGAGCTCCTCGTCCTTGCGCTGCTCATAGGCCGCGAAGCTGCCGGGGTAGGAGCGCAGTACGCCGCGATCCAGTTCGATGATGCGGGTGGTGGTCCGATCGAGGAAGACGCGATCGTGCGTGACGACAATGGCAGCAGGCACCTTCAGCAGCAGCTCCTCCAGTCGTTCGATGGCTTCGATATCGAGATGATTGGTGGGCTCATCGAGCAGCAGCAGATCAGGCTGTAGCGCGAGCGCCAGGGCAAGTGCAGCGCGCTTGCGCTCTCCACCCGAACAACTCGCCGGTGAAATGACGCCGGTAAGACCGAAGCGGTGCAGAAATTCCTCGAGGCGCGACTCCAGACGCCAGTGCTCGCGCTCATCGGCTGGCGCCCCTTCGCTCCAGGCCGCGCATGCCGTGGCGCGCAGCAGCAGACTGTCTTGCAGAGTTTCTGCCGGCGGGAGCTGCGGTTCCTGTTCGACGAGCCCAAGCCTCAAGCCCTCGCGTCGCTGCAGTTCGCCGTCATCGAGCCGCGTCTTACCTGCGAGCACACCAAGCAGGGTCGACTTACCGGTGCCGTTGCGGCCGATCAGCCCGAGTCGCTCGCCGGCCCGTATGGTGAGTTGCGCTTCGTCAAGGAGCGGCCGCTCGCCGAAGGCGATCTGCGCATTGAGAAGTGTGATCAGGGACATAGGCGCATTGTCAGGATTGGACCTGCGATCAGAGCACCGACCACGTCAGCTGCGCCACGAAGGAACGATCGCGTCTTCGCGAGAGCCGGGTGGCAGTAATATGGCGGCTTCGCGAACCCTCGCCATCGCCGGAGATAACGCCGTGCCTTCCACACTATCAGTTCGTGCCGCGTTGCTGCTGACGCTGGCTGCCGTTGCCGTCAGCGCGGTGGCGGCGGATGCCCAAGACCCGCTAGCGGCGGCGATTGCCAGCCCCTCGCGCACTCCGAAATTTACGGTGCGCGACCAGTATCGCCATCCGCTCGAAACGCTGCGATTCTTCGGAGTGCGGCCGAACCAGACCGTAGTCGAGATCTGGCCCGGCCGCGGCTGGTATATGGAAATCCTGGCGCCCTACCTGCGCGAACAGGGCAAGTACTACGCCGCCATCGAGGCTCCCGATGTACCGGGCGCAGCGAAGGAGGCTAAGGACAATGCGGCCGTGCTGCGCAAGCGGATCGCGGACGATCCGACTCACCTCGGCAAGGTGGTCGTCACCGAATTGCATCCGCCGCAGCTTACCGAGATCTGCCCGCCTGGGACAGCCGATGTGGTGCTGACGTTCCGTAACGTGCATAACTGGTTAGCAACGGGCGATCAGCAAGCGCACTTCAACGCATTCTTCAAGGCTTTGAAGCCGGGTGGTGTGCTCGGTGTGGTCGAGCACCGCGCGAAGCCGGGCACCAGTCTCGAGGAGATGCGTAAGTCCGGCTATATGGACGAGGACTACATCAAGAAACTGGCGGGGACTGCGGGCTTCCGCTTCGATGCGGAATCGCCGATCAACAACAACCCGAAGGATACCAAGGACTATCCGGAAGGCGTGTGGACCCTGCCTCCGACGCTCGGGCTCGGTGATAAAGATCGCGCCAAGTATCTGGCGATCGGCGAGTCGGATCGGATGACACTGAGATTCGTGAAGCCCGGCAGGTAAGCCCGACCACGGGACGGCGCTTCGAACCCCTGAAGCGAGGATGAACATGGACAGGATGCCCATGCTCAGCGCCAGCGTGAAGCCGTGAATGGGAAAGAGGAAACCGGTCACGCTCGTCGCGAGCCTAAGACCCCTCGAGGCGGGCTCGCGTCAGGACGCGGCAGCAGGCGATCGGTCTCTCTCTTGACCACCGCGTAGCACTCGCAACACAGCCGTTCGAGTTTTGGCCGGTCCAGTATCGTGATTTGCCCACGGCTGTATTCGATCACACCGAGCTTCTGCAACTTGCTGGCGGCTTCGGTGACACCCTCACGGCGGACGCCAAGCATGTTGGCGATCAGTTCCTGCGTCATGGTCAATCGGTTCGCGGACAGGCGGTCGAGAGACAGCAGCAACCAGCGGCACAGTTGCTGGTGCACCGAGTGATGGCGATTGCATACCGCAGTCTGCGCCATCTGCGTGAGCAGCGCTTGCGTGTAGCGCAGTAGCAGAAGTTGCATCTGCCCATCTCGATGGAACTCTACCTTGAATTTCTGTCCGATCAACCGGTAAGCGTGGCCAGCGCTCTGCACGATCGCGCGGCTGGGGGTGGTTTCGCCGCCCATAAACAGCGCGATGCCGATGAGGCCGTCGTTGCCCACCACAGAAATTTCCGCCGACGCGCCGTCTGCTAGAACGTACAGCAAGGATACGATGGAATCGGTCGGAAAATAGACATGGCGCAGGACCTTGCCGGATTCGTACAAAACCTTCCCAAGCGGCAGCGGAAGGAGTCGCAGGTGCGGGGAGAGTCGTTCGCGCTCCGCCTGCGAGAGTGCAGCCAGCAGGTGATTTCGGTGCAGATCGTGGCAGCCGGCCATGGAGACTGTCACCGTGACCTCCAGGGTTGCGAAATCCAGAGCCAGAGTATAGTTCAATCGCCCTCCCCATTATTTGGTGGTCACATCGCCCCGGCGCTTCGATGCTCCATCCCGCGCACTCAATTCAGGGGCGGATTGTCGGGCCCAGCGCCTGGTTACGTGCGAAGATGACGGCGGCACGACTGGCGGGACTGCGAGGACTCAGGAGACTGCGATGGACTGGAAGCTTCGAAGCGCGCAACCCCACCCGCGTCCTGTGAGCTTCGGTTGAGTAGATAGACTGTGGTGAGCGTGCATCCGTCGAAACAATCCTCGACACAATCGAGGAAGCAGAACGCAGGAGGCGTCCGCCGCGGTATGCCGCGCGTATTGATAGTCGATGGCGATGTCGATGCCGCCAATGCTCTCGCGTCATTGCTGCAATCGTCGGGGTACGGTGATGCACGCGTCGCGTACACCGGAGCGACTGCTCTTGCTCTCGTTGTCGAGTTCGCGCCCACGGTTCTGCTTGTGGATCTCGATCTGCCGGACATGAGCGGCTATGACGTCGCCCGGCAGCTTTCTCAACATCCGCAGCTGCAGAACCTGAGACTGATTGCATTAACGGCCAGCAGTGAACACCCCGGCCGCGAACTCGCGCGTGAGGCCGGGATCGAGCGCTACTTGAGTAAGCCCGTCGGCTCCGCGGCCTTGGATGAGCTATTCAGCTGACAACGAACGCGAGCAGACGCATAGACCCTGCATCCACGGTCCCGACCGAACGTAGACATCGTTACGACGCCAGCACCAGACAGGCCGCAAGGCGCTGCCGTGCACCCGGTCGATCGGGGAGATGCAATCGCTGAGTGCGCTCCTCATGCGCACGAAACCTCGGCAAGACGGGGCGGATTACGATAGCCTGCGTTCAGGCTCGTGATCTTTCGGCTTGTCTGCCCTTGGCCCCCGTGTCGTTCCCGGCGCGTGTTCCGGCCGACGTCTGCAACCTCGGAAAGTCTGGCGAACCAAGGAGGCAGGGCTTCCTGCTGCTGCATAGCTTGGACATGTGCGACTTAAATTGAAATCCCTTCTCCACCCCGTCTTCGAGCGCCGCGCTGCGTTCTCACCCTGGAACAGTGACGAGATTCTGCGCGCGGAGCTCTTCAGCATAGAGCGCCTGGAGCAACATGCAGCGAGCCTCGCGGCCGCACAGCAGGTCGTCCAGCGGCCACGACTCCGTCCGTCTCTTCACGCACGGCTGCGCGACAACGAGACGGTGCTACTCGCGGCCTATCGGGCCATCGCAGCAGCCACAGGCGAAGGGCGCGCGATCTCCCCGGCCGCTGAATGGCTACTCGATAACTACCACCTCGTCGAAAAGCAAATCCGCGAGATCCGCCAGGATCTTCCGCCGAGCTTCTATCGACTGCTGCCCAAGCTGCGGGATGGACCGTTTGAGGGCTATCCGCGCGTGCTCGGTGTGGCCTGGGCGTTTGTTGCCCACACTGATAGCCGCTTCGATCCCGAATCGCTCCGTTGTTTTGTCCGCGCCTATCAGCGCGTTCAACCACTGACCATCGGCGAGCTGTGGGCGGTGGCGATCACGCTGCGGGTAGTACTGGTGGAAAACCTGCGCCGCGCCGCTGCACGCATTGTAAGTAGTCGCGCTGCGCGCCAGGGTGCGGACGCCCTGGCAGACCGACTTCTGGGCGTCAACGGTTATACCGCCGAGCCCGACGCTCTGCTCCGGCGCGACACAGACCCCGGGTCCTTCTCACCCGCATTTACGGTCCAATTGCTCCAGCGTCTGCGGGATCAGGACCCGCGAGTGACTCCAGCACTGCATTGGCTCGAGGAGCTCCTCGCCGCGCAAGGAACAACGGCGGACGCGATTGTGCGTGACGAGCAGCAGCGACAGGGCGCGTCAAACGTAACCGTACGCAACCTCATTACGAGCATGCGATTGCTCTCGGACGTAGATTGGCCGGAGTTCTTCGAAAGTGTCAGCTTGGTCGACGATCTGCTGCGTTCCGGGAGCGACTTCGCCGCCTTGGATTTTCCCACGCGTGATCTCTACCGCCGCGCAATAGAGCGCTTTGCACGAGGCTCGAAACTGACGGAACTCGAAATTGCAGCGGCGGCGCTCTCGGCTGCGAATGAGTACGCCGCAACGGGCGACGGACATGGCGATCGCCGCCGCACTGATCCCGGGTACTACCTGATCGCAAACGGGCAACCCGCCTTCGAAGCGACCATCGGCTATAGAAATCCGCGCTTCACCTGGCCCGGGCGGTTCGTACTGGCGGCCGGAGTTGGCAACTACCTGGCTGCGATCGCGGTGGTAGGGTGCACCGCACTGTCGCTGCCCTTATTTGTCCTTAACGCGTGGAGTACTCCCGGCGCCCACCTGGTGTTGCTCGCTCTCCTCGGTCTGATTCCGTCCCTGGATGTCGCCATCGCACTCGTGAATCGCGCCGTCATGCGGGCGTTCGGTGCAACAACCTTGCCCGGTCTCGCGCTGCACGACGGCATTCCGTCACATCTGCGAACCATGGTGGTGGTTCCCGCTTTGCTCACCACTCGCGCCGCACTCGAAGCCCAGATCGCGCGCCTCGAGATTCACTACCTCGCCTCGCCAGACGGCGAACTGTATTTTGCGCTGCTCTCGGACTGGACAGACGCCCCGACGGAAAACGCCGCCGGGGACGAGGCGCTTCTGACGATGGCGGGCGAGGCAATCGCACGGCTGAATCGACTTCACGGCAACGGTTCAGCAGGCGAACGCTTCCTGCTGCTCCACCGCCGCCGGGTCTGGAGCGACGTGCAGACGCAGTGGATGGGATGGGAACGCAAACGCGGAAAGCTACACGAACTGAATCGCCTCCTGCGAGGAGCGACCGATACGAACTTTCAGGGCATCAATGGGCGTGCCCCTGAGGTTCCGTCGGGAGTTCGCTACGTCATTACCCTGGACGCCGACACCAGGCTGTCCCGGGACACGGCGCGTCGCCTGGTCGGCAAACTGGCGCACCCACTGAATCATCCCCGGTTCGACGCTGCAACCGGCCAGGTGGTCGAAGGGTATGCGGTGCTGCAACCGCGGGTCGCGCCGTCCTTGCCAGTCGGTCGCGAAGGCTCACTCTTTCAGCGCGTCTTCTCGAGCGCAAGCGGCATCGATCCATACGCTTCCGCCGTGTCGGATGTCTACCAGGATCTCTTCGGTGAAGGCTCGTACGCTGGCAAGGGCATCTACCATGTCGATGCCTTCGAAGCGGCCCTCGCCGGTCGGGTATCCGACGGCATGCTGCTCAGTCATGATCTCTTCGAGGGGGTCTTTGCGCGCGCAGCTCTGGTTTCTGATATCGAGGTAGTCGAGGAATTTCCAGCGAGGTACGACGTCGCTGCGGCACGCCAGCACCGCTGGGCGCGGGGTGACTGGCAACTGCTGCCGTGGGTCTTTGGAAGAGGCGACGCGGCGGGCGCCATTCGCGGCCGCCGCAGCCTGTCGCTGCTCGCTCTGTGGAAGATGCTGGACAATCTGCGGCGTACGTTGTCGGCACCCGCGAGTATCGCGGCCCTGCTGGCCGGATGGATGTTGCCACGCAACGCCGCGCTCGTCTGGACCACCTTTGTCGTATTGACGCTTGCCGTGCCGGCACTGCTGCCAATTTTCGGCGCCATTGTACCGGGTCGCGCAGGCCTCAAGACACGCAGCCACCTGCGCGCGCTGCGCCAAGACATCAGGCTGGCTGCTTCCCTGAGCGCCTTCCTGATAGCTTTTCTTGCGCATCAGGCCTGGCTCATGCTCGACGCGATCGGTCGAACGCTGTTTCGTCTGTTCGTCAGTCGGCGGAATCTGCTGCAGTGGGTCGCTTCGGCTCAGACGAATCTCGGACCCCGGCTTGACCTGAGCACTGCCTATCGCGGCATGCGCGGAGGCGTGGTCATCGCGACAGTTTCGGCTGCGCTCATGGCGTGGCTCCGGCCGGACGCCTGGGGAGTGGCCATCCCATTCGTCATCCTGTGGATGGCTTCCCCGGCCATCGCCGTATGGATCAGCCTCTCTCCGCGCGTCGCGAATCGCCCGGCAATCTCCGCTGCCGACGCCCGGATGCTGAGACTGGTCGCGCGCCGCACGTGGCGCTACTTCGAGACGTTTGTTACGGCAGACGATCACATGCTGCCACCTGATAACTTCCAGGAAGATCCGCGACCAGTCCTGGCGCATCGAACCTCCCCTACCAATCTTGGCCTCTATCTCCTGTCCGCGGTCAGCGCCCGCGACTTCGGCTGGGCAGGGACCAGCGAGATTGTTGATCGGCTGGAAGCAGCATTGGCGACGATGAGCCGCCTGCAGCGGTGTCGCGGTCACTTTTACAACTGGTACGACACCCGCGATCTGCGCCCTCTGGATCCCCGATACGTCTCGTCCGTGGACAGCGGCAACCTTGCAGGACACCTGATCGCACTAGCGAATACCTGTCGAGAGTGGATTGACGCGCCCATAGTCAATCGCCTGTCCTGTGTCGGGGTCCTGGATGCCCTGCACCTCGCGCGCGAAGCCTTTCAGGAGCTTCCTGACGAGCTGCGCACAAACACGACCACCTGTGTACACCTCGAACACGCCCTCGATGGGCTCGCCGCTGCGCTTGCAGATGAGACGGAACGCGCTGACTGCGCAACGTGGTTGAGGCGCACAGCCCCTCTGGCCGCGACCCTCGCCGATATCGCGCGGGCGCTGGCCGGTGAGCTGGGGGATGAGCTGGGCGGCGAGATTCTCTTTTGGGCCGACGCAACACGACGATCGATCGAGAGTTGGCAGCGGGATCTGAGCCTGACGGCTGAAGCTATCCGGAGTCTGCAGCACCGGCTGGCAACGCTTGAATCCACGGCGCGGGCAATGTACGAGGCGATGCAGTTCGGATTTCTGCTCGATCCCGCACGTCGACTGCTCTCGGTCGGTTACCGCGCGGCCGAGGGCACACTCGATCCGAGCTGTTACGACTTACTCGCTTCCGAGGCGCGTCTGGCAAGCTTCGTGGCCATCGCCATGAACCAGGTACCGGCCCGCCACTGGTTTCGGCTCGGACGCGCGGCCACACCAGTTGGACATGGGGCCGCGCTGATATCCTGGTCCGGATCGATGTTCGAATACCTGATGCCCTCGCTTGTCATGCGTGCGCCGTTCGGCAGCCTTCTCGAACAAACCAATCGTCTGATTGTTCAACGGCAAATACAGTACGGTGCAGAGCTCGGCGTTCCCTGGGGCGTGTCGGAATCTGCCTATAACACGCGCGACATCGAGCTTACCTACCAGTACTCGAACTTCGGCGTGCCGGGCCTGGGGTTCAAACGGGGTCTGAGCGAGAATGCGGTGATCGCGCCGTACGCAACGGCCCTGGCCGCGATGGTTGATCCGAAGCGCTCGGCACTCAATTTCGCGAGACTCATTGCCATTGGCGCGCGCGGTCGTTACGGCCTCTTTGAGGCGCTCGATTACACCCGCAGCCGTCTGCCCGAGGGATCCCGGTTTGCGGTCGTGCGGGCATTCATGGCGCATCATCAAGGCATGAGCGTGGTTGCCATCGCCAACGTTCTCTTTGACGGGAGAATGCGCGAACGGTTTCACGCCGAGCCTCGCATTCAGGCGACGGAATTGCTGTTGCAGGAACGCGCGCCACGTGACGTCTCGGTCGCTCATCCCCGGGCCGAGGAGGTCAGCACCGCTGCGCGAATTAACGAGGGGCAACTCCCGCAAGTGCGGCGCCTGAGAAGCCCGCACGACTTAACGCCGCAAACTCATCTACTCTCCAACGGTCGGTATTCGGTGATGCTCACGGCTGCCGGGTCGGGCTACAGTCGATGGCACGATCTTGGGGTGACACGCTGGCGTGAAGATTCCACCTGCGACGATGCCGGCAGCTATTTCTTTCTGCGTGACATCGAAAGCGGCGCACTGTGGTCCGCTGGCTATCAACCAAGCGGCGTGGAGCCCGACAGTTACCAGGTGAGCCTCACCGAAGATCGCGCGGAATTCATCCGCCGCGACGGGGCGATTACCACGATCTTGGAAGTGGTCGTCTCGCCGGAGGATGACGCCGAGGTCCGCCGCATATCCATCGTGAATGCAAGCAACCGGATGCGTGACCTGGAAGTCACCTCCTACTCTGAACTCGTGCTTGCGCCCCCGGCCGCTGATGCGGCACATCCGGCATTCTCAAAGCTCTTCGTGCAGACCGAGTATGTGGCCAAGGTGGGTGCGCTCCTGGCGACGCGGCGACGGCGCTCGCCTGCCGAGCCTGAAGTCTGGATTGCGCATCACGCAGTCGTTGAAGGCGAGACATTGGGCGAGCCCGAGGCGGAAACGGATCGAGCCCGTTTCCTGGGCCGCGGACGCGGCATTCACGCACCCAGCGCCATGATGGACAGCCGCCGTTTGTCCAACACCCTCGGTGCGGTGCTTGATCCGGTGTTTGCGCTTCGCTATCGCGTGCGCGTACCGGCGGGCGCCACCGTGCGCATTGCGTTCTGGACCAGTGCCGGCTCTTCCCGCGAAGGCGTTCTGGGTCTCGTCGACAAGCTCCAGGAAGCCAACGCCTTCGTGCGCGCGGCCACACTCGCTTGGACGCAGGCGCAGGTGCAACTTCGTCACAGCGGCATCGACGCTGCGGAGGCCAGCCTGTTTCAGCGGCTTGCAAGCTATGTGCTCTACCCCGATGCGTCGATGCGGCCGTCCTCCGATAGGATACGCCGCGGAGCCGGCGGACCCGCTGCACTGTGGACCCACAGCATTTCCGGCGATCTTCCGATCGTGTTATTGCGAATCGCTGATGTCGAGGATATCGCCATCGCGAGGCAATTACTCCGCGCTCACGATTATTGGCGATCGAAGCGACTTTACGTCGATCTCGTTATCCTCAACGAACGAACCTCCTATCTTCAGGACCTACAGACGGCGCTGGAGACCCAATTTCGAATGAGTCAGTCGCAGCCACAGGTCGGCGCGGACAACGCACGGGGCTCAGTATTCCTGCTGCGTGCGGATCTGCTCTCGGAACAGACCAGCGCGCGGCTCGCATCCGTTGCGCGTGTCGTTTTGGCCGCGCGCCGCGGCAACCTCGCCGACCAACTCGATCGTCTGCAAGTACCGGCCACATCTGCCACGCGGCCCTCGAGGAGCAGCGGCCCGCATCTCGGGACGGCGACCCCTGCTCCCGTCACAGAGGCTCTCGAATTCTTCAATGGCCTTGGAGGATTCGCAACCGACGGACGGGAATACGTCACGCTTTTGGGTCCAGGACAGACGACGCCCGCTCCGTGGATCAACGTCGTCGCCAACCCCGGATTCGGCTTCCATGTCGCAGCTGACGGGGGCGGTTTTACGTGGGCGCTCAACAGTCGGGAGAACCAACTGACGCCGTGGTCAAACGATCCCGTCGCGGATCGTCCGGGTGAGGCGTTGTATCTGCGCGACCGCGACAGTGGTGAACTGTGGGGACCGACGTCAGCTCCGATCCGGGATGATCGTGCCCACTATATCGCGCGCCACGGGCAGGGCTACAGCCGGTTCGAACACACCTCACATGGCATCGACCTGGAGCTGCTCGTGTACGTCCCGATGAGCGACCCCATCAAGATCACGCGCCTGAAAATCCACAATAGCTCACAACGGTCGCGAAGACTTTCCGTCACGGCCTACGCCGAATGGGTACTCGGAGCTTCGCGAGCTGCCTCGGCACCGTTTATTCTGACGGCAATCGATCCCGAAACGAACGCGATGTTCGCCCACAACCCCTGGAGCACGCCGTTCGGCTCGTACGTGGCGTTCGCGGATCTCGCCGGAAAGCAAACACAATGGACCGCCGACCGTCGCGAGTTTCTCGGGCGACACGGCACGCTCGACAGCCCGGCGGCGCTTACCAGACAAGCCCCTCTGTCTAAGCGGGTGGGCGCAGGTCTCGACCCTTGTTGCGCGCTGCAGACATCCGTGGACCTTGCGGCGGACCAGACCACCGAAGTGGTTTTTTTTCTGGGTCAAGCCGCGAGCGGAACAGAGGCGCAAGCTCTGCTGGTGCGTTACCGGTCACTCGATCTCGACGCGCTCTTCCGCACAGTCGTGGAGTACTGGGACGATCTGCTCGGAATGGTCCAAGTGAAAACGCCGGACCGCTCCCTGGACATCATCCTCAATCGCTGGATGCTCTATCAGACACTCGTCTGCCGCATGTGGGCGCGATCGGCCTTTTATCAGGCTGGCGGCGCCTACGGTTTCCGCGATCAGCTTCAGGACGCAATGGCGCTCGCCCTGACCCGGCCTGCTTTGACGCGCGAGCATCTGCTGCGCGCAGCCCGCCGACAATTCATCGAGGGTGACGTCCAGCATTGGTGGCTACCGCCGAGTGAGGAAGGAGCGACCGGCGGCCCCGGTGTCCGCACCCGCATTGCTGATGATCGGGTCTGGCTGGCGTACGCCACCGCTCACTACCTCGAGGCGACCGGTGACTTGGCGGTTCTGGATGAAAGGGTGCCGTTTCTGGAGGGCCAGGCACTGCGAGCGGGTGAGCAGGACGCTTACTTTCTGCCGGTCATCTCCGATGACACCGCTTCGCTGTTCGAGCACTGTGCGCGGGCGCTGGAGCAGAGCCTGTCCGTGGGGGAACACGGCCTGCCCCTGATCGGCACGGGCGACTGGAACGACGGCATGAACCGGGTTGGCGCAATGGGACGGGGTGAAAGCGTGTGGCTCGGATGGTTCCTGTACGCCACGCTCGTCGCGTTCGCGCCCCTGGCCAGAGCACGCGGTCAGCGTACACGCGAGACCCAGTGGCTGACCCATGCGGCAACGCTCCGGAGCTCACTCGAGCGAGAGTCCTGGGATGGCGAATGGTATCGGCGGGGTTATTTTGACGACGGGACGCCGCTCGGATCGGCGGCGAGTACGGAATGTCGGATCGACTCGATCGCGCAATCCTGGAGCGTCATCTCCGGCGCCGCCGACCCAATCCGCGCCGCGCGTGCAATGACCGCGGTAGAGAGTCACCTCATTCGGCGTAACGCGGGTCTGGCGTTGCTCTTCGCGCCACCATTTGATCGAACGGCGCTCGACCCGGGCTATATCAAAGGATATCCACCCGGGATTCGCGAAAACGGTGGTCAGTACACACACGCCGCCACGTGGTCGGTGATCGCTTACGCCATGCTGGGTCAGGGAAACAACGCCTGGGAGTTGTTCTCACTCCTCAATCCCATCAACCGTACGAGCACGCGCGCTGATGTGCATCGCTACAAGGTAGAGCCCTACGTTATTGCCGCGGACGTCTATTCCTCGCCTCCGCACGTGGGGCGCGGCGGTTGGACGTGGTATACGGGCTCTGCCGGCTGGATGTACCGCGCCGGCCTGGAGGGGATACTTGGATTTCGCGTGCGAGGAGCCAGCTTGCTCCTGACGCCGTGCATCCCGGAGAAATGGCCGCGATTCGAGATCGTCTTCAAGTTTCGTTCCGCGCGCTACCAAATCGTCATCGACAACCCACTGGGCGTCAGCCGCGGCGTAGCGCACGCGGAGCTGGATGGCGAGACCCTGCCGCCTTGTCCCCAAACGCGCATTCCGCTAGTGGATGACGGTAAGACCCACAGCCTGCGACTAGTCCTGGGACCCGCGATCGCCGCGACGCTTGCACCCGCAAGCCCAACGAACGCCGCAAACATGGCACTGTGACGCCGTTACGGGGAGCCGGAGCCGGCCCGAGTCGAACCCCGCGTCGACCCGGTACCCGAACAAGACTCTCGAAGAAACTGCCGATACTCGTATCCTTTCATAAGCCGATCATCGTGCGCGCAAGGCAGCGCCGTGTCTGTTCGCTGCCGCACATTGCATCGGGTTAGCGCGGGCGGGACGGAAAGCAACTACCACGGTGTAACTTCGCGGGGCGAGCCTCTATATCCGCCATTCGTCCGACTCGTCAGTAAACAGACTCGACACGATATCGCGGAGCCACCTGTTCTTCGCATCGCGCTGGAAGTTTCGATGCCAATGCATTTTGAGATCGATCTTCGGCGTGCGCATCGGAGGCTGAGCGATGCGGATGTTCATATGCAAGCTCTTGACGAACACGCTGACGGCATGTGGCACCGTCACGATGAGGTCGGATTGCGAAATGACGAAAGGAATGCTCATGAAGTGCGGCGTCCGCAAGACGACGCGCCTATGGATCTTCTTCGACTTCAGGTAACGCTCGAATATTTCGTACGTGCGTCCCGCACCGTACACGACAGCATGCTCGACACTCAGGAACTGGGACATCGAGAGCGTGCTCGCGGTGATCGGATGACCCGCTCGCAATAGGCACACGAAGTGATGAAAGAAGAGGTGCTTGTCCGCAAATGACTTCTCGCGCAAGTCGGGGAAGTAGCCCACCGCCAGGTCGACCTCCCCGGTCTCGAGCCCTCTCTCGATCTGGGTTGCGCTCGCAGCGACCGAACGAACCGAGGCGCGCGGAGCGAGTTGTCGGATGCGCCGCAAGATCTTTGGCATGAAGACCATTTCTCCCAGGTCTGACATCGCAAGCGTGAACGTACGTGCCGTGGTGCTGGCATTGAACACGGACTCCGACGTGAATGTACCATCGACGCGCGACAGAGCCTCGCGCACGGGTTCGATCAAGCCACGCATCCGTGCAGTCGGCTGCATGCCGTGACCCACGCGATGGAACAATGGATCGCCGTACGTCAGTCGGAGCTTGGCGAGGGCAGTGCTGATGGCGGATTGGCTCATGCCGAGATGCTCTGCTGCCGCCGTGACACTGCCGTGCTCATAGACCGTCACCAGCACCGGCAAGAGGTTGAGGTCGAAGGATCGCGTCACGTCCAACTATCAGTCGCAGTGATAATCAATATCTGAACCGTGCGATTGAAGATACAGCGTTCTTTACCTACCGTCACGAGCCACGACGGAGCCGCACGCTGCGTCCGGGCGACGTACCCTGGCCGGTGAGAACACGAGGCAAGCGCGCTTTTGGCGCAGCGAATGGCGCAGGATTTTCCCGGCGACTACGACGCCATCCCGGCGGCGCTCCGGCCATTCCCTGGGATCGTTTCCCGGCAGGGCAGATTTGGTACCAGCTCGTGCAAGACCGCGACAACCGCATGGCCCCCGGCGTTGTGCACTGCGGCGGTGGGGATGGACCCCAGCCGCAGGGATTGTTCGAGGCGCCCGTCAACTGGGTCGAGCTGGCAAAGGCACCCCACCCGCTCCTGCCAGCCAAAACCAGTGCAGGCCGCGTGACGCAGATCCGGCCCCTGTGTCCGTACCCGCGTTGGCGTGCTGGAGGGGAACCGGAAGCACGGACGACACGGCCAACTTCGTTCGCCGGGCTTTGTTCGGCTAACATTTGTTCGATCCTGATGACAGTGAAGAGGCCCGCGAACGTGAGTAGCGCTTTGCGGTCCGGGCGTCGCCGTCTTTTGAGAACAACTTTCCGGTTAGGGGGCATTCACATGCGTGCCGGACTGAATTTATTGTCGGCCCGCGGCCTCGTGCTGGGCGCACTTCTTGCCCTCATTGGCGCGGAAGCCGTGGCCCAGGAAACAGAAAGGCAAGCGGCTGTATTGGAGGAGGTCACCGTCACTGCACGCAAGGTCCGCGAGAACCTGCAGGACACGCCGGTCGCCATTACGGCCATGAGCGGCGATGCACTCGAGCAACGCCAGGTATTTCAGACGGACAAGCTCACGCAGGTCGTTCCCAATCTGCAGTTCGGAACCAACGCGCCGCTCGCCGGAAACAACGCATCGTCCCAGGTCTTCATCCGCGGCATCGGCCAGACCGATCCGACTTCGACCGTAGATCCGGGCGTCGGCCTGTATATCGATGATGTCTACATCGGCTCCGCCGTCGGAGCCCGGATGGACCTGCGCGACATCAACAATGTGCAAGTGTTGCGCGGCCCTCAGGGCACCCTGTTTGGTCGTAACACGATCGGTGGCGCGATACTGATGTCGACGGCCGATCCGGGCGACAAGTTCGGCGGAGCAGTCCGTGGCGGGTTCGGGTCCGACAAGCTGTTCGATGGCTTTCTGGCGCTGAATGCGCCGTTGTCCGACACTTTGAAGGCTCGCTTCACTGCGGGTCGCCGCAAGCAGGACGGCTACGTCACTCGTACCGACGGCACGGATCTCGGCGACACCAACACCTACACGCTGACCAGCAAATTCGTCTGGAAGCCGACCGGGACGCTCGAAGCTCGCTGGCTGGCCGACTATTCGCACGCAGACGAACACGGAAGCCCGCTCGTGTTCGCAAGCATCAATACGGCGGCGACCTTCCCGCGCGTGGCTAGTGCGGCCGCCGGTTGTCCCGGCTTCAACGGCAATTTCCGAACGCTCCCAGCGGTTCCAAACATTCCGGACGACCGATGCGCCAACAACTTTCAGAACCGCGGCCCATTTCACAACAATGGCACGACACCGCTGACCAGCCGGCTCGAGGGCTGGGGCTCATCACTCAACGTCGGCTACGACTTCACCGACTTCACGGCGCTCAAGTTCATCACGGCATACCGGCGACTGAGCTGGCTGGGCAATCGTGACGCGGACAATACCCCGCTCACGATCCTCAACACCTTCTATAACGTGAAGGGCTGGCAATCCAGCCAGGAGCTGCAGCTCACGTACCTGCGAAAGCCGGTCACCGGTGTCGTTGGGGCGTACTACTTCCAGCAGAAATCGCACGATATCGTGACCGTGGAGCTGCATCCGCCACCCGGCATTGACCGCGACAGCGACAACAACGACGTTGACAATTCGAGCTGGGCGCTCTTCACGCAATGGACCTACAACTTCAACGAGAAGCTCGGCGTCACCGCCGGCGGCCGTTACACCGAGGACCGCAAAGGCTCATTCCCCGACCAGTTCCTTTACTCGTCGCCCACGGTCAAGCAGGTGCCGATGCGGTGGTATCGGGACAAGTTCAGCTCCTTCACTCCTTCCGCCTCGATCAGCTATCGGTGGGTCGAGCAGGCCATGACGTACGTGAGTTACAGCGAAGGCTTCAAGGGCGGCGGCTGGAACAGCCACTTCAACTCCGTTCTCACCCCCGCGCAGCAGGCGGCGCTGCAGGAGTTTAAACCCGAGAAGGCGAAGGCGGTCGAGGTTGGATTCAAGCTCGATCTGGCCCGCAGGACGTTGCGGCTGAACGGGGCGCTGTTCGAGTCCAAGTACGACGACATGCAGATCACCTACAGGGGTCCGGCTCCCAACGGCGTCGCACCGTTCCTGACAAACGCCGGCAAGGCGACCATCAAGGGCGCGGAGGTCGAGCTCACCTGGGCGCCCACGAAGGACTGGAACTTCGAGGCAAGTCTCGCGCACCTCAGGAGCAGTATCGAGCGGCTGGACATTTCCCCGCTTGCCGTGATTCCTCCGAATCTGAGGGTGGGAAACGCGCTACCGTTCGCGCCGCGATGGCAGGGACATCTTGGCGTTGCCTACACCGCGGATGCGCTCAGTCTGCGCATCACGCCCCGCGTTGATGCCTCGTATCAGAGCCAGACGCTCTTCGATGCCACGAACACACCCGAGATCGCACAGCTGGGCGGCTATACAGTGCTCAACGCTTCAGTCGCGATCGCTCCAGATGCCGGGCCATGGCGGCTGACCGCCGGCGTCAACAATGCAACGGATAAGATCTATCGGATCGCCGGGAATTCTTCCCTCTCGACGGGAAGTGGATACGCCGAAGTTGCATACGCCCGATCGCGGGAGTACTTCGCGATGATCAACTACGACTTCTAGCGATCGGCGTACAGCGTTGGCCTCGCCCTTGGGTGCCCGCGCGCCCGCAGAGGTGATGAGAGCGGCAATGAGGACCCAAGTCGGCATCATCGGCGCCGGCCCCTCGGGGCTGCTTCTGTCCCAGTTGCTTCACCTGCGCGGCATCGAGACGGTCGTGCTGGAGAAGCACAGCCGCGAATACGTCCTGGGACGGATTCGTGCCGGTGTGCTGGAGCACAGCTTTGCTGCGCTCATGCGCGAGGCACAGGTCGGCGAGCGGCTGGATCGCGAGGGACAGATCCACGAGGGGTTCTTCATCGCCCATGACGGGATCAAGGAACGAGTCGATCTCCAAGGGCTAACCGGTGGCAAGAGCGTAGTCGTCTACGGGCAGACCGAATTGACGCGCGATCTGTATGAGGCTCGCGACCGCTGCGGTGGCGTCGTGATGCACAACGCCGAGGACGTGAGACCGCATGATGTCGATGAGCCGCAACCGTATCTCACCTGTCGTGTAGGTGGGGAGGTCGTGCGTATCGACTGCGACTACATCGTGGGTTGCGACGGCTTCCACGGCGTGAGCCGCCGGTCAATCCCGAAAGACAAGATCCGAGTGTTCGAGCGTGGCTATCCTTTCGGTTGGCTCGGCGTACTGTCGCGCACCAAGCCAGTCTCGCCGGAGCTGATCTACGCCACACACGAGCGGGGGTTCGCACTGTGCTCGCTGCGTTCGGAGGCGCTCAGTCGCTACTATATCCAGGTGCCCCTTACCGACTCAGTAGACGACTGGTCGGACGAGGCGTTTTTCGAGGAACTGCGACGCCGTCTGCCGGGGGATGTCTCTGCGGCGCTGATCACCGGGCCGTCCATAGAGAAGAGCATTGCACCGCTGCGCTCTTTCGTCGTCGAGCCAATGCGCTTCGGCAATCTGTTCCTGGCAGGCGACGCAGCCCACATCTTGCCGCCAACCGGAGCCCGCGGACTCAACACCGCCGCCTCGGATATCTATTATCTCTACCACGCGCTAGTCGATCACTACAGCAAGTGGGACAACCGAGGCCTCGAAACCTATTCCCAGCGCGCGCTCGCGCGTGTCTGGAAAGGTCAGCGGTTCTCTTGGTGGATGACGATGCTCCTGCACCGGTTTCCGGACAGCAGCCCGTTCGATCGCCGTCTCCAGGAGACCGAGCTCGCCTATCTTTTCTCATCAGAAGAGGCGCTGGCTTCGCTCGCCGAGAATTACGTTGGACAGCCGTTCTGATATGGCTGTCTTGGTCAAGTCGGGCATGGGCGCGGTTCGCGGCAGCGCGCAGAGAGATGAGGCTGGGTCGTCAGTGGAGGCCTTCGTCCAACGAGACCCTGACCTCGTCCCATGAAAGAACGTCATTCGGATGCGCAGCGTGATCGGCGAGCCGGCAATCAAAGTTCAGCGCGTTGAGGTGCGGTCAAAGGCACCGCTGCGCTGTCGGCGACGATGCTGCCCCAGAGTCCTCTCCCGGGCATTCTTTCTGTATTTGTCAATGTATTATTGACTTGTAATAATGTCATTTCGAGTACTGTAAGACTCGCACTTCTGTTTCGCACTATAGAGGAGTCGGGTATTCGGGTACCGAGCACGTACCCAAACTCCTGGCTCACTCCCTTGATCTGGTCGTGCCGGGGGCGTTCTACTCGATGTTGCAGATGAGGCGGCGGCACCGCCCTTGAGTCCGAATGCCGACCCCGAGCGATCGGCGTTCAACGCGGTCTGCACACGGGAGGAGTCGATGGAACCGACCCGCATCATTGCTCGCATAGCAGCATCCCTCCTCGTCGCAAGTGTATCGCTGGTGTCCGCACCCGCGGTCTCGGCACAGACGGATGTTGATCGAATGAAGCGCGACATCGAGCTGCGTGTGTCAACGCATCAGTTTATGGGCTCCGTCCTGGTGGCGAAGGGCGACAGGCTGCTGATCAACCAAGGTTATGGTTCCGCCAATCTGGAATGGAACATTCCCAACTCGCCTGACACAAAGTTTCGTCTGGGCTCCATCACCAAGCAATTTACGGCAACCTGCATCCTACTTCTGCAAGAGCG
>Ga0209267_1000887_pt1 | contig 21135 bp, 10 predicted proteins | sample GraSoiAngelo_137_FD_185894 | JGI IMG/M metagenome (GOLD analysis project Ga0209267, IMG submission 185894) | Grasslands soil microbial communities from the Angelo Coastal Reserve, California, USA - 14_0929_09_30cm (SPAdes) (version 2) | ecosystem: Environmental > Terrestrial > Soil > Grasslands ... | reverse complement strand
GAGACTTCCAACGTGTACCCTCGCAGCAACGGGAGCCCAGAGCGAGGGGACATTGGGAAGGGTTCCCATGTAATCGACTGGAGTCACACCGACGACCGTGAAAGGCACGTCGTTCAGGTGCAAAATCGAGCCTACGACTTTGGGGTCGGAATGAAACTGTCGCTGCCAGAAATTCCCGCTCATCAGCACGACCGGTGAGGAACCTAGCTCATCGTCCGCAGGAACGAGCAACCGGCCTCGAAGCGGCACGGCCCCGAGCATCTGAAAATAATTGCCGGAAACAAAGTAGCAACCGATCGGTTGGGCCCCGCCTTGAAGCAGTTGCGGGAGTTGGAATCCCACTGCCCCAGTAAGACGCGACCTGGCTTCCGGACCAGCGGGTGGCAGATCGGAAGAAGTGAGCGCCATGCCAAAAGCGAACAAAGAAAGATCGGAAAAGGACTTGCTGTGGTCCCGGAAGTACACATAATCGGGGTAAGAAAATCTGCCTCGAGCATCACCCGGGGTGGTCCGAAAGACAGCTACCAAGCTGTCTGGATCCTTGACGGGCCGTGGGCGCAGGACCAGGGCGTCAAAGGCGGTGAACACGGCTGTATTTACGGCAATGCCCAGGGCGAGGGTGAGGACGGCAACAGAAGTGAAGCCGGGATTCTTGCGCAACATGCGCAGGCCAAAGCGCAGATCTTGGATGAGGCTCTCGAGGAAGTTCGCCCCGCGGGCGTCGCGGCACTCTTCCTTGGCGCGTTCCACCCCGCCAAACTCGATCCGCGCGCGCCACAGCGCCTCTTCGCGCGGCACGCCGCTGCGAACCAAATCTTCCGCGAACGCCTCGATGTGGAAGCGCAACTCCGCATCCATCTCGCTTTCAATGTGCGAGCGCCGCGTCACCGCGTTCAACCACGAACGAACTCGACTCAGCAGCCTCATACTTCCTCCGCTTCAACCCACTCCAGTGAACAATCTCTTCCTCGGCAAGTCCCCATCGTCACTCATACCTCAGCGCCACCATCGGATCGACCTTCATCGCCCGCCTCGCCGGGACATAACATGCTGCTAGGGCCGAAAGAACCAGCGTCAAAGCGACCGCCGCAAAGGTGGGCACATCAGTCGGTTTAACTTCAAACAGAAACTTTGTGAGCACGCGAGTCAACCCCAACGCACCGGCCCCTCCCAAAATGATTCCCATGGACATAAGGACCAGCGCTTTTCTCAGGAGCATCTGCATCACGTCCCTGCTCTGAGCGCCTAGCGCCATGCGCACGCCGATCTCGCGGGTGCGTTGCGCCACGGAGTACGCCAGCACGCCATAGATGCCCACAATGGTGAGAGCTAGCGCCACCACTGCAAACGTGGCCAGCAGTCTTGCCTGAAATTGCGGCTCGGCTGTTGTCGTGGCAATCAGGCTGTCCATGGAGCGGATCGAGATTGGCTCGTTCTTGTCCACATTTCGCAGAACGGCGCGCATCCCGGAAGCGACGCTCTCTGGCCCCAAGGCGGTTCTCACCATGAATGTCATGTGGTTGAGGAAGAATGGTTGCGAAACCTGAAGATAAGGTTGGTAGATGGCCGGTTCCGATCCTTTCGCCAACCCTTGCTGCTTCACATCATCCACTACCCCAACCACCGTGAGCCAATCTTCGGGCTTGGGTTCATCTTGCATCGAAATGCGCTTGCCAATGGGATCTTGCCCGGGCCAGAGCGTTCGGGCGACGGTCTGGCTTACGATCACAACGCGAGGAGTCGTCGCGCTGTCACTTTCGGTGAAGTCGCGCCCGCGCAACACCGGCATGCCCATCGCCTTGAAATAGCCAGGACTAACGCACGGCTTGTCCACCATGAAACCCGGTGGTCGCTTGCTGCCTTCCACTTGGAAAGTGCCCTCAGCCAGAGTTTCGCCAAGTGGTATCCAGTTCACTGCGCCTGCAGCAAGTACGCCGGGTAGCCGCGAAAGCTCCCCGAGCATTCGCGTATGAAACGCCTGCATCTGGTTTGCGGTGCGATACTCAGAATCCGGCAAGTCCACGGTCATGGTCATTACGCTATGCGGCGAAAAGCCAGGATTCACAGCCCGCAGCCGCAGAAAGCTCTTCAGCATCAAACCCGCCCCCGTGAGCAGGATGAGCGCAAGGGCCATCTCGGAGACCGTCAGTGCGCTTCGTAACCTTTCTCGTCCGCCAATCACGCCACGTGCGGCCTGACCCAACGATTCGCGCGCGCCATGACGTGTTGCTCGGAAGGCCGGCGCCAGCCCGAACACCACGCCTGTGATAACCGAAAGACCAAACGTGAAGGCCAGCACCCACCCATCGATTCGAATCATTTCCATCCGGGGGACTTTTCCCGCAGGCGCCAGAGCCATCAGTGCCCGAACACCCCAGAAGGCCAGCAAGATTCCAGCCGCGCCGCCCGCCAGTGAAATCAGCGTGCTCTCTGCAAGCAACTGCCGCATTAGGCGCCAGCGGCCGGCGCCCAAAGCACTGCGCACCGCCATTTCCTGGAACCGGCCGGTTGCTCGAGCCAAAAATAAATTGGCCACATTCGCACAGGCAATCAGGAGCACGAATGCCACTGCCCCCGCGAACACCAGCAATGATGGGCGGATGTTCGCCACCAATAAATCCCTTAATGGAAGAATCAGCGGCATCCGGTCTCTTTCTGGCCCCAAGTGTTTGGCGACGGTTTTCAGCTCCGCCAGCGCCTGTTGAGGCGTGACACTGCTTCTAACCCGCCCAACCACAGGTCGCATGAAGGAATTGTGCTCGTCGACGCGGATGGCTAGCGGCATCCACACCTTTACGCCAGGAAACTCGAATCCGGGTGGCATGATGCCGATCACCGTGCGGCTGATGCCATCGAGTCGGATTGTTTTTCCTAAAATTTCAGGACCTGCGCCAAATCGCTCCTTCCAGAGCTCGTTGCTCAGCACAACGACATTGTCGCGCCCCGGCTCGTCTTCCCCGGCAGCAAATCCTCGGCCGATGGCCGGATTTGTCCGAAGCGTCTGGAAGAACTCAGTGGTTACATACGCCACCTGAATGTGGACTGGGTCACCGGCACCTGTTAGATTTGCAGTGCTTCCTTGGCTAAAAGAGGCGACTTGTTCGAAGGATTGCTCCTGACGGCGAAATGCCAAGTAATCACGGTCTGAAACTTCAGGTTGCCATTCGAATTGTTGGAATCCCGTGTTCAACGAAACGAGGAACAAGCGATCCGCTTCGGGGAAGGGCATGGATCGCAGCAACACTCCGTTGACCACCGTGAATACCGCCGTGTTCGCGCCAATCCCAAGGGCCAGCGTCAGCACTGCCACGGCGGTAAATCCCGGATTCTTGCGCAGCATGCGTGTGCCGAAACGCAGATCCTGCACCAGGCTGTCGACAAAGCTGATTCCACGCGCCTCACGGCATTCCTCCTTCGCGCTCTCGATGCCGCCAAACTCGATGCGCGCCCGCCGCAGCGCCTCTTCGCGAGGCACGCCGCTGCGCACCAAATCCTCGGCATACTCCTCAACGTGGAAACGCAACTCCGCGTCCATCTCGCTCTCCATACGCGAGAGATGCATCATGCTGCGCAACCACGACCGAACTCGGCTCCACATCGTCATACTTCGTCACGCGTGATTTGCGGAATGTTTGCCACGACCCTAGCCATCACTCATATCTCAGCGCCACCATGGGATCAACTCTCATCGCCCGTCGCGCGGGAACATAGCACCCAACCAGAGCGAAGACCATCAGCAGCGCGGCCACGCCCACGAAAGTGGCCGGATCGCTAGCGCCTACACCAAAAAGCAAGCTGGATATAAGTCTCGTCAATGCGAGGGCCGCGAAAATGCCGATGCTGACACCCGCCAGCGCTAAAAGCGCGCCTTCACGAATCACGAACCGCATTATGTCGCTGCGCCGCGCGCCCAGCGCCATTCGGATGCCGATCTCCTGCGTGCGCTGTGCCACCGTGTAATGCATCAATGCAAAAAGGCCGACCGTCGCCAAAATCAGTGCGATGAGGGAAAACAGACCGAGGAGTGACGTCTGGAACCGCCGCGGTGAGAGCTGCTCCGAGAGTTGGTCGCTCATCGTGGTGACCGGGGAGAGAATCGTGACTGGATCGAGGCTGCGAACCAACGAGCGAAGTGTGGCGGCGACTATTCGCGGGTCGCCTGTGGTCCGGACGACAAGGTCCCTAGGCGTGCTTCCAGACTGTTTGTACCATTCAAAAATATGCGGAACGGGGTCGCGCTGAAGGCCATTGCGCCGCATATTTCCGACAACGCCGATGACGGTTATCCAGCCATCGTTGCGTCCGCGCGGATCTTGTCCTTTGAACCGCTTGCCAATGGGGTCTTCGCTGGACCAGTAGCGCCGGGCCATATTCTCATCAATAAGCCCAACAAGGGGAGAGTCTGCGGTGTCCTGCTGGGAAAAAACACGCCCTCGCAAGAGTAATGCTCCCATGGCATACAGATAGTCTCCGCTAACCGTTTGCCAAATGAGAGGCGTCCACTTGTCGGGAGGTTCCGGCTCTCGGCCTTCAATCGCCCTTAGGCCAAGGTTTCCCAGGTCGCCCAATTCGAATAAGTCAGAGATTGCGCCGACCGCTTTGACTCCCGGCAATGCGGCCGCGCGTTCGAGGGTTTCCTCGTGCAATGCTATCGTCCTCGCTTGGGAGACATCCGCAGGCATAGTTACACGCATGGTTAGCAGTCGCTCGGGTTGAAAACCCAGGTCAACTTCTTCGAGCGCTAGAAAACTCCGGACCAGCAGACCTGCACCAGTTAGCAGGACGATGGCCAGCGCGAATTCCAGCACCACGAGAGCGTTTCGGATGCGCCTCAGCGCCAACGAACCGGACGCACTTCTGAATGCCCCCTTTAGCCACTCTTGCGGGTCACTCTGGGATATTCTCCAAGCCGGGACCAGCCCGAAAACCACTGCCGCGAGCAGTGAGACGGCCAATGTGAAGCCGAGTACACGAGCGTCGACCCGCGCTTCGTCCAGCCGGGGAATGTCGCGTGGGCCAAAGGCTAGTAGAGCATGTAAGAAGAACGAGGCGAGCGCTAGACCCAAGCAGCCTGAAACCAAAGCAAGCAGTGCGCTCTCGGTGAAGAGTTGTCGAGTGAGCCGGCCGCGTCCCGCTCCAAGAGCCGTGCGCAAGGCCATCTCATGAGTGCGGCCTGCCCCACGCGCAAGAACCAGATTCGCTACGTTGCTACAGGCGATCAGCAACACAGAAACTACAGCGCCAAACAGGGCGAACAGAGCTAGGCGGGCATTGCCGCTCACGTTAGTGCCAAGGGGAAAGACTCTGACCGACGCACGGTTCGGATCGGGGTCGGATTCCGCGAGGTGAGCGAAGAGCGAGTCGATTTCTGCCTGTGCCTGCTGAATGCCCACTCCTGCTTTAAGGCGGCCGACAACGATCCATCGCGCGTAGAAAAGGCGCGTATTGCTCGGATCAATCTTTGTCGTCAGCGCCGCCTCTTGCCAAGACCGGTTGGTGGTTAGGGGCGCCCAGAATTGCTGATCCTTATTAGGGAAATAAAAGGTTGTAGGCATCACGCCAATGATCTTCCACTCGATGCCGTCGATTTGGAGGTTCTGGCCGATTACCTCTGGCGAACCGCCGAACCGGCGAATCCATAAACCATGGCTCAAGACAACAACGTGGACCTGATCCAACTCCTCTTCAGAAGTGAAGGTCCGTCCAAGCTCCGGCCAGACTCCCATCGTCGGGAAAAAGTCTGCAGAAACAAACCCGGCTTTCACGGCCTGTGGCTCGTTGCTGGCGGTCAGGGTCACGCGAGAAATGCCTGTATTTCGGTAGTAAATCGCAATACTCTGGAAATTGCGTAGTTGTGATTCCCATGTCTGGAAGTCTTTGTAAAGGAAACCACCGTGTTCGGCGGCCTGACGATCGGCAACTACAACCAAGCTCTCGGGGTCCTTGTATGGAAGTGGCCGAAGGAGAACTGCCTCCAAGATACTGAAGATTGCGGTGTTGGAGGCAATCCCCAGTGCGAGCGTAAGGATGGCTACAAGAGTGAATCCCGGATTCTTCCGCAACACGCGCAAGGCATAACCTAAGTCCTGCACAAGGCTTTCGACGAAGTTAAAGCCGCGGGCGTCGCGGCATTCTTCCTTGACGCGTTCCAGGCCGCCAAACTCGATCCGTGCCCGGCGCCACGCCTCCTCGCGCGGTACGCCATTGCGCACCAAATCCTCCGCGAACGCCTCGATGTGGAAGCGCAACTCCGCATCCATCTCCCCTTCCATGCGCGAACGACGCATCGTGGCGTGCAACCAGGAGCGTACGCGGCCCCACATCTTCATTTCTCCTCACTCATGCCTGAGCGCCGCAATCGGATCGACGCGCATCGCGCGGTGCGCTGGCACTATCGCGGCAACCAGGCAAACGAAGGCCAGGGCCACAATCGCTGTGCCCATCGAAAACGGATCCGTCTGGCTGAGACCAAACAGCATCGCTTTGAACAATTGAGCCGCTGAAATCGTGGAGACGATTCCCAATGTAGCGCCGATGGCGAGTTCTCTGCACGTCTCGCGTGTTACCATCCAGATCAAACCCTTCCGAGGCGCCCCTAACGCTACGCGTACGCCGATTTCCCTGGTTCGCGTGGCTACATGGTAGGCCATGCTTCCATAGAGGCCTACGCAGACCAGAAGCAGCACCAGCACACCAAAGAAGGACGATAGCTCCGCCACCAGCGCCTGTGAGGTCAGCGTATCGCTTACAAGTTCGTTGGCGGTCTGGATGTCACCGAAGACGAGATCAGGATTCATGTCGTGAATCGCGCGGCGGAGGGAACTGATCAGCGCCTGCGGATTGCCAATGGCACGGACTTCAAAATTATATGCGCCGAGGTCGTCAAAGGCGGCGCTCGTCAGCGGAGCGTACATTCGTCGTCTCACGGCGTCCCGCACGCTGTGGTCGTGCACATCGTGCGCGACGCCCACGATCTCGTAAGGTGGTTGGTTGGGATGGTCTGAATCCTGGATAGAGATTTGGTGGCCAATAGGATCTCGATCACCAAAGTAGAACTCAGCGAAGGCCTCATTGACGACCGCAACGTGAGCCGCTGTCAAGAAATCCTGTTGAGTGATCTCCCGCCCCAGCACAATTGGCACGCCGATTGTGCTGAAGTAGTTCGGTCCAACCTCATCATCCGCCGTCACATTCCCATTGCTTTGCCGAGCGCTGTAATCGACGCCGTCGACCAGGATGGCATCGGAAGATTCGTCCCCGCTGAACAAGCCGTTGCTGGAAGCTGTGGCACTGCGAACCCCGGGTAGCGCCGAGAGCCGGTCCAAGAGTTCTCGCGTGATGTTTTGGATGGCTGCGCCCTTGTAGCCACTTTGGAGGATGTCCACCCTGACCAGCAAGAGCTGGTCGCGGCTGTAACCGAGGTCAACCTCCTGCAAATTCCGCAGACTGCGAACGAGCAAGCTGGCGGTCATTAGCACGAGCACGCCCAGGGCTATTTGCGAGCTGATAAGAACGCGCCGTAAGCCGCTCTTCGGACCTGACCCAGCGCCGCGCCCACTTTCCTTGAGAGCAAAGCTCGGCTTTACGTGCAGGAAACGCACCGCCGGGGCAACGCCAAACACTACCGCAGCTAACAGGCAGATGCCGCCTGTGAAACCAAGGACGCGCCAGTCAAGGCCAAGGACCAGAGGGCTTCCGGTTCTTGGGTTCGCGTTGGCCAATCTTACGAGCACCGCCGAAAACCAATTGGCAAGCACCAGTCCCAGCGCTCCGCCAAGTAACGCCACCAACACGGATTCCGTAAGCAACTGCCGCACAATGCGCGCAGGCCCTGCGCCCATGGCCATGCGCACCGCAATCTCGCGCTGGCGCGCCGCCGACCGTGCCAGCAGCAGGTTGGCGACATTGGCGCATGCGACCAACAACACCAATACAACCATCGCCATCAACAGCAGAAGCGGGGCTGAGAATTGTTGTCGCACTCTCGAAAGCCCGCGGCCCCCAGGCGTCACTTCAGCCGCAATCTGCATGTTCTGGATTGCGCGCCGATCGTCGGAGGAGAGCTTGGCATTGAGCGTAACCAGGAGTGCCTGTCTCACCACCGCATTCACATTGGTCCGCGCTTGCTCGATGGTCACGTCGGGCTTCAGCCGCCCGATCAGCAGCAGAGCCGCGTCGTTCACGCTCTCCAGAAAGTTGCGGCCGGGCATGAGCTGTGGCTGCATCATCATCGGCGCCCACAAATCGGGCCGGTCTCCCACAACCTCGCCAAAGAACGCGGCTGGAGCGACCCCGATGATCGTGAATGGATAATTGTTCAGCCGTACCTTTCGGCCAATGATTGACGCGTCGCCTGAGAACCGGCGCTGCCAATATCCGTAGCTGATGACCAGGACGGGATCGCTTCCGGGAGTGTGTCCGTCGTCTATTGTGAAGGTACGTCCCAGCAGCGCTTCGACCCCGAGCGTTTGGAAATAATTTTCGGTGACCAGCCTGCCGCGGGCTGTCTCTGCTCCTCCTTCCATTTCAACGCGCACGTCACCGAGGTTCGAGCTGGCGAGCAGCGATGAAAACACCTCGTTGTTGTCCCGAATCTCGTGGTAGAGCGGATAAGAAAATAGATCGATCCTCGGTGTTCCCGTACCCCAAGAATGGACCCTCGCGGGATCGCCCACGGTTACAAGCTGCCCCGGGTGTTCCACAGGCAGTGCGCGCAGCATGACCGCGTTAATCACGGTAAAGATCGCGGCGTTGGCGCCGATGCCGAGCGCAAGCGTCAGCACGACTACGGCCGTGAATCCGGGATTCTTCCGCAGCATGCGCAGGCCGAAGCGCAAGTCTTGAACGAGGCTATCAATGGAGTTCGCGCCTCGCGCGTCGCGGCATTCCTCTTTTGCGCGCTCCACGCCGCCAAACTCGATCCGCGCGCGCCGCAATGCCTCCGCGCGAGGCACCCCGCTGCGAGCCAAGTCTTCCGCGAATGCCTCGATGTGGAAGCGCAACTCCGCGTCCATCTCGCGTTCCATCCGCGACCGCCGCGTCACCGCGCGCATCCACGATGCAAACTTGCTCCACATGGTCATTTTTCCTCACTCGTACCGCAGCGCCACCATGGGATCAACCTTCGTCGCCCGGCGTGCTGGAAGAAGCGTCGCGACCAGCGCGACGCCGCCCAGCAACAGAGAAACTCCGAAGAAAGAAAACGCATCCAGCAAATTCAATCCGAAAAGCATTGCAGCCAGAAGACGGGAAACACCTGCGGATGCCACGATCCCAATCAACATCCCAGCGAGAATGGGCCGGAGCCCTTCGTGGGCGATCAGCTTGAGGACCTGGGTTCCACGTGCACCTAGCGCCATGCGGATGCCGATTTCATGTGTGCGCTGTGCCACGGTGTAGCTGACCATTCCGTACACGCCCATGCAGGCCAGCAGCAGACCCAGTGCGCCGACAATGCTGGCCAACAGGCCGCCGACGCGAGAAACCACGAAGAAAGGATCCATGGAGATCATGGTGTAAAGAGGAGCACCAACAACGGGAAGGCTCGCATCGACACGTTGCACTTCGTGGCCGAAAGCTGGGAGCAACTGTCGGGGATCCGCTTCGGTGCGCGCGAGCAATATTCTGGTCCATTGCCGGGACTGAGATAGCGGCAAATAAACGTAGGATTCGTCGATTCGGCGCAGGTCCATGCTACGGACGTCGCGGGCGACGCCGATGACCTCGCTGCTCGGGATGAAGGGGTCTTTTTCCCCAGGGTAGAACATCGTTCCTTTTTCGAGCCCGATCTTGAGGTGCTTGCCAATGGGATTTTCTTCGGGCCAGAAGCGGCGAGCTGTCGCTTCGCTGATGACCACGACCGGAGCTTGCCCTTCGGCTTCGCTCGGTGTGAAAACACGTCCCCTTAGGATAGGGATGCTCAGCGTCTCGAAATAATTTGGCGTAACGTAGCTGTAACCCGCTCCGGTGGTCTGGGTCTCCTGAGTAATCGAAGTGGAAGCCGCTGCTCCAACCGGCGCCACGGGGACCCAGCGGATACCACCGACGGGATCGCGGGAGGCTTGCGCCACGGACCGCACTCCAGGAACGCCGGCAATTCCCCGAATTAGGTCGCGACTGACCTGGAGCATCCGCGCCTGCGGGTAGCGCAGGTTCGCAGGGTTGATGATCTCCAGGCAGACAACATGCCGCGACTCAAAGCCGGCATCGATCTCGAGCGCACGCTGCGAGCCGCGAAGCAGCAAAGTTGAGCTGATCAACAGGACAAGGCACGCCGCCATCTGGCCTGCGATAAGCAACCCTCGAAGCCGCAAACGGCTCAGACGCCGGCCGAAAAGCGTCCCCTCGGCTTTGAGAGCCGAGTTCACATCGGGTTTTGATGCCTGGAGCGCAGGGGCTAGCCCGAAAGCAATTCCCGCCGCACACGAAACGAGCAGGGCATAGCTGAAAATCCGAACGTCCGGGCTGACCTGAAGAGCAATCGTGCCCCAAGCGGAAGGGAGCGCCGAGGCGATCTCAACAATCAAGAGATGAAGCAGCCACGCCGCCAACGGAAGACCTGCTGCGCCAGCGAAGAGTGCGATTAAAATGCTTTCCGTGAGCAATTGGCGCAAGAGCCGCCCCCGGCTTGCGCCGATCGCCAAACGTACGGCGATCTCCTTGTGCCGCACCGCGGCTCGAGCTAATAACAAGCTGGCGACATTCGCGCAAGCGATCAGGAGAAGCAAACCGACCGCAGACATGGCCGCACCAACAAGGGCCCATTCCTCGGGGCCGAGCATGGCGACATCATTGCGGTCAGGGAGAAGAAGCACGCCGGTATTCTTCTCATCTTCCGGATGAGCAATTCTCAGTTGGGCTGCGAGGACATCGAGTTCAGCTTGTGCGTCCGAGAGCGAAACTCCGGGTTTTAGCCGACCTGCAGGCATTCCGGCAATCAGGAGACGATTCTCAAGATTCTCCGCGGCGAGACCGCCAACGTGTACCTTCGCAGCAACGGGAGCCCAGAGCGAGGGGACATTGGGAAGTGTTCCCATGTAATCGACTGGAGTTACACCAACGACTGTGAAAGGCTCGCCGTTCAGGTGCAGAACCGAACCCACGACTTTGGGATCGGAATGAAACTGTCGCTGCCAGAAATTCCCGCTCATCAGCACGACCGGTGAAGAACCTAGTTGATCGTCCGCAGGAACGAGCAACCGGCCTCGAAGCGGCACGGCCCCGAGCATTTGAAAATAGTTGCCAGAAACAAAAACAGCAACCACCGGTTGGGCGCTGCCTTGAAGCAGTTGCGGGAGTTGGAATCCCACTGCCCCAGCAAGGCGCGACCTCGCTTCCGGACCAGTGGGTGGCAGATCCGAAGAAGTGAGCGCCATGCCAAATGCGAACAAGGAAAGATCTGAAAAAGATTTGCTGCGGTCGCGAAAGTAGATGTAGTCGGGATAAGAAAATCTGCCTCGAGCATCACCCGGGGTGGTCCGAAAGACAGCTACCAAGCTGTCTGGATCCTTGACGGGACGTGGGCGCAGGACCAGGGCGTCAAAAGCTGTGAACACGGCTGTATTTACGGCAATGCCGAGGGCGAGGGTGAGGACGGCAACAGAAGTGAAGCCGGGATTCTTGCGCAACATGCGCAGGCCAAAGCGCGCATCTTGGATGAGGCTTTCGAGGAAGTTCACGCCGCGGGCCTCGCGGCATTCTTCTTTGGCGCGTTCCACCCCGCCAAACTCGATCCGCGCGCGACGCAGCGCTTCTTCTCGCAGCACGCCGCGGCGCACCAAATCCTCCGCGAACGCCTCGATGTGGAAGCGCAACTCCGCGTCCATCTCGCGTTCCATCCGCGACCGCCGCGTCACCGCGCGCATCCACGACCGGACTCGACTCAAAAACCTCACACTTCCTCCGGCGTGCTTTGCAGAATCCCCGAGATGACGTCCGCCATGCGGTTCCACTTTTCAGCCTCCGTCTGTAATTTGCGTTTACCTGCCGCAGTCAGCCGGTAATACTTCGCCTTTCGATTGTTTTCCGACTCACCCCATTCACTCGCGATCCAACCCTGGTGTTCAAGGCGATACAGGGCGGGATACAGAGAGCCCTGCTGAATCTCCAGACGATCTTTTGAAATCTGTTGAATGCGCAACAGAATGCCGTAGCCATGCAAGGGCCCAAGGGAAACCGCCTTGAGGATCAGCATGTCCAGCGTGCCCTGCAGAAGTTCGAGTTGTTTATCCACGGAAGCGGTCTCTCCTAGATGCACTAGGAATATAGTCCTAGTCTCCTAGGCCGTCAAGGAGTGCCAATCTCCTCACCTCGCCGCGAGCCTTTCCCGTCCTCATCTAACTCAAGCCGGTGGACCCATCCGCGATACTCCGCCGGCCAGAGGAGCCTTTACTTTCCCCCTTCAATGTTAGAGAGGTAATGTACAATTGCATTCTCAAAATTGGAGATCCCCTATGAAGACGGCGCCCGTCGGGGTCAGCCGCGGCAGAGTGTCTCCGTTGTTCCCTTGGTTGACGACCTTGCTGCTCGTTATAATGCTGTGCGGATGTGGTGGAGGCACGTCATCCGCGCCGCCTCCGCCTCCCCCGCCGCCCCCGGCATTCCAACCTCGACCCTTTACCGGCGATTTTTTCATGCGCTTGCCAACCGCTGCGAGTGACGGGCCAATCCCGGCGGCGGTGTACGACCAGGCGCTCAAAGAGATTTTCGTCAGCGACCCAAACTTCAATTCCGTTGAGGTGTACTCGACGGTGGACGGCCACAAGGTGGGAGAAGTCTCGATTCCCGGCCCTGCGGGCCTAGGTTTCACGCCGGATTTTTCTAAGCTTTACGTCGGCACGATCACGCCTGACGTGTACATCGTTGATCCGGCTGCCCTGCACGTGACCGGACGGATCGCGTTTCCGGCTTCGATGCTGACATTCAGTCCAGGAGCGACCGGGGCAACTCTGATGCCTGTGATGCCCTACCCGATGGCGGACGGCAGCCTGATGCTCGGTATGGGCTATACGTCACAGTCCTCGTCCGCAGCGGTTCTGGTCGGTGTGGAGGGGCTGGTTCGCTATGACGCCGCGAGTGGCGCGTTCACTCCAGCCAATCCGGGGCCGAGTAACTTGGGAGCCGATCCGGCAAGGTCGTTAGACGGCAAGTACTTGTTTGTTTATGGATTCGGAAGTGCCAGTTACGAACTTCTGCTCTACTCGAGCGCCACGCAAGGATACCTGCCAGTTTCGGCACAAGCCCCGAGCGGAGCGGCGTTCTTGGCCGCGAACGCGGACGGCTCGAAGTTCGCTGTCGTTGATAACAACTGGAACGTGACTTTCGTCAACGCGAATCTTCAAACGCAGGCCCAATATAGTTCCGCTAGAGCGCTGAAATGCGCGATTTTTAGCCGGGACGGAAAATATCTGTACACGACGAATGATCTCAACAACGTAGTTGCGCTGGATACGCAAGCCGGGACGCCAGTTGAATACTTCAGCGTGGCCTTGGGCTCAAATCCCTTCCCCACGTCTTTGGTCGATGTGGACGAGACGCATCACGCGTTCGGCTTGACGCCGGGGGGATTGTACGTCGTGGATGCCTCTCACGGTCAGGCCGCGCCGCCGACGGTAGTTCCCCTCTTTTGGGGCATTGCAAGCACTCAAGCCAACCCAAATGTTGGCCCCCTCGTCGGCGGAACGCAGGTGCAGTTTATCCCGGCGCCGCTCGGAGCGGGCAGTGCCGACGGGATTGCGAACTCGATGGAAGCGTATTTTGGAACGGTGCCAGCGACGAACGACGTTGTTGGTCCCTATCCTTCGTCTTCGAATGGAGAAAACTTTCTGACATCCACGACGCCACCGGCTAAGAATCCTGGGCCGGTGTCAGTGGTGTTGACCGACGCCAACAACAACACCGTGCTGCTGCCGGACGCGTTTACGTACGGTCCACATATTCTGCGCGTGCAACCGAATGCGGCGGTGGCCGGAGACCAAGTCACGATTTATGCGTACGGCCTCGGATTTTTCGATCTGTCGGATATTCGCGTGACGATTGGTGGCACGCAGGTCAATATGGCAGGTGCCACATTGAATTCGTATGCGTCCAACGACTACCCTGAACAGGCAGTGACGGTGCCGGTCCCACCCGGGACACCTGGCTGGGCCGATGTCGTGCTGACGACGAGCAACGGTACCGACACGCTGAAACGGGGAATGCAGTACCTGAAGAAGGAGGCGCAAGTTACTGGAGGCCAGTACGAGTTCGCAGCGTACGATGCGGTGCGCGACGTCTTTTATCTAACGGGGGGTGGAAATAACGTCGCGGTGTTCAATCCGAATACGCAAGCGTTTGGGCCGCCGCTTCAGTCCACTTCGATCAGTGCGGGAGCCGTGCTGCAAGAGCTTGTGCTGACGCCTGACAACTCGAAGTTGCTGGTAGTGGATCCGAAAGATCGGAGCGTGATTGTGTTCGATCTGGCGGCTGGGACGAGCACGGCGGTGAACGTAGGACTGGCATCAGATCCGACGGGAACGCAAGTACAACCGATCACTGTAGTGGCCGCAGCGAACAATCGGGCGTTTGTCAGCGTGACACCGTGTGTGACCAGTCCGGTGCGGCAAATCGACCTGACGAGCATGCAGGTTTCGGGCAGACCCGATGCGGGGTTCTCGTGTGGAACGTACGTTACATACCCTGAGTATGGCAGGGCGAGTGCGGACGGAAGCAAGATTCTTTACGCGGGAAGCTCGGGCCAGGAGTTTGGATTGCAACCTTCTGGACCCGAATACATTTGGAGTTACAACGCGGCATCCGATACATTTGCCGGACCCGTAATCGTAGGCGACACGCCGTGGGTCAGCGGGTTAGCGGCGGTTGATGGGGACGGAGGAATAACAGCTCTTGCGCAGGGAACACTGGACCAACGGCTCTTGCCATCGGTGCCCATCGTGCAGCCTGGCTTTGATGCACGGTTAAATGATACGGGAAGCTTGTTGTATTCGACAGGAACCGACGGAAGCCACATCGCGGTCTCAGACACGCGCAACGGACGGTTGCAGGTGCAGTTGGCGGTGCAAAACAGGAGCAGCGGGAACGGACCTCCTATCCCGATTATCGGTGGGCCGCAGCCGCTGGCCATCGACCCATCGGGTTCAAAGATTTTGGGCGCGCTGCAAAATGGGGTTGGTTACTTCGAGCTGAGTGTAGTACCTCTCGCAGTGGGGCCCGTGTCGCCGGCGAACGCATCGGTCGGAGGGATGATTCAACTGCGTGGCAGTGGGTTCGTTGGTGGCATAACGGCAACAATTGGGGGCAAGGCTGCCATTTGCAGCGTTGTCAATAGTGAAACGTTGTCCTGCACGGTGCCGAACTTGGTGGCGGGAGCCACAGCAATCAGCTTGACCAATCCGGATGGTCAAACCTATTCGCTTGAGAATGCTCTTGTTGTGCAGTAAAGTCCGCGGAACACGATACGCTGGCCATAGGCAGAAGAAACCCGTCAAAACATTGAGGATTTGGTAGGGGCGGTGGGGATCGAAATTGCATCCCTCACTTCTAAGTCTCGCTGGCGGAAGGCGTTACCGACCGCCCTCCAAACCAATTGTTAGAAATGTTAGAAGGAAGCGTGTGGGAGTCGAAGCCAAACATTCGATACCCAACTCACGGCGAATAATGACGTTGCGGCTTCCGCCAAGTTCCAATTGGAGGCAGCGTCTATGGAAATCCGGCGACGAGCGTGCGCGACCTGGTGGACCGGCTGGAGGAATGTGGAGTACGGGTTGAGATCGAATCTAAAGTTTAGGTATTTGCCAGAGAGGAGCACAGTGAAGATCGAGAGCCACGAGAGTACCGGACTTGATGGGCAACAGAGTGCGCGTCCAGCCGAAGAAGCTGGGACGAAAAAAGACCAAACAGGAGCTGCGCCTTCAATGCGCGGCCGTAAAGCCGCTTGGGAATCTCGCGCATCTGAGTTTCGCCAGAGTCGAAAAGAGAGGTCCCCGTGCTGAAAACAAAGCGGTTACAGACACGACTTTCATAAGGTTTCGCGGGCCGAAGGCCCTAAAAGGACTTAGTGCAGTCGCTCTCGGCTATCCGGTCGACGCATGATGTTAGCATCGACAAGGAGCACCGTTCTTGGAACCTACTTAAGCTGACGTACTGCCTCCGCCATCAGGAGCCTAGCGAAATGATCCTGTTTCTGCTGTTCCAACGCCGTGTCCTCTTCCATGGTTGGCTTCACTGCTTTAGCCCTTGGTTTGCGAAGATCCATTTCGAAACGTGCTGCGATATCAGATTTTAGCTGTTCAAGATAGCCCGATTTCATGGTCTCCTCCCGAGTGCCGCCACTTCTACGGACAGCGCTTTTATCGTGGCGCGAGGAATCTCGAACGTTCTCCAGGTAAATCTTTGCCGGGGCCGAGTCTTGTCTCAAGCCAGTGTTTCTTCATTTTTCCTCCATGTCTTCTGATATCCAGTACAGCTTGTTGCGGCCGCAATTCGCGATTTGGGGAGCGGTGAAAAGCGAGGACCCCGGTGGGCTTGGTAAAGGAATCGTAGTCACCTGGCGAGTGGAGATTCTACTGTGCTGAAGACCAGTTCTGGAGCAGGGGCTTTGACCTGCCTCTCGGAAATTCGTCCGACGAGAATGTAGCTCCTAGGGCTTTTCCGGCTGGGCTGGAGGCCGATAAATGCCCTTCTTATCTGTAACTTGCGGGTAACGGCCAACTGTCAAGATTGGTTGGGAACAAGAAGTCGGCGAGACGCGGGGTACGTTCCGCGTCTTCTGGGCGATTGTTCGCGAATCACGGGCAACTCGGAAGTAATTCCACTTGATTGGTAAGTTTCAATGGGTCGACGCAACACTCAAGTCGAACCCGACTTGCATTGAAAACAAAGGCTAAATCGCTCGCTAGGGTTAGATCAGCCGGAACACTACCCTGGCTAGGTTTTGACCGAGGACGGTCAAACAGATTACTTCTCCCGGGGAAGCATTGTCGAATCAACGCATTGGATGGTGTCGCATCGACCGTCTGAGCCGGCACGCCAAACCGGACAAGTCAAGTTCTAGAACTTCAAGTGGACGATTTCCGCGTTTGAACGTAGTCGCTGGCGCGACGGACGCTTCGCGTGCTATGCTCCTTACGTCATGCTGCAAGGTAGAGCTTTTAACTGCGATTTTCGGTTTCCTCTGATTTTCCTAAGCCAAGCAAAATCAATAGGTTGCAAACGAAAAAAGATTCAATTCCCATAGCCGTTAGATCGGTGCAACCACTAGCCCGCATCCGCCGCAACCGCCAGCGCCCACCTTCAAACGGCTCTATCGAACGCGCGCGGAGCACCTCGCCCGGACTTCACGCTTTTGTGAAAACGCGCCTCCGATAGAGCACTAGCGTTAATCAGGCACTTCTCCGTTCTTTTATGGGAGGGTGACGGGCACTGCTACTTCGGTGAGGACTTGGTCAGATACACCGCGTCATCTGGCTTCCAGAATGCGAACCGGCTGAGGTCAAATTGGAGTCGGGGCACCAAACCAATACGCCCAAATTCAGCTTCCAACTCCCACCGTTTGGAACAATCCACAAAATGGATGAGATGCTGCGTTGCGATTACGTCTCCGTAATTGTCCTGATTGTTTTTCTTGGCAAGTTCCACCGTTGTCTGCGGAGAATTTCCTATCTGAAATGCATGGACGTCATGGTCTAAGGCATAAGTGCGTATTCGCCAGCACCCGCTTTCTCCAAACCACCATTGAAGAGTATCGGGAATATCGTTCGCACTTTCCAAGGGGGTTTCTTCTTCCCGAGAGTAGCTGCTCTTTATGCTGAGTACAGCGAGTAAAAGAACGCCGCGCATAATTGTTGAGGGAACTTTATCATGGAGTTCGGTCGATCCATCTATTACCTACTGTACCACTTACCGCGTTAATTAGAACATGGGGACGTATCAGCCTCTTAGCGATAATGGTCTGACTTGACCTTCCCACCTCATCGTGGGATTAGCTCAAACGTGTCAGATCTGCTCGACACTTTCGTGGCTTCCGTGTTGCCCGCTAATTCAGGCAAATAGGCAACCATGGAGCCAGTTCAGCCAGGTCGTTCGCTGCAGAAATGTAGTAGTCTCTAAGAGCAAATGCACGGATTTGATGGCAGGATGAGTTACATGCGTGCCTCAGGGTTGCTTGAAGCACTATCGCAAGATTTGCGTTTCGCGCTCCGAATACTGCGGAAGTCCCCAGGTTTCACCGCCGTCGCGATCCTCACTCTCGCGCTCGCGATCGGCGCCAACACCTCCATTTTCACGATCCTCAACACGGTTATGCTGACGCGCCTTCCTGTTAGCCATCCGCAAGAGCTCGTACTGTTTCATTGGGTCGCTCATACCCAAGGACCATATGTCTGGAGCAGCTCCCATTCCTACGGCGGCTGCGACATGGTGAACCCCGCTTCCCACAGCTCAAACTGCTCTTTTTCGTTCCCTGATTACGACAACTTCCGCACGCACTCGCAGTCCCTCCAAGGAATCGCCGCTTACGGGGGTGGGGTCGGCGTGCAGGTGGATTGGAATGGCCAAGCGACGCGCGCAAACGGCCAGTACGTGAACGGCGACTTTTTCTCCGTCTTGCAGGTGCGACCTGCCTGTGGCCGCATGCTCACCTCTGCTGACGACTCTGCGGCAGCGACCGCTGCCATTGTTCTGGATTTTCATTACTGGCAGATGCAGTTTAACAGCGACCCAAATGTAGTGGGTCGCTCGGTGCTCCTTAACGGGGTTCCCTTTACGATCGCTGGAATTGCTCCACCGGAGTTTTACGGACTCGCACCCGGCAGTCGCGCGAATTTTTGGATACCTCTTCACGCGCGGGATTCGTTGGTCAAAGACAGGTTTGACAAGTTCGAGGCCAGATCCATCTGGCTCTATCTCGTTGGCAGGCTGAAGCCGGGCGTTCCCGCCGAACGCGCGCGAGTCGAAGCGGAAGTGATGTTCCGCGCCTCATTGACGAGTGAGGCCAGCGCTGTGGCCGCTTCCACGAAACCCAATCCAGACCATCCGAACCAGGCTATCGATACTGATCTCGGGATTACATTTACCAGCGCGGAACGTGGCTTGGCATCACTTCGTCTGCAATACTCGACGCAGCTCTTCGTCTTGATGGCGGCTGCAGGTCTGGTTCTGCTCATCGCCTGCGCCAACATTGCGAACCTGCTGCTCGCGCGAGCCGAGGCCCGTCGCAAGGAAATCGCCGTTCGCCTGGCGCTTGGGGCCAGCCGGCCACGTTTGCTCTCTCAATTGCTTACGGAGAGCATGCTGCTTGCGTTTCTCGGCTGCGCGGCCGGAGTTCTCGTCTCCTATTGGGCTACGCGCGGCCTTGTTTACGTCCTTTTTTCTTCGAAGGCTCCGGCCGCGTTTCTTGCCACTATTCGGCCGAACTATGTTGTACTCGGCTTCTCGGCGGCCGTCGCTGTCGTAGCGGCTATTCTGTTTGGACTCGTTCCGGCGCTGACGAGCACGCGCGTTACGCTGGGTTCGACGCTCAAAATCGCGGGCACCAACGCATCACCGTGTGAAGGGCGCAGCCGATTAGGCCGTACACTCGTCACTCTCGAGATGGCCGTGGCTCTCGTCTTGGTCATAGGCGCCGGCCTCTTTGTCCGCACACTGATTACGCTCGAAACGCTCGACCCGGGTTTTCGCACCGACCATCTTCTTCTTTTCTCCATCTCACCCACGGCGGCGAAGGTTCCGGAGGAAAGAATTCCTGCCCTCGGCCGAGAAATCCGAAGCCGCCTCGCGGCGTTGCCTGGAATCGAAAGCGTCACTTGGTCAGGTTTCCCGCTCCTGTACGGGGGCGTTAGTTCTACGAGCGTAAGCCTTGTCGAGCACCCTGACCTAGGCAATGAACTCGAAACCCAGATTTTGGAAATCGGTCCGGGCTATTTTGAAACCATGAAGATCCCGGTACTAAGCGGCAGGAGCATTACGCTTCAGGACTGCCGTAAAGACTCCTTGGGAATTTGGATCAATCGCGCTTTCGCTAACAAGTACCTGAAAGGTGCGCCGGCGATGGGCGCTCATGTCAAGTACGAGGAAAAAACATTCGAAGTTATGGGCATTGTGGGCGACGTGAAGTACCAAAGCGTGAAAGCCGACTTCCGCCCGACGGTCTATATACCGATGCCGAGCGGCGATTTTTCCTTCCAGGTAAGGACCGCGGTCAACCCGCAGGCCATGGAAAACCGCGTGCGAAGCGCCGTCGCCGAAATTGCGTCGACGATTGCAATTCAGGACGTTGGCACCTTGCAAGAAGGAATTGACTCCACCTTGTCCACGGAAAACGCCATGGCGCGCCTTTCCGCCGGCTTGGGATTTCTGGCGTTGCTTCTCGCGGCGATTGGTATTTACGGAGTGCTCGCGTACTCCGTGACTCGCCGCACAAGCGAAATCGCCATCCGCATGTCTTTGGGAGCTATGCCGGACAATATTCTGAGACTAATTCTGAAAGAAGGCCTGACGCTGGCTTTTCTGGGTGCTGTTGTAGGGCTGCTGGCTTCGTGGGCTCTCACGCGCCTGGTGCAACAGTTTCTCTATGGTGTCAAGGCGCTAGACCCAGTGACCTTCTCCCTCGCCACGGCGATCCTGCTCGTGATAGCAGCAGTTGCGTGCGTCGTTCCCGCACGTCGCGCGACGCGCGTCGACCCGGTCATAGGGCTAAGGTACGAGTAAGCCATTTCGCGCCTCGTCTTGCCGCTGAAACCGCACAAGTTGCTCCTCTGAGTCTTTAGCTGCCGGTTCCCAGTGAAACACGTGGAATCAAGTCGCGGAAAGCAGGTCGTCGGAAGCGCATCTCGGCCGAGGTTGTAGCCTTGAAGACAGTTTGATTTAGCTTTGGATCACAGCCAATTCAAGCATTTTTGGATCCGGTTGTCACTCGTGCCGGCGAGAACTGCTCACAAAAACCGGATGCATATCCCTTAATGCCGCCTTTTGCCGCCTCGTTTTTTTGTAACTACCGTCATGTCAGATAGATATGGCGGAAGCGTGTGGGAGTCGAACCCACCCCCGAATCCGCGAAGGACACGGGCTATGGTTTTGAAGACCATGAGGACCACCGGGCCCTTTGCGCCTCCGCGAGCAGTATAGAGGAGGTGTCGGCGC
>Ga0209267_1000883_pt1 | contig 21163 bp, 19 predicted proteins | sample GraSoiAngelo_137_FD_185894 | JGI IMG/M metagenome (GOLD analysis project Ga0209267, IMG submission 185894) | Grasslands soil microbial communities from the Angelo Coastal Reserve, California, USA - 14_0929_09_30cm (SPAdes) (version 2) | ecosystem: Environmental > Terrestrial > Soil > Grasslands ... | reverse complement strand
GGTTCGGGTCGGGCTTCCAGTCGCTGATGTAATTCCATTGCTCGACGAGCCGGCCGTCCTGCCAGCGAAGCCGCTTCTCGTTCCAGATCTGGGTGTTCCAACCCTGCTCGCCGCTGTACGTCCCGGTCTTGAACTCCATGAACACGTCGCGACCGTCGATGAGCGGCGCCTGGTAGTGCGTGCAGAAATTGCAGGGCGCCTTGATCTCCTGCGGAACGAACGGGTCGAAAGTGAGGTCTGCGAGAATGCGATTGAGATCCTGTCCCGCCGCGACTGCCGTGCCGCTGTGCTGCGGATTCTGACCCCACTGCGGCCACGCCGGAACACTTCCGGCGAGCGATGTGATCGATGCGCTCACCACCGACGCGACGATGGAGACTGTTGTCGCGATGCGCCAGAACATCTGCATTGTCTCTCCCCCTTGGCCCTCGGATGACAGCGCTTCGTTCTTGATTCTGCCGGCATCACCTCCGGTCGCCCGAACCGGTCGATGATCCGCGCATCGTCAAGGGACTGGCCTGGCTGACTCCCGATCAGCCGCTATGCCGCGGTGGCTAAGAGCACCGCAGCGAATCCGCCAAGCGCGATACCGGCGAGCTGTCGCCTGGTGACAGCCTCGTGGATCGTGAGGATGCCGAGGAGTCCGCCCAGCGCCGGACTCGTCGCTACAAGCGGCACGATCGCGCTCGCGGGGCCGACGGACAGCGCGGAGAGGTAGCCGATCGTCGCCACCGCGGCCGCGACGAGAGTGACTGCAGTCGCCAGCCCGCGGCCCTGAAGTAGCTCACGTCCTCCGAGAGGCTCTCCACGCGCGATGATCAGACCAACGATCAGCTGAACGGCCGCGCTCGTCACAAGGAGGTCCGTCGGTCCGCTTGCCGTGACCAGGACCTTGGCGATGAATGCGCCGAGACCCTGCAGTACGAGCGATGCGAGCGCCAGGGGCAGCCAGCCGGCGAGAGCCTGCGGAGCCCTCGGCCGAAACGATAGGAGCACGCTCCCCGCGAGGGCAGCACTGATGCCGAAGCCGTGCTCGAATGAGATCCGTTCCCCCAGGATCGCCACCGCGAGAATGACGGTCAGCGCCGGGCTCATTGCCGTGAGCGGAGCGACCACGCCGACCGGCCCGCGGCGGGTCGCCTCGGTCGTGACCCAGAAGGTCATCGCCATGAGCAGCGACAAGCCGACCGCGCCGACAACGCCGCCGGGGTCGGGTGGCACAGCGATCGCAAAGACCGCGTACACGCCAAGCGAGAGGACCGCGTTCAGACGATAGAAGCGCGCGGTCGACCAGCGGATCAGGACGACTTTGGTGACCACGCGCTGGATCGACCAGACGACTAGCGCGAAGAGGGCGAGTGGCACCCACGACCCGAACACCTAGCGGCGCCGGCGTCTTCTAGTGAAGTTGGACCGTCCCCTCGAGGAAACCGTTGATGCTCACCGCCGTAGTGCGACCAGTCGCGAGCTCGACCACCATGAGCTCGGTCCGGACTGATCCCGAGGCGGCGATGATCGCGGCACTGCCATCGACGCGGAAGCGCTCGAGCAGCGACCCGAAGCGACCCTGGCGCACCACGCGCGCGCCCGTGGCGACGTCGAACGACGTGAACTGTGTACTGACACACAGCCCTTCCACACAACCCGCGGGCTGGCGTCCACCCACCCACCAGATCTCGCTCGTACCGGGACGCCACTCGGCGCTCATGCCGTCGAACTCGATGGTCGAACGCTTCTGCGACTCCGCGATCGGCCACCACGCGAGCGAGCTCGCTCCGCCCTCAACGGCCGCACTGAGCAGCACGTAGTGCGCGTCGCTAGACGCTTTGAGTCGCCCGGGAACGGTGGGCCGGAACGCGGTCGAGCGCACGGCATACGGCTGCTGCCTTAAGTCAACGACGTCATAGCCGGTCAGGTAGCCGCCTGGACCGGTGACCCCGGCGGCCACGACTTTCGCGGTCCGATCCCAGGCGACGGGGACCCAGACGCTGCCGGTCGCGACCTTCTCGGTCGCGCCGCTCAAAAGATCGACCGTCCAGAGCTCGGCCACGAGCGTGCCGCCACAACCCTCGAAGCAGTCGTTGTCCATGGCAACGACCAGGCCGGCGCTATCGGACGACCAGGTGAACGCGTTGCCTTTGATCTCCGCTCTGCCTGTTAGGACAGGTCGGTCGGCGCCGCCGGTGATCGAGCGGACATGCAGGACGGGGCCGCTATCCGCCGGATCCCAATAGGCGACGAAGCGTCCGTCCGGCGAGACGACACGGGAGAGGAAGGTGAACGACCTCTCCTGCGGTGCAAACGTGGTGAGGACCGCGTCGCTCGTCTCGCTCCGCACTTTGGCATCTCTGTTGCGCACGACGAAGCCAAAGCGGTCGCTCAAGACGACTTGCGAGGGCGTAGGTGACCCAGCTGCCACCGAAGCCGTCGCAGTCGCGGATGGCGAAGCACTCGGCGAGGGCAGTGTGCTCGCCGCGTCGCGGTCACGAAGCGAAGTGACCGTGATGGCCACGCCAAGAACCAAGATGACAGCCACGGCCGCATACACGCCCCTGCGGCTCATCCGTGAATCATGCGCTTCGCGAAGACCTTCCTGCGGAGACGTCGCGATGCCCTCGGGCGCATGACCTGTCCGCTAATGGCCCAAATCCGAGCGAAGTGTCCTCCGGACGCGTGAGATGATCGGAGCGTGACCGGGTCGTAGGCGCGTCAAGGCGAGGACGTAACACGCAGCAACACGCTTCGCACGCACAACACAGCCAGGGGGACGCGGGCGAGCCCCTCGACAAGCACGCCGGGCATTCGGTCGCAATGTTTCGGGATCGCTTCTACGTCTCGCTCGTTCTCACCGTCCCGGTGGTCCTCTACTCAGGAATCCTGAGGACGCTCTTCGGATTCGAGCCGCCAGCGTTCCCCGGATCTGACCTCGTCCCACTCGTCATCTCGACGTTCGTCTTCTTCTACGGCGGACTGGTCTTCCTGCGGGGTGCCGTGGGCGAGCTCGCGGCGCGACTGCCCGGGATGATGACCCTCATCTCGCTCGCCATCACGGTCGCCTTCGTCTACAGCGTGGTCGCCACCATCGCTCTCCCGGGCCAATTCGTCTACTATGACGCCGCGGCGGTGATCGTGACGCTCATCTATCTGGGCAAATACCTGGAAAGCGTGGCGACACGCTCTTCTGGGAGCTCACGACCCTCATCACCGTGATGCTCCTCGGGCACTGGCTGGAAATGCGGTCGACCGATCGCGCGCAAGGCGCGTTGCAGGAGCTCGCCAAGCTCCTTCCCGACGAGGCGGAGCGGATCAGGGACGGTGGAACCGAACGCGTCTCGCTCTCCGAGCTTCGCGTTGGCGATCTGGTCCTCGTGCGCCCGGGTGCGAGGATCCCGGCCGACGGCGAGCTCATCGAGGGAGCCTCCGCGGTCAATGAATCGATGATCACCGGCGAGTCGCGCCCGGTCGAGAAAGTCGTCGGCGCGAAGGTGATCGCCGGCACGGTCAACGGCGACGGATCGCTCAAGGCCAGGGTCACCGCGATCGGCGAGAGCACGGCGCTCGCCGGGATCATGCGGCTCGTTGCCGAAGCGCAGGCCAGCCGCTCGCGTGCCCAGGTGCTCGCCGACCGTGCGGCGTCTCTTCTGACGTTCGTGGCGATCACCGCGGGTGTCATCACGTTCATCGCGTGGATCGCCGTTGGCCGAGGTCTCGGTTTCAGCATCGAGCGCACAGTCGCCGTGCTCGTCATTGCCTGCCCACACGCGCTGGGGCTCGCGATCCCGCTGGTCGTTGCCATATCGACGTCGATCTCGGCGCGCAACGGGCTCCTGGTCCGCGACCGGAGGGCGCTCGAGGCGGCGCGAGCGATCGACGTCGTCCTCTTCGACAAGACCGGGACTCTGACGCGAGGCGAACCCGCGGTCCGCGAGATGATCTCCCTCAATGGCGTCAGCGAACGCGACCTCCTGACGCTTGCCGCCTCGGTCGAAGCCGAATCCGAGCACGCCTTCAGCCGCGCCATCGTCGCCAGGGCCAACGAGGCGGGCCTCGCACCACGTAAGGTCGACCACTTCTCCGCGGTCCCAGGCAAAGGCGTGCGTGGTGAGATCGAGGGGGACCTGGTCGAGGTGGGCAATCGCGGCTACTTCGCTGGAAAGCTCGATGGCAAGGTCTCCGAGAAGGTCAGTCGAGCCGAAGAGGCTGAGACCGTGGTCTTCGTTGCAAGGCGCGGCGAGATCGTCGGTGCGATCTCCCTAGCCGACGAGGTCCGTCCTGAATCAAAGGAGGCGATTGCCGAGCTGCGGCGGCTCGGAGTGAGAGTGGCGATGGTGACCGGTGACAATCGCGCCGTGGCCGACGGCGTGGCCAAGGACCTCGGCATCGAGGAGGTGTTCGCCGGGGTCTTGCCCGAGCACAAGGCCGAGATTGTCAAGAAGCTGCAACGTGACGGTAGCCGCGTCGCGATGGTCGGTGACGGCGTGAACGACGCTCCAGCGCTGACCCAGGCGGACGTGGGGATCGCGATCGGCGCAGGCACTGACGTCGCGATCCAGTCGGCCGGAATCATCTTGGTGCGGAACGATCCGCGGGACGTCGTCAAGGTCATCCGTCTCTCGCGAGCAACGTATTCGAAGATGATCCAGAACCTCTTGTGGGCCGCGGGCTACAACGTCGTGGCCATCCCGCTCGCTGCCGGCGTGCTTGCCTCGCAGGGGATTCTGCTCGCGCCGGCCGTCGGCGCGATCTTCATGTCGGCGAGCACGATCATCGTCGCCGCGAACGCGCAGCTCCTGCGCGGACTCAAGCTCTAAGGAAGCTAAGCCGCACCCTCGGGAATGGGCTGGCTCTCCTGAGCTAGACGCCAGGTCGCGAGGCGCACGCCGGCGAGTATGACGACGCCTCCAACGAGCTGAAGTGCCTGCGGCCGGTCACCCAAGAAAACGACCGCCATCGCGAGCGTCAGGACGGGCACGAGATAGGACGTCATCGCAGCGACCCCAGCCCCGACTCGGCGCACGACCCAGTAGAAAACGATGAAGCTGGCGACCGAACCGGCGAGCGCGAGATACAAGACGTTTAGCCAGACGGCAGTGCTCCAACCGGCGACGTCGGCATAGCCCGTCTCGAAGAAACCGAGTGGGATGAGCAGCGCGGCCCCGACCGGTGCGGCGATCGTCACGATCGCGAGCGGCGAACGGGTTCGGAGCGCGATCGTCCCGAGCACTGTGTAGACCGCCCAGCAGCACGCACCGAGCAGCATCAGCAGGTCGCCGACGAGGCGGCGGCTCGATACCTCGTCGCCGGTTTGTCCCGCGAGGATCACGAGCGCCGCCCCGATTGAGGCAAGCGCGAAGCCGATGAGCTTCGTCGTAGTAAGACGTTCGCCAATGAACGAGGCCGCGAGGGCCGTGAGCACTGGGATGGTCGTCGGGACAATGAGGGCACCGTCCGATGCGGGAGCCATCGTCAGGCCGACAAAGACCAACGCGTTGTACGCGAAGTAGCCGAAAACGCCCGCTAGCACGACGGGCCAGAGACTGCCTCGGCCCAGATCGGTTCGCATGGCAATTGCGATCGCGGCAAGAACGACCGCGGCGATGATGAAGCGCACGGCCGAGATCTCGAGCGGCGGCGCGCTCGCGAGAGCGAGCTTCCCGGTGATCCAGGAACCACTCCAAGCCAGCGCGACACAAAACGCGGCGACCGGCGTGAGAAGGGATCGGGGCATGCGCGAACCATACGTGGCACGATGCCGCGATGCTCCGTGTGCTCATCACCGGCATCACCGGTTTCGCGGGCAGTCATCTCGCCGAGCACCTGGTGTCGAGAGGCGACGAGGTGCACGGCCTCGCGCACGAGCCGCCGCCGTTCAAAAATCTCGCGGCAGTAGAGGATCGCGTGCGTATCCATGAAGGTGACATCACGCGGCTCGAGGATGTTCAGGGCGCGCTCGCGGGGTCCCGAGCAGATGCCGTCGTGCATCTCGCTGGTATGGCCGTTCCCACGCTCGCGTCGTCGGATCCGGTCGCGGCGGTCCGGGTCAACGTGCTCGGTACTGCCGCCATGCTCACCGCGCTCGAACAGCATACGAATACCCGACTCGTGCTCGCCTCGAGCGCCGACGTCTACGGAGCTCCCGACCGCGTTCCGGTCGACGCGACCGCGCCGGTCCGGCCGGGCAACGTGTACTCGGCCACGAAAGTCGCCGCCGAGGCGCTCGCATCCGAGCTCGGAGCGCGTCACGGCGCGCCGGTCGTCATCCTCCGCCCGGCGAATCAAAACGGGCCGCGACAGCACCCCGGGCTCGCGGCGTCAGCGTTCGCGAAGCAGATCGCCGAGGCCGAAGCCGGCTTCACCGAGCCGGTCGTAAGGCACGGTCGCCTCGACGCCGAACGTGATTTCCTGGACGTCCGCGACATGGCGCGGGCCTACGCCGCCGCCCTCGAGATCGACGAAAGCGGGACCTTCAACGTCGGCACCGGCCAGGCGGTCGCGATTGCGGAGATCCTCCAGACGCTCCTCGCGCTCGCCCGCATCCCCGTCCGCGCGGAGCTCGACCCGTCGCGGGTCCGCGGCGGCGAGCCCACGCGGATCGCCCTCGACGCCGCGCGTTTTCGCCAAAAGACCGGTTGGTCGCCCCGCATCGCGCTCGCCGACTCGCTCCGCGATACCCTCGACTTCTGGCGTTCGTCCGTCCGGCAGGGAGCACGAGTGTGAACATCGTCTTTGGTACCGATGGCTGGCGCGCTCGCATCGCCGACGAGTACACGTTCGACGCGGTACGGGTCTGCGCGCAGTCGGTCGCGGAGTGGGTGGTGAAGAACGGCGGCGCCGATCGCGGCGTGGTGATCGGCTTCGATCGCCGCTTCGCTTCTGAGCATTTCGCGGCTGCGGCCGCCGAAGTGGTCGCGGCCCACGACGTGAACGTCCATCTGGCGACCGCGGCCGCACCGACGCAGTCGTTCTCCTGGGCCACGATGCGCAAGAAAGCGAAGGCCGGGATCGTGATCACCGCGAGTCACAACCCGTGGACGGATAACGGCTTCAAGGTGAAGGCCGAGACCGGCGCGGCCGGGGGCCCGGCCATGTTGAAGGAGCTCGAGGCGGTCATCCGGCCGCTCGAGGCGCATCCCGAAAAGGTTCGGCGCATCCCCTTCGACGAGGCGAAGAAGAAGGGGCGCATCGAGACCTTTGACCCCGCGCCCGACTACCTGTCGCACGTCGCCGAGCTCTTTGACCTCGACGCGTTCCGCGGAGCCGGCTACACGGTCGTGTGCGAGACGCTCTTCGGGAGCGCAAGCGGGTACTTCCCGAGGCTCATCGGCGGCGGGAAGACGAAGGTCATCGAGCTCCACGGCGAACGCAATCCGTATTTCGGCGGTGTGAACCCCGAGCCGATCCCCCCGAACATTGACGAGTTCCTCAAACGGATCCCCGCCGAACACGCGGACGTCGGGCTCGCGGTCGATGGCGATGCCGATCGTGCCGGGCTCGCCGACGAGAAGGGCACCTTTGTCACGACGCTCACGCTCTACGCGCTTCTCATGTGGTACCTCTGCGAGGTCCGCGGCCTGCGCCAGCCCGTCGTGAAGACCGTGAACATGACGTCGATGGTCGATCGCCTCGGCGAGCGCTACGGCGTGAAGGTGTACGAGGTTCCCGTCGGGTTCAAGTACATCGGGCCGAAGATGCAGGAGACCGGAGCGATGATGGGCGGCGAGGAATCCGGCGGGTTCGGCTTCGCGATGCACCTGCCCGAGCGCGACGGCATCGTGGCCGATCTCTTCTTCCTTGACTTCATGCTGAAGACCAAGAAGAAGCCTTCCCAGCTCATCGCCGAACTCATGAAGATGGCCGGCCCCTCCTTCTATCTGCGGCGGGACCTGCACTTCAGTGCTGCCGAATATCCGGCGGTGAAGGAGCGGACGATGCGGAGTCTCCGCGAGGTTGCTCCGGAAAAGCTCGCCGGCCATGCCGTCGCACGGATCGTGCATCTGGACACGAACGACGGAACGAAGTTCTTTCTCGACGACGGCTCATGGCTCCTCATCCGCCTTTCCGGGACCGAGCCGCTCGTGCGCGTGTACGCGGAGACAAAAGAAGAACGCGAGCTGGCGCCGCTGCTCGATGCGGGCGTGCAGATCGTGAAGGGGGCATAGCCATGGCAATTGCAGAAGACCGCGACACATCGGTGATCGAAACCGTCGAGCGCATCCGCGCCGCCGACTCCGGCGACATGCTCGGCCGTATCAAGGACCTTCCAAAGCAGGTCCGCGACGCATGGGCGATCGCCAGCAAAGCGACCATCCCACCTGCGTACAGCGACGTGCGCAGCATCGTCGTCGCCGGAATGGGCGGCTCCGCGATCGGCGGCGATCTCGCGGCTGCGCTGCTCGCCGACGAACTCAAGGTCCCGATGACCGTCCACCGCGACTACGGCCTGCCGGCGTACGTGGGCCGCGACTCGCTCGTCATCGTGTCGAGCTACTCGGGGAACACCGAGGAAACGCTCTCGAGCTTCGAAGAGGCGCGGAAGCGCGGCGCGAAGGTGCTCGCGCTGACCACCGGCGGGAAGATCGCGGAGCTGGCCCGCGCGTCTAACTACCCGGTCGTGACGTTCAGCTACAAGGCGCAGCCGCGCGCCGCGCTCGGATACTCGCTCGGCCTTGTGCTCGGTGTGCTCAGCAAGCTCGGCTTCGCGCGGGATCTCTCCGACGACATAGAGGCGGCGCTCTCGGACCTGGCGAAGCTCGAGGAACGCGTACACGAGGGCGCGCGCACGAACGACGCGAAGAAAATGGCGCTTGAGCTGCAGGGACGGGTCCCCTTCGCGTATGGCGCCGGTGTGATGGGCGTGATGGCGCGCCGCGTGAAGGGCCAGTGGAACGAGAACGCGAAGAACTGGTCCGCCTTCGACGTCATGAGCGAGCTCAACCACAACGCCGTCGTCGGCTTTGAGCATCCGCCGATCGCGAAGGACGCGCTCACCGTGCTGCTCTTACGGAGCGACCGCGACAACCCGCGTCACAAGCTGCGCTTCGAGATCACGCGCGAGCTGCTCGATCGCTCGCGGATCCCGCACAAGACGCTGCAGTTCGCGGGAAGGAACATGCTCTCGGAGATCCTGCAGATGGTCTACTTCACCGACTACGTATCCTTCTACATCGCGCTGCTCAACGGCGCGGACCCCTCACCGGTGAAGTCGATCGATTACCTGAAGGACCGTCTCGCCAAGGGAAATTGAGCCACCCCGCCGCCGTTTCGACGCTCACATTTTGTCCACGAGACGGCACGCCGCTCGTGCTCACGCGAATCGACGGGCGTGATCGGCCCACCTGCCCGGTCTGCGGCTTCGCCGAGTTCATGTTTGTTCAGATCGGCGCGAACACCATCGTCGAGCGCGACGGCGGCGTGCTCCTCGTCCGGCTGAACTACGGTCCGCGCGACGGGCGCTGGGCACTACCTGGCGGTCTGGTCGAGAACGACGAAACGATCGAGGAGGCGGCGCGGCGCGAGACCACCGAAGAAACGGGCTTCCAGGTCGCGCTCGATGGCCTGCTCTCGACCTGGATGCGTCCCGGATTCCCGATCCTCGTCGTCATCTACCGGGCCCACATCACGTCGGGGACGCTCCGCGTCGCACCGGACGAAGCGTCCGAGGCGGCCTTCTTTCCGAAGAACAAGCTCCCGCCGCTCGAGGAGCTGGCCTGGCCGTCGACTGCTCATGGACTCGACGCGTGGCGCGCGTACGAACCAGGTCGGCCCTAATCGCCGATCCGGAAGTGGCCGAGGCTTTCTCGCGCGGGCCGGCGGTCTAGCCTGCAGCCAAGGGCTGGCGCCAGGCGAACATCACCGCGGCCAGGCCGAGGACCGTGAGCACGGCCGCCGCAGGGAAGACGAGGAACACATCCAACGAGGCGACGACGCTGCCGATCGCCGGGCCAACGACGAAGCCGAGGTTCGCGGGTAAGTACGCGAAGGTCATTACGCGCCCTCTGGTCGTATCGGTCGCCGATGCGGAGAGGATCGTGAACGACACACTGAAGAGTGCCGCGGCAAGGCCGTTCACGACCGTCCACGCAATCGTGAATGGCAGTAGGTCGCGCGTGAAGAAAGGCACCGACCAGAGCGCAGCGAGCACCGCGCACCCGGCGAAGAGCGTTTGGTGTTTGCCGTAACGATCGGCGACCGCGCCGATCGCCGGTGACGCGATGAAGATGCCGAGACCGCCGGCGCCGAGGACGATGCCCACTGCCGTCGCCGGGTCAGGGCCCGTGTACAGGTGCGCGACGACGAGGGGAACGTAGATGAACGCGAGCATCCAGCCCGCGAACAGCAGGAAGAGCGCGGGGAAGAGCGCGCGGAGTCGCGGCGACCGCACGATGAGCAGGATCCCGTCGCCTGCCATACGTAAGAGCGATCCGCCTCTCGCGCTCGGCACGAACCCATCGCGATAGCCGAATGCGAGCATGAACACGACCCCGATCATGATCGCGGCGTCCGCGGCCATCAGGGCGGGGAAACCGAACCGGTCAACGACCGGACCGCCGACGAGCGGGCCGACAAAGCCGCCGAGTGGATTCGCGCCGTTCACGATGCCGAACGCGAATGCGATGCGACCGGGTGGTGTCTGCTCGGCGAGCGTCGCGAGGATGAGGCCGGTGTTCCCGAGGCCGAGCGATTGGATCGCCCGTGACAGCGCGAAGACCCAGACGTTCGGCGCCAGCGCGGTGAGCGATAGCGCCACGAAGGCTGCGACGAAGGAGCGAATGATGAGCGGCTTGCGCCCGTAGCGGTCGGCGAGCGCTCCCCAGAACGGCAGGAAGGGCAGGCCCGCGAAGTTGGAGAACGATGTGATCGCGCCGACCCAGAACGCGACCGCGGCCGCCTCGATTCCGAGGTGCGGCAGGTACAGAGGAGTGAACGCGGAGACCTGGCCGTACGCCGCGACCTCGAAGAATCCGGCGATTGTGAAGAGGATGGTCATGCGGACCCAGCCGGAAATCGGCCGCATTTTCATGGGGTTTCGAAGGATACGAGGCGGGTCTAAACTCGGCACGTCCGGCGATGCCGAATTGAATAGGGAGTGTGGAGGACGTCATGTACTCGAGCCTCATCTCCAAGATCGAGAAGGCGAAGCGCTACGCCGAAGAGCCCGAACGGATCAGCTTCCGGAGCTTCGAGGTCGCGTTCCGCGGTGAAAACGGGACGCACGCCGTCTCGCTCAGGGGCGATGACTGGAACTGCGAGTGCGAGCACTTTCATACGAGCGGTCTCTGCGCGCATGTCATGACGCTTCAGCGTGTCTTCGCGTCGCATCTCACGGACAACGCACGCTTCACGCAGGAGCACGTGCCGGCATAGCTCAGGACGCGGCTAACGCCGCGTCCGAAGAGGGGTGGCAGGGGATACCTCCCCTGCGAAAATTGAATACGCGGGGTCTCCAGCGAAGCCGGTGAGATTCCGGCAGGGTCGCGCCACCGTGAAAGGCAAACGCCTCAACTCGGGTCGCCTGGGGTCACCGCTTTCGGCATACACGCCTTCGCAAGAAAGGGGTGCGCCAGATGCGCTCACGAATCGTCGTCTTCCTCGCGGTCCTCCTCCTCACGCTCGCCTCCTGCGGTGGTGCCGTCTCCATCTCGCCGTCGCCGTCAGTCACCGCCTCGCCGTTCCCGGCGACCCTCAGCGATTTCCAGAACCGGTCAGTCACGGTCCCCGCTCGTCCCGAGCGGTTGGTCTCCATCGGCCCGTCGATCACCGCGTTCCTCTTCGCGCTTGGGGCGGGCCCGCGCGTCGTCGGCGTCGACGACTTCTCGGACGAGCCGGCCGAGGCAGCGTCTCGCGAACACGTCGGTGGCATCAAGGTGAACTTCGAGAAGGTCGTCGCGCTGAAGCCGGATCTGGTCTTCAGCGTGAAGTTCTCCGACGGCACCATCGAGAAGCTCCAGGCCGCGTCGCTGAACGTCCTTGTCGTCGATCCGCAGAGCGTCTCCGACGTCGCGAAGACCGCGACGTTAATCGGCAAGGCGGTCGGCGCCGATGGCGATTCGCTCGCGCGCTCGATCCAGCAGCGGGTCGACGCCGTCAAGGCGAAGACGGCGAACGTCGCCAACCGACCGCGGGTCTATCACGAGATCGACGCGTCGGACCCGGCGAAGATCTTCACGGTCGGGCCCGGGTCGTACATCAACGACCTCATCGACATTGCCGGCGGCGCAAACATCGCGGCGCGCGCGGCGTCGGCCTACCCGCAGCTCTCCGCCGAGGAAATCCTCAAGACCGACCCCGAGATCATCGTTCTCGCCGCGGACGTGTATTCCCCCAAGCCCAGCGACGTCGCGGCGCGACAGGGCTGGTCGATCATCGCCGCGGTGAAGAACAACCGCATCGTCACGATCGACCCCAACCTCATCAACCGGCCCGGACCTCGCGTCGGCGAGGCGGCTGAGGCCTATGCGAAGCTCGTTCATCCGGAGCTGTTCCGGTGATGCGAACGGTCGGGATCCTGACCGTCCTCGCGGTCGCCCTCGTCGTGAGCGCGGCCGCGGGGATCCTCGTCGGAGCGGTCGCGATCGGACCGAGCGACGTCTTCGCGGCGCTCTTCGGATCGAATGACGTGAACGGCACGATCATCCGCGAGCTGCGGCTTCCGCGTGTCCTCGGGGCGGCGCTCGTCGGCGGAGCGCTCGCGACTGCGGGCGCGCTGCTGCAGGGCCTGCTCCGCAATCCACTCGCAGATCCTTTCGTGACCGGCACGTCGGCGGGCGCGACACTCGCCGCGGTGGCGGCGATCGTTCTCGGTCTCGCCGCGCCGCTCGTGCCGATCGCGGCCTTCGTCGGCGCCCTCGTCACGGTCACACTCGTGTGGCGTCTCGCGCGTCTCGGCGGTGGCACCACGGTGCTCACCGTTCTCCTCGCGGGCGTCGTCCTCACATCGTTCGCCGGCGCGGTCGTCACGTTCCTTCTCATTTCCAGCGATCGGCTCGCGCTACAGCTTCGGGCCGTGCTGGGCTGGCTGCAGGGCGGCGTCTCAGTGATCAGCTGGCCCGAGCTCGGCGTGGCCGCACTTGTTGTGGCTCTGGGGCTCGGGTTCGCAGTCGTTCTCGCGCATCGCGTCGACGCGTACGCTTTCGGCGAGGAGACCGCCGCGACTCTCGGTGTCGATCCGGATCGCACCACGACCACGGTGCTCGGCGCGACCGCGCTCCTGTCGGGCGCGGCGGTCGCTCTTGCCGGCCTCGTCGGCTTCGTCGGCCTGGTGATTCCGCACGCGCTCCGGTTCGTGATCGGCGCGACCCATCGGCGACTTGTCCCCGCGAGCTTTCTCGCCGGAGCGACCGCACTCGTACTGGCGGATCTCGGCGCGCGAACGATCATCGCGCCGGCCGAGCTGCCTCTCGGCGCCATCACCGGTCTCATCGGCGCCCCCTTCTTCCTTGCGCTTCTCGTGCGCTCACGGCGAGTCGTCGTATGACGATCCTTGCCGCGACCGCCGTCACCGCGGCGTACGGCCCGCGCCTGGTGCTGCACGAGTGTTCGTTCGCGCTCGCTTCGGGCGAGGTCGTCGCGATCGTGGGACCGAACGGCGCCGGCAAATCGACGCTGCTACGAGTGCTGGCCGGCCTGCTTCGACCCACCGCCGGCCGCGTCTTGCTCGACGGCGAGGATCTGGCGGCGCTCTCACGATCTAAGGTCGCGCGCCGAATCGCCGTCGTTCCGCAGATCTTCGACACGCTGTTCCCGTTCACCGTGCGTGAGGTCGTCGCTCTGGGGCGGACAGCGCGCTTGGGCGCGTTCGGCCGCGCCTCACCCGATGATGTGGCAGCGGTCGACCGCGCGATCGGCGAGCTCGAGCTCGAAGCGCTTGCGGGGCGTCGCATCGACCGGCTCTCGGGCGGCGAACGGCAGCGCGCGGTCCTCGCCATGGCGCTCGCGCAGGAAACCGCGGTGCTTCTCCTTGACGAGCCGACGGTGCATCTCGATCCGGGGCACCAGCTCGCGACGCTCGAGCTCCTTCGCGAGCTCGGGCAGCGCCGTCAGCTTGCGGTCTGCGCGGTGCTCCACGATCTGAATCTCGCGTCGACCTTCGCGTCGCGCATCGTCGCGCTCGCCGACGGGCGCATCGTCCGTGACGGGACGCCGCTCGATGTCCTCGACGCCGAGCTGGTACGGACGGTCTTCGGCGATGGCCTCGAAGTGGTCGCGCGCGATGGCCATCCTGGAGTCCTTCCGCGCGTACCCCAGGCGGTGAGGCGGCTCTAGAAGGGCTGGTCCGGGAGCGCGTCGAAGAACGCGGGCCAGTCCCCCGCTCCCGCCGACTGCGTCCATCGGACGGCGCCGGTGCGCGCGTCGACGAAGGAGACGCTCCATCGGATCGGCGCGGGCGACGGGCATGCCGTCAGGCCGCGGCAGATGCCGCTCGTCATGCCGAGGTCTCCCGCGACGGCGACAACCCAAATCGGCGCCTGCGGCTCCGCGCTGAGCGGTCCGGGGCCAGGTCCCTGGAACGGACCGACGATCGATCTGATATCGGTCCACCGCACCAACCTTGCTTCGGCGCGATCGATCCGCGCTATCGGCACCGGCTTGGTGCTGCGCGCGCCGATGAGCGGAGCCGTCACGATCGCGATCGCGGCATCCTTCGTCACTGTCGCGCGTGGCGCCGCGGCGGGCGAGGCGAGCTGCAGCGTCGCGAGCGCGCGTTCGGCGTTCCCCAGCGCCGTGCTGTCGAATGGGAGCGCGTGGACGACCAGCATCGTGTCGTCGTCCCTCGGCACGATCCACACGCGCGAGATCTGCTGGCCGTACGGAGGCGGCCCGATGTTCTGCTCGTCTGTAAGAACTACGGCCTCCTTGCCCGCGAGCGTCGTGGTCGACCGAGCGGAGACTGCTCTTGTCAGCCCGCCCGCGAACGCACCGTCGGTCCATGCGCCGAGTGCGAGGTGCTGGTCGTTCGACCACATCTCGAGCGTGACGCGCATGCGCGCGGGCGCCTGCGGCATGACCACGTGCGTGTACGACCCGTAGACGTCGGGCTGGTAGTTCGTGAGGACCGCGGCGCCGAAACGAACGGCGTCGGACGAGACGAACCACTCCCGCGGCACCGAGATGCTCCAGCCGCCCTCGCTTTTGACTACAGCACTCTGCCCCTGCGCCGTGACCGTGTAATCGACCGGCACCACGGGCGTCGGGTACGGACTGGTCGGGGGAGTCCACGCGGGCGGGAGCGTTCCGTACTCATGCAGGTCGTCGAAGCCATCGCCGATCCACCACGTGCCGATCGTGATCGTCATCGCGAGCTCGTGCCCGTCGGTCGCGTCCAGCGCGTAGAGGCCCAGCGGATAGGTCTCTGGGGCGCCCACCGGCGGGTTCCAGTTCGGCGGCCGCCGGACCTCGCCGGCTAATCCAACCAGCCAGACCGGCGCGCTCGTGTCCGCGGTGCCGAAGGTGATGAATCTCGTCTTGTTGCGTTCGAGCTCGGCCCACAGCACAAGCTTCGCCTCGATCTTCGTCACGCCGAGCACGTCCGGTCGCGATCGAACGAGCTGGATGGCTTTATCGCGCGTCAGCTTGACGCGCGGATCCGCTGCCCGGTCGGCGCACGGCGCAACGCTCAACGAGCCGCTGCTGAAGGACGCGAGCCAGCGTCCATTCGGCGCGAACGCGACGTCGCCTGCCGATCCGCCCGTCGTGCGCGCGACTTCGTCCACGCGCATGACGTCCCATCCGAGAAGCGCGGAGGAGCTCGTTCGGAAGAGCGCGCGGCGACCATCGGGCGACCAGCCTGTAAAGGTGCCGGCTATCTCTGTTTTCATGACCGTCGCGGACGCCCGCGCCTCGGCGAAGAGCGTCAGGCGATCGTCGTAGTCGAACATCACCCTGCCGCCGAACGGCGCGAGCGAGTAGGCGAGCGGCGGGGCGAGAGGCGAAGCCCGGCCGTCCTTCGTGTCGCCGATGAAGAGCTCCGCGATCTTTCCGTTCTCGCGTCGCTCAACGACGAAGCGCGAGCCGTCCCCGCTGAACCGCGCCAAGTACGGCTTGCTCGGCACGTACGAGGAGCCGACCACTGCGCGCAGCTCGTCCTTTCCGTCGTGCCACGCTCGGAGTTCGTTGCCGCGGAAGAACACGAGCGCCTCGCCGTCCCAGGCGTAGGCGGCGCTGGTGTTGTCGATCTGCGCGACCTGCTGACCCGAGTGCGGGTCGACGACCCGGAGCGTACCCGCCCGGTCGGGTCGCTCGAAGGCGAGGACGCCCGCCGGCGACCAGCGCGGGCCCCGACCCGGACCGATGTCGTGAGCCTTCCAGCCAGGTCCATAGAAAAGCGTCATTCGCTCCAGCGATTCGCCTGAAGGAGCGCTCGTTGCCGCGAGGACGCTCGAGTCAGGCGACCACGCGAAATTTGCGAAACGACCCGCGAGCGCCGTCGAGGCGTCGCACTGAACGGGAAGCGCGAGCGTGCCGTTCGAGCTCGCGGCAGGCGGCGGCGCGAAGGGCTCGAACGAGGGCTCGGGTGTCTGGCGGACAGCGGTGAGCGCGCGTCCCGCGGCGAGTCCGATTACCGTCACCAAAACGCCGACGACGAGAACGGTGGACAGCCGCGCGGCCAGCCGCATACCTCTCTATGACGTGCGAGGAACTCGAAAGTTTCCGGCGTTTCCCAAGGGTTGATGTTGTTCCCTGGCGCTCAGCAGGTAGATCCCCACTGCGGTCGCGCAGACGAGCGAGACGACTAGCGCCAACGGCGCACTAGTCCGCGCTCACTTCGACTGGTGCGGACCAGCCCCAATCCCACGTCGCGAGCTCGTGGATCAGCTCGTGGCTGGTGAGGTCGAGATAGATCGGGGTCACGCTGATCTTCCCGGCGCGGAGTGCCGCGACATCGGTGCCGGGCTCGGCGTCGCCGGCTACCGCAGGACCGCCGACCCAGTAGTAGGGCTCGCCGTAGGGATCGAGCCGCTCGACGAGCTGGTCGCGATAGTTCCGCTTGCCGAGCCGCGTGACCTCCACTCCGGTGATCCGCTCGCGCGGCAGCGCCGGCACGTTCACGTTGAGGAGCGCGTCGGACGAGAAGCCTTTCGCGAGGATGTTCTTCGCGAGGAGCGCGGCGAATGACGCGGCCGGGCCGAAGTCGAGGTTCGCGCCGAACGCGCCGATCGAGATCGCGATGGACGGCACGTTCGAAAGCAGACCCTCCATCGCCGCGGCGACCGTTCCCGAATACGTGATGTCGTCTCCCATGTTCGACCCGCGGTTTATTCCCGAGACGACGAGGTCCGGCTTATGCGGAAGGAAGCCGAGCACCGCGAGCCGCACGCAGTCCGTCGGCGATCCGTCGCTCATGTACGCGGGCTGTCCGCTCCGAAGCTGCGTCGCCTTCACGCGGAGCGGTCGGTAGAGCGTGATGCTGTGGCTCGCGCCACTCCAGTTGCGCTCCGGGACGATGATGTCGACGTTCCCGACCGCCCAGAGCGCGTCGGCCAGCGGCCCGAGCGCATCCGACTCGATGCCGTCGTCGTTCGTGATGAGGATGTGTTTGCGCTCTTCGGTCACTTGCCTCGCGGTGCGAGACGCGCCTTTCGTGCGGTACGTTGAGACTCCCTCGCCTCAGCCTCCGCGTCCCGTAGATCCGCCGCGGCCGCGGCGGCTGCCGCATCGCTCTCTTCCATGAGCGTCGAGGCCTCGGTCCGCGCGCGACGGCCCTGCGCGACCTGGAACGCGTAGCGCACGAAGGTGTTGATGACACCTGCGACGGGCATCGCGAGGAAGACGCCCCAGAACCCGGCGATGCGCGACCCGAGCAGGAGAGCGAGGAAGACGAAGATCGGATGGATGCCGATCGCGTTCGACATGACGCGTGGCCCGAGCACGTTCAGCACGATCTGCTGCAAGGCCAGAGTGAGCACGAGCACCCACACGAAGACGTCAGGCGCGCCGAGGAGGGTGACAGCGAGCACGGGGATCTCCGCGATGATCGGGCCGAAGAACGGGATCACCATCGTGAGTCCCGAAAGCACGGCCAGCACGCCGGCAAACGGGACCCCGAGCGCGACGAGAATCGCGAGCGTCGCCACCCCGTAGATCACGCCGAGAATGAGCGAGCCGCGAATGAAGCCGCCGAAGGAACGGTCCGCGCTCTGCCGGAGCAGCTCCGCTTCGCTGCGGAGCTCGGGGGTGAGCGCACCGATGAACCGCCGCCAGAGCTGATCGCCGTCGATCAGCATGATGAACGCGATGATGAGGACGAGCGTCGCGTTGAAGAGGACGCTCGCGGTTGCCGAGACGTACTGGAGCGCATCGGCGGCGATGGTGCCCGCTATCTGGGAGAGCTTCGCGGGCACCTGACCGTAGAGGTCGGTGACGCTTACCGGTACGCCCGCACCCTCGAGACGGCGCTGCAGGTTGACGACCTCTCGCGCGGCACGGTCGCCGTACTCAGGTGCGCGCACGATGAGGTCGTTCAGCTGGCTGACGAGTCCCGGCACCACGAGCGCGAGCGTTCCGGCAAGCACGAAGGCGATCCCGATGTACACGACCACCACGCTGAGCGCGCGATTCAGGATCGTCCGCTGGTCGATCCGAGTCACAAGCGGCGATAGCAGATAGGACACGGCCCAGGCGGCGATGAAGATGATTACGACGTCAGCGACGCGCGAGAGTGCTTCGGTAACATCGGCGAGCAGCTGGAAACTCGCGAGGACAATGAGCAGAACGACGAGCGTTGTCAGGAGCTGCCGTTCGCGCGTCGAGAGATTCACAGGCGAATGGTACTGACGGAATACCATGCTTCCCCGTGCCAGACGCGCGTTGCCTCATCGATCGCTACGCGTCCTATCTCCCAGTCACTGAGCGGACACCCCGGCTCACCCTTGGCGAGGGAGACACCCCCTTGGTGCGCGCTCGTTCCCTCGAGCGCGAGACGGGCGTCTCGGAGATCTGGCTGAAGGTCGAAGGTCAGAATCCGACGGGATCGTTCAAGGATCGCGGCATGGTTGTAGCGGTCGCGAAAGCGCTCGAAGGCGGCGCTCGTGTGGTCCTATGCGCATCGACCGGCAACACCGCTGCGTCGGCAGCTGCGTACGCCGCCCGCGCGGGAATGTCGTGCACCGTGGTCCTTCCGGCCGGCCAGGTCGCAGCCGGCAAGCTCGCGCAGGCGATCGCCCACGGCGCTCACGTTGTCGCTGTCCGGGGCGGGTTCGACGCCGCGCTGGCGGTGGTGCGTGCCCTCGCCGACGAGGGCGAGGCGGCGCTCGTCAACAGCGTCAATCCGCACCGCATCGAGGGACAGAAAACGGCCGCGTTCGAGCTCTGCGAGACGATCGGAGACGCGCCCGATGCCCTCTTCATCCCCGTCGGCAATGCTGGGAACATCACCGCGTACTGGAAGGGCTTTGTCGAGGCGGCCAAGACGGGCCTCGCCCGGCAGCGACCGCGGATGTATGGATACCAGGCCGAAGGCGCCGCCCCGCTCGTCCGTGGGGTGCCCGTCGCCCACCCGGAGACCGTCGCGACCGCGATCCGGATCGGAAACCCGGCGTCGTGGAAGGGGGCGGTGGCCGCCCGAGACGAGTCGGGGGGCGCGATCGACGCGGTCAGCGACAGCGAGATCCTCGATGCGTACAGCTTCCTGGCCCGCTGCGAGGGCGTTTTCGCCGAGCCCGCCTCGGCAGCGGCGATCGCCGGGCTGCGCAAGCGGGCGCGGACCGGGGGCCTCGGAGGCGCGAAGCGGGTGGTGTGCGTTCTCACCGGGAACGGGATGAAGGACCCCGACCGCGCCCGCTCGCTCGCCGGCGACATCCCCGAGGTTGAGGCCACACCGGATGCGGTCCGTGCGGCGTTGAGGGCGTAGCAGTGGGGGAGCTTCGCGTGCGGGTGCCCGCTTCGAGCGCGAATCTGGGCCCGGGCTTCGATTCGTTCGCCATCGCGTTGCCCCTTCTCGCCGAGTTCGACCTCCGACCCGCCCGCGCCTGGTCCGTGAACCTGGACGGGGACGACAACGCTCGCGAAAACGGCATAGAGAACGGCATGCCGACCGGTGAGGACAATCTGTTCGTCGTGTCGGCCCGCGCCGCGGCGGAAGCGGCCGCGGAGACGCTCGGCGCGTACCACGTGACGCAGCGCTCGGCCATCCCGGTGGCGCGCGGTCTCGGATCGAGCGCGGCGGCCATCGTCGGTGGGGTGGTGGCAGCCAACGCGATCATGGGCGACCCGCTCGACCGGCGGACGCTCCTCCGCGTCGCGAGCGAGGTCGAAGGGCATGCCGACAACGTGGCTGCGGCCCTGTACGGAGCGTTCACGGTCGCGCTGCCGAGCGACGACGGTCCGGTCGCGACGCGCATCGCGTTTCCGCGCGCATGGCGGATATGCCTTTTCATCCCGCGCGAACCGCTGGCCACAGAGAAGGCGCGTGCGGTCCTACCAGCTAACGTCTCGCGGGCCGATGCCGTCTTCAACATCGCCCACGCCGCCGCGCTGCTCGCGGCGGTGCTGCGCTCCGACGGCGCGCTCCTCTCGATCGCTATGGCGGACCGCCTCCATCAGCCGGCGCGGGCCCAACTGGTGACCGGCTTGAACGACATCATCGCCGCGGCGCGGGCCGCCGGCGCGTTCGGCGCCGCTCTGTCGGGGGCGGGTCCGGCCGTGGTCGCGTTCGCCCCCGCGCGCCTCGCCGCTCGCGTTGTCGCGGCAATGGAGGAGTCAGCGCTGGCCGTCGGCACAAGCGGCCGCGGGCGTGTGGTCCGGGTGCGCGCCGCGGGGGCGCAGGTGCGACGAACGTGAGGACCGCGGCGCTCGTAACCCTGGCCGCCGCTCTCCTCGGCGCGGGATGCGTCGACAACCGGATCGTCGTTACAACGCCGACGCCCACGCCCGTCCGGTCGGCGACACCGACGTCGACTGCGAGTCCAAGCCCGACGCCAAGCCCGACCCCAACGCCTAGCCCGGTACCGACGCCGCTCCTCTCCGCGCGGGGCGGGATCCTCGTGAAGGAGCCACTCGCCAACACCCACGTTCGCAGTCCGCTGACGATCAGCGGCGAAGCGAGTGTGTTCGAGGCCGCGCTCATCTGGCAGGTCACCGACACCGCTGGCCGCGTCCTGGCGAGCGGGTTCACGACCGCGACCGCCGGCGCACCCGCGAAGGGCAGTTTCGCGATCACGGCGTCGTA
>Ga0209267_1000882_pt1 | contig 21168 bp, 25 predicted proteins | sample GraSoiAngelo_137_FD_185894 | JGI IMG/M metagenome (GOLD analysis project Ga0209267, IMG submission 185894) | Grasslands soil microbial communities from the Angelo Coastal Reserve, California, USA - 14_0929_09_30cm (SPAdes) (version 2) | ecosystem: Environmental > Terrestrial > Soil > Grasslands ... | reverse complement strand
CGTCGTCGGCGAGCTTCTCGGCCTCGGCCGTGTACGGTCTGCGTATCCTCTCGCTCCTCGCCCGCTACCGTCTGCACCGGCACGGCGTGTGGCACTCGCGGGCCTTCGACAGCCTCCGCGCGCGATACACGCGGCTCCAGCCGGCTCCGATGGCGCCTCGTGTGGCCGTCGACACTCGCCGGTCCGTTCCCGCAGGCGGACGCTGAGTCGTGTGGCTCACTGATCGGCAACTCCCAGAGGGTGGTGCGGCCGTCGTCGACCGGCTGGACCTCTTGAAGATCACGTTTCCGCACAGCGATCTGTTCATCGGCATCGATCAGAACCAGCACGGCGTCGGGTCGAGCCGTGCCGAGGGTGAGCGCCTGCGCGACCTGCCCGGCGCGCAGGGCGCTACCCTCGCGAGAAAACGTCTCCGGCGTCGCGTGCTGAGCCGCCTGCTCCTCGTGACGCTCGTCGCCGCGTGGGGCGTCGTGCTGCTCGTTATCTAGCCAGACTCTGTCGTCACCTCGGCGGCCCTTGACGACCTCGCTCTTCCGCCGGATCATTGCGCCCTCCCGAGCTCGGTTTCGAAAGGAGACGCGCGATGGCAGCGGTGACCTCGAGACAGCGGATCCTCACGGCTCTGGTCGCTCTCGTGCTGATGCTCTCGGCCGCCTTCTACGCCCTGGCTCAGCAGACCGGCGAGGCGAAGAAGAGCCCGGCCGCGCCGGCCGGTAAGCGTCACACGCTCGCGGCGATGCTCGAGACGGTCCAGTGGGGCTGGCTCGATCCGAAGGAGCCGCCGAAGCTCACCGTCGACTCGGGTGACACCGTCTCGATCGAGACGATGATGCACTCGCACGACAAGGTGCGTCCGGGGATCACGATCGACGAGATCGTCGCGCTGCGGCGCGCGAACCCGGGCGGCGGGCCGCACTCGATGACGGGCCCGATCTACGTCAACGGCGCCGAGCCCGGCGACGTGATGGAGATCCGCATCGTCAAGATCGTGCCCAAGCCGTTCGGGATCAACTTCAATCTGCCGGGCAAGGACTTTCCGACGATCGGCGCGCTCGCGCCGGAGATGCCCGACGGCTACGTCAAGTTCTTCACCTTGGATCTGAAGAAGCGTCAGGCGGAATTCAAGCCGGGGATCACGCTCGACCTCAAGCCGTTCCCCGGTACGCTCGCGGTCGGCATCGATCCCAACGACCCGTCACCGCGCAAGGGCGGCGCCACGGACCCGATGGCGCCCGTGTCCACCCTGCGGCCGTGGAAGAACGGCTCGAACATGGACATCAACGAGCTGCAAGAAGGCGCCACGATCTTCATCCCGATCTTCCTCAAGGGCGGGCTCGTGTGGACGGGCGACTCGCACTGCCGGCAGGGCAACGGCGAGGTCAACCTGACCGCGCTCGAGTGCTCGTATCGGGAGATCGCGCTGCAGCTCATCGTCCGCAAGGACATGAAGCTCGAGTGGCCGCGGATCGAGACCAAGACCCACTGGATCGCGACCGGCTTCGACGAGGATCTCAACAAGGCGATGGTCAACGCGGTACGCGAGAGCGTCGACTTCCTCGAACAGCAGAAGCTGGTGCCGATGAGCCGATACGAGGCCTACGCGCTCAGCTCGATGGCCGCCGACTGCCGCGTGTCGCAGGTGGTGGACGTGCGCAAGGGCGTCCACTGCATGATCCCGAAGTCGATCTTCACCAAGAAATCGTAGGTGCTGAGGGCGCTCGCCCTCGTCCTGCTCGCCGCGGCCCCGGCGCGGGGCGACGACGTGCTGGCCGTCGTCACGACCTCGACGGACCTCAAGGCGCTCGTCGAGGCGGTGGGCGGCGAGCGCGTGACCGTCGCGAGTTTGGCGCCCGCGCTCCACGAGCCCCACGCGGTCGACGTCACGCCGGGTCAGCTCGCACGGCTCAAGTCGGCCGCGCTGCTGGTCCGGGTCGGGCTCGATCACGAGCCGTGGCTCGCCCGCGTTCGCGCCACCGTGCACGATCCCCGCTTCGCGCCCGGCGGCCCGGGCGATGTCGACCTGTCCCGCGGCATCGATCTCCTCCAGATCGAGACGCCGAAGATCAAGAGCGAGCAGGGCGCCCACGTGCACGGCTTCGGCAACCCCCACTACTGGCTCGACCCCGCCAACGCGCGGCCGATGACGCGGACCATCCTCGAGGCGCTCGCGCGACGCTCCCCCGACGGGCGTGAGATCTTCGCGCGGAACCGGGCCCGCTTCCTCGAACGACTCGACGCAAGCATTGCGCGCTGGACCGATATCATGGCGGCCCACCGCGGCGCGCGCGTGGTCGTGTACCACGACAGCTGGCCCTATTTCGCGCGGCGCTTCGGCCTCGTGGTCGTGGCCACCGTCGAGCCGGTTCCGGGCGTCCCGCCCTCACCCGCCTCCCTCGCCGCGCTGACGACGAGGATGAAGGACGCCGGCGTGAGACTCCTGATCGTGGAGCCTTCCGCGGGCCACTCGATCGCGAGCCGCGTGGCGGCGTCGAGCGGCGCGCGTGTCATCACGCTCGTTCCCTCCGTCGGCGGCGATCCGGAGGCGCGGGACTACTTGCAGCTGTTCGAGCTCAACGTGCGACGGCTCACCGAGGCGCTGGCCGGAGGCCGTTGAGGGCCGTTGCGATGGTCGAGTTTCTGTGGGCGCCGTTCCTCGCCTGCCTTGTCCTGACCGCGATCCACGTCTATCTCGGCCTGCACGTGCTGGCGCGCGGCGTGATCTTCGTCGATCTGGCGCTCGCCCAGGTGGCGGCGCTCGGCGTCACGATCGCGTTCCTGGCCGGGCACGCGATCCAGAGCGAGGCCGCCTACTGGTACGCGCTCGCCTTCACGCTCGGCGGCGCCGCGCTGTTCGCGGCGAGCCGCACGCGCCGGGCGCCGGTGCCCCAGGAGGCGATCATCGGCATCGTCTACGCCGTGTCCGCGGCGGCGGCCGTCCTCGTCGTCGATCGAGCACCGCAGGGCGGCGAGCACATCAAGCAGATCCTGGTCGGGAGCATCCTCACCGTCACGCCCGCCGAGGTCGGCACGCTGGCGCTCCTCTACGCGCCGATCGGCGTCCTGCACTGGCTCGTCCGCCGCCCGCTGCTCGAGATCTCCTTCGATCCCGAGGGTGCCGGCGCGCGGCGCGCCGTGCGCGCGTGGGACTTCATCTTCTACGCATCGTTCGGCGTCGTCGTCACGAGCTCGGTGAGGCTCGCGGGCGTGCTGCTCGTCTTCGCCTACCTGATCGTGCCGGCAACGGCCGCCGCGGCGCTCGCGCGCTCGGCCCGCGGCCGGCTGCTCGTCGGATGGGCGCTCGGACTCCTGGTGAGCGTGGCCGGTCTCGTCGCCTCATGGACGTGGGACCTGCCGACCGGAGCCACCGTGGTGGTGACGTTCGGCGTGCTGGTGGCCGCGGTCGCCGTGGCGCTCGCGGTGCGCGCCGGCGCGCGAGCGACGCGCGAGCGCGGTGTCGAAGCCTTACGCGGCCCCTCCGTCGGGCTCTGTGCGGTCGTCGGGGTCGCGGGGCTCATGCTCGTGCTCGTTCCGCGTATGGACCACTGGTGGCTCGACTGGCTGGAAGCGTCGGTGCCGGTCGCCCAGACCCTGTTCCTGAGCGCCGACGAGCGCGAGACCCGTCGTGACACCGAGGACGACATCCGACGTAGCGTGGCCGAGCTCGAGCGGGTCCGCGCGATGCAGCGCGAGGCTCAATGGGGCACGCGTCCGGTGACGGACGAGATGCGGGAGCGGATGCGGCAATATCTCGCGGGGCGTGCGGAGATCGTGGCGGGGGACCGGCTGGTGCTCCGAACACTGAAAGCGCGCGCACGAGCGCGGCAGCGCTGGTGGCTCGGAGTGCCGCTGCTGGTGCTCGGCGCGGGCGGCACGCTCTGGCTGGCGCGGCGCCGGCCGGCCACCTAGCGGGCGTAGGTGTAGAAGCCCTTGCCCGTTTTCCGCCCGAGCTGCCCGGCCATGACCATGCGCTTGAGCAGCGGCGGCGGCGCGTAGCGCGCCTCCCGGAACTCCTCGAACATCACCTCGGCGACGTACATCGTCGTGTCGAGGCCGACGAGATCGAGGAGCGTGAACGGGCCCATCGGATAGCCGCACCCGAGCTTCATCGCCGCATCGATGTCCTCGAGCGACGAGAGCCCGCTCTCGTACACGCGAATGGCGTCGAGGAGGTACGGCACGAGGAGCCGGTTGACGATGAAGGCGGTCGAATCCTTCGTTTGCACCGGAGTCTTGCCGACCGCCTGCACCCACGCGGTGGCGGTCTTCACGGCGGCGTCGTCGGTCAGGATCGTGCGCACCACCTCGACGAGCTTCATGAGCGGCACCGGGTTGAAGAAGTGGAGCCCGAGCACCTGCGCCGGGCGCCCGGTGGCGGCCGCCATCGCGGTCACGTTGCACGAGGAGGTGTTCGACGCGAGGATCGCGTGCGGGGCGCAGATCTTGTGGAGCTTGGCGAACGTTTCGTTCTTGAGCGCCTGATTCTCGGTCATCGCCTCGACGACCAGATCGCACCCACTCATGTCGTCGAGGCGCGTCGTTCCGGCGATGAGCGCGAGCGCGGCGTCCTTGGCTTTCGCCTCGATCTTGCCGCGGCTCGCGAGGCCTTCGAGGGTCTCGCGGAGTCGCCCGAGCCCGCGCTTGACCAGATCGTCGTTGGCGTCGACGAAGAGGACCTGGAACCCGGCCTGGGCGGCGACCTGAACGATGCCGGAACCCATGAGACCACAGCCGATGACACCGACGTTCCGGACGGCCATGAGCTGGGGTGGAGTCGCTTACTTCCGAACGCGACCGGGCAGAGGCTGCAGCTCGTAGTGCGTTCCTGGCGGGCAGGGATTCCTCACCGTGATCGTCACCGACCCGTACCGCACACTTCCATCGGGTTGGATCTCGCCATCGGGCCGGCGCGCCGGCGGTCCGGGCTCCTTCATCGCGCGATCGAACGCGGCCTCACGCGACTCGGTGATCGGCGCCACGACGCTGAGCAGCATCGAGGCGCTGATCGGTGACTTCGCCTCGTCGGCCAGAGCCGCCGCAGACCACACGCCGACCAGCACAAGCGATCCCGCGAACGCAGCGAGCTTATTCATAGACGATGAGCGAGTGGAGCGATTGCTCCTTCAGCTTGTCCCGTCCGTGCAGAAACGCAAGCTCGATCATGAACGCCACCCCGACGACCTGCCCGCCGAGCTGGCGGATCAGCCGCAGGGTTGCCCCCATCGTACCACCGGTGGCGAGGAGATCGTCGACGGCGAGCACGCGCTGGCCGGGCTTGATCGCGTCTTCGTGGACCGCGAGTGCGTCGCGCCCGTACTCCAGCTCGTATTCGACCTCGATGGTCTTTCCCGGGAGCTTGCCGAGCTTGCGCACGGGAACGAAGCCGGCGTTGAGCTGATGCGCGAGAGCCCCGCCGAGAATGAAGCCCCGCGACTCGATTCCGACGACCACGTCGACGCGCTCTTTCTGGTAGCGCTGCACGAAGGTGTCGATGACGTAACGGAACGCCGGGCCGTCCTTCAGGAGCGTGGTGATGTCCTTGAAGAGGATGCCCTCGGTCGGGAAGTCCTTGATGTCACGGATCTTCCCCTTGAGATCGGCGGTGTCCATCGCGGGTTATCTTACATCGATGGCGCGGTGCGCAAGCGGCCAATGTGTCCGAAGCCGTGGCACCGTGACACCGTTTGCCGCCTGAACGTCAGGGCGCTGACGGCCACGTCCCATCGCTCGGAACGGCTCAAAACCCCGGTTTTTCAGCCTGGGATCCCGATTAAGATCCCCGTGGCACCCTCCTTGCTCCCCACCGCGGCAAGGTCGATCTGAGGAGGAGCATCGATGTTGCTTCCCGAACAAGTGCAGCGCCTGGTCGAGCTGGCCCTGGCCGAGTTCGCGCCGGAGTGGCAGGTCACGGGCCTCTGTTCCGAGCTGAGCCTGCACAATCCCGAGCACTGGGTCTCGGGCCTCGGGACGTTCGGGCTCATCCTGCGAAATCGTCAGAACCGCAGCGCCAAAGTCCTCGGCTGGCGAAGCGGCGATTTCAGGAGCGCGACCTACCACCGCGGCATCTCGTATCGCGTGCTCGAAGCGTACGCCGACCGCATCACGGATCCGATTCGCCGCTACTTCGAAGAGATCGGCCTCATGATGCCCGGGCGCGTCGCGCCGCGCGCTCAGACGGCCACCGCCCGCTCGAGCATCAACTACGCCGGCTAGCTCTCCAGCCGCTCGATGGCCGCCGGCAGCTCGGCGAGCCTGTGAATGATCAGATCGGGTCCGACCGAATTGCTGCGGGCCGACGACGAAGCCACCTGGATCACGCGCATCCCCGCCGCCTGAGCCCCCTGCACGTCGAGCATCGGATCGTCACCGACGTGGACCGCGGTCGCCGCGTCACCGCCGATCGCGCGCAAGGTCAGCGCGAAGATCTCGGGCGCGGGTTTTCGAATTCCCACTTCGTCGGAAAACGTCGTCTGCTCGAAATAGCCGAGGAGCCGAAACCGGCCGAGCAGCTGGCGGAGCGTCGCGCCCGGAGTTCGCATGATGTTCGACACCAGCGCGAGCTTGTAGCCTGATCCCTTGAGCGTCTCCAGCGCCGCGAGCGCGCCGTCGTCGACCGCCGGCGGCAGCAGCAGGATGGGGCGCGCATACGCGTCGACCATCGCCGTGAGGAGCGCCGGCGGGACCCGGCGCGGCAGTCCCGGATCGACACCGGCCAAGATCGCGCGAACGTGGTCGACGGCCGGGACGTCCCGGTGCGTGGACCAGATACGGCTGAGGTAGGCGCCCGACTCGTCGTACGCGCGATCGAGCGCCGATCCCGATGTCGACAGGCCCGCGGCCCCCAGCAGCGTCTGGAAGTCGGCCATGCGGCGCCTCTTGTAGCGATTGTCGCTGGCCGGGCCGTCGAGGAGCAGCGTACCCCAGAGATCGATCGTGATCGTTTCGACCTTCACGCTTCACCGTATGAAATTCGCCGGTCGTTTCTCCAGATACGCGCTCATGCCCTCGCGCGGCTCGTCGGTCGCGTACGCGGTGGCGAACGCATTGATCCCATAGCGCACCGCGGTCGCGAGGTCGGTCTCGCGCCAGCGGACGATCAGCTCCTTTTGCAATCGGATCGCCTCGGGGCCGCTCGCGAGGATTGCCGTGACGAATTCCTCGGCGGTGGCGCGCAGGCGGTCGTCGGGCACAACCCGGTTCACGAGGCCCCAGTCGAGCGCCTGTGCGGCGCTGATCGGCGCGCCCGTCAGCAGCATCTCGGCGGCGCGTCCGGGCCCGATCATCGGCGACAGCAACGCGGCCTGGATCACCGACGGGACGCCGACGCGCACCTCGGGCAGGCCGAAGGAGGCGCTCGCCGCCGACACCCGGAGATCACACGCCAGCGCGAGCTCGAAGCCGGCGCCGAGACACGGGCCGTTCACGGCGGCGATCACCGGGAACGGCGCCCGGTGCACGGCGGCGATGGCGTCGTGGAGCGTCGTGATCAGATCGCGCGCCCGGCCGGTGTCGAGATCGCGCAGCAGGCGCACGTCCATCCCTGCGGTGAACGCGCGGCCGCTGCCGACGACCACGACCACCCGTGTCGTGCGATCGGCCGCCAGCTCGGCGAACGTGTCGCGCACGGCTCGGATCAGGGTCGGTTCGAAGAGGTTGAGCGGCGGACGATCGAGCGTGCACCAGACCGCGGCGCCCGCGCGCTGGAGGGTGAGTGGAGCCCCCACTAGTATCGGCGCATCGACGGGTCGACGGTACGGGCCCAGTAGTCCAGCCCGCCGTGGAGGTTCTTGACGTTCTTGAAGCCGCGTTGCCTCAGGTAGTCGGCGACGGCGGCGCTCCGGACCCCCTGATGGCAGTAGACGACGATCTCGTCATCGGCGTTCAGCTCATCGACCCTGTGCTCGATCTCCTCGATCGGGATGTGCACGGCGTTCTCGAGCCGACAGAGGCGCGTCTCCCAGTCCTGGCGGACGTCGAGCAGGAGGGGCCGGTCGCTTCCGGCCAGACGCGTTTTGAGGTCCTGCGGGGAAATCTCGTCCATCTCGGTGGCTCCGCTAGCGGGGCGCCGGGCGGCCGACCAGAAAATCGACGAGCCAGCCGTTCACCGCCGCGACGTGTTCGATCTGCGGGAAGTGCCCGCACGCATCGACCCAGCGAACCGCCGCGTGCCGGAGCACTCCGGCGACTTCCGCGCAGTGCTCGGCCGGCACCACGCGGTCCTGGCGGCCGTGGATCAGCAGTACCGGCAACTGGAGAGTCGTCAGCGCGCGCCGATAGTCCTCGGCATGGGTCTCGAAATCGACTCGCACGTCGCGCAGCGTCGCCAGATAGGCCGCGCGCGCCACGCCGTCGGTGCGGGTCGCGTAGCTGTAGTCGATGAAGTAGTCGATCTCGCGCCGGTCGGGCGCGTGGAAACAGCGCGCGAGCGCGGCCTTGTAGAGCCGCGCGTTCCCGCCGAGCGACAGGATCTCGCCGAGGCCGCGCAGCGCGACGAGCCGGTAGATCCACGACGGACGGTAGCAGCACCCCGGGACGATGGCGCCGACGAGCGCCAGCCGCTCGACCCGCGACGGATGCGTCAGCGCGAGCGTGATCGAGACGGCGCCGCCGAGCGAATGGCCGACGAGCGAGGCCTGCGCGAGCCCGAGCGCGTCCATGAAACCACGGAGCGCGTTCGCGAAGTATCCGAGGCGATAACGCGTGCGCGGTTTCGCGGAATCGCCGAAGCCCGGAAGGTCGACCGCGAACACCGTGGCGCGGCCGGCGAGCGGGCGCACGTTGTGGCGCCACGACTCGGCGAATCCGCCCAGACCGTGGACGAAGATGACGGCGGGTCCGCGCCCCTCGACGACATAGTGCAGGCGGAGCCCGTCGACTTCGCCTCCGCGCAGCTGCAGTTCCGGCATGGGGCTACGATTCTACCAGACCGACAGGGCCCTCAGGTGAACAGGTCGAGCGGCGTGGACTCGCTCGCCGTCGGCTGGCCCAGGAGCCGTTTCATCATCAGGGCGTTCTTCACCGGGTAGTCGCGGTTGTTGTTGTTGAACGAGATGAAGACATCCTCGGTCTCCCCGCTTACCGCTTCGATTTCCGGTAATAACGCCCGCAGCTCGTCCTCGCGGTAGAGGTAGTCGTACTTCTCCCGCACCGACGGCTCCTCGCCCCGGAGCTGGCGCTGCCATCCCTCCGCGTTACGGCCGTGGAGCCGGAACACCGCCGTCGGCGCCGTCACGGTCGTCACGCGGGGGATGGCGGCGCCCCCCGACGGCGCGTCGACGATCACGTGGGCCAGGCGCGCGTCGCTCAGGGCGCGCAGGGTGTCGTCGACGTGATCGGGCAGCCACGAGCGATGACGGAACTCGATCGCGATCGTGAAGCCCGGCAGCCGAGCCGGGAGCGACGCGAGGTATTCGAGCCGGTCGGCGTCGAAGTGCACCCACGGCGCGAACTGGAACAGCACGTAGCCGAGCTTGCCGGCCTCGGCGATCGGCCCGACGGCGGTACGGAACAGCGCGAAGGCGCGATCGAGGGCTTCGGGCGAGAAGCTCGTCGCGTCGATCTCACCGCGGCGCGTGCGCCGGGGCGCGCGCGGCAGGAGGGCGGTCAGATCGGCCGGCACGGTCTCGGCGCGGGGGTGATGGCCGGTCATGAGCGAGTACGCCTTCACGTGGAAGACGAAGCCCGGGGGCGTCCGCTCGACCCATCGCTGCGTGTTGCGGATGTCCGGGATCGCGTAGTACGAGCTGTTGACCTCGACGACGTCGAAGACGCTCGCGTAGTGCCGCAGCCGCGCCTCGGCCGACATCGACTTGCGCGGATAGAACGCGCCGGACTCGATGAGCGCCGGGTCGGCCCACGCGCAGATCCCGACGCGGATACGCCTGCTCACGCTCGACGATCGTCCCCTTAGACGATCTTCTCGTAGATGCCGGGCGGGATCATGCGATAGACGTGAATCGGCTGGGAGACGTTCTTGAACGTCCGCTCACCGAGACTCTCGAGCACGAAGTGGGCGCGGATCCGCTCGGCGGTGGTGGGGCCCACGACGATCTCGCCGCCCTGGGCCGAGCCGGCGAACCGCGCCGCCACGTTGGTGGTCGGCCCGGTGGCGGTGAACGTCCAGCGCTGCCCCGCGCCGGTGCCGAGCTTGGTGGCGCCGACCAGCGCCTCGCCGGTGTTGATGCCCATGTGGAGCTGGATCGCCGGGAAGATCCCGCCGTATTCCTCGTTCAGCGTCGACGTCCGCTGGTGGATGGCGAAGGCTGCCCGCGTCGCGTTCAGCGCGTGGTCGGTCGAGCTGCGCTCCGACTGGAAGATGACCATCAGGCCGTCGCCGGCCGTCTCGTTCACGTCGCCGTGGTGGTTCTGGATGATCTCCAGAAAGCTCGAGAAATAGGTCTGCACGAGCTGATTGAGCCGCTTGGCGTCGAGCTGCTCGGAGAGCTTCGTGTAGCCGGCGATGTCGAGGAACACGACCGAGACCTCGACCGTGCGCTTCTCGAGCTCGGTCGCGTTCGGGCTCCGCTCGAGGAGCTTCTTGACGGCGTCGGGCACGAACTTGGACAGCTCGCCCTTGAGCTGCTCGAGCAGCGCCAGTCGCTGGCGCGACTCCTGGAGGTTCTGGAGCGCGGTCTCCAGCTCCTTGTTCTTGGTCGCCAGCTCGGTGTGGGCCCGGGCGAGCCGCGACGTCATGTCGTTGAACGCGCCCCCGAGCTCGCCGATCTCGTCGCGCGCCTGGGCTGGCGCCCGCGCCTCGAAATCGCCGTCGCCGATGCGCCGGGCGACCGCCGAGAGTGCCACGATCGGCCGGACGACGACGGAGCTCATCGCCACCGTCAAGACGGCCGCGGCGGCCAGGATCGTCAGCGCGGCGATCATGATCTGGCGGTTCCGGTGGCGGCGGACCTCGGCGAAGACCGGCTCCATCGAGGTCGCGACCCGCACCACCGCGCGCACCTGGTGATCGCTGCCGTGACAGCCCTGACACTTCTCCTTGTTGAGGATCGGATAGTGCTGCGTGAAGAGCGAGACGCCGTTCTCGACCTCCAGCGACTCCTGGGTGGTCAGGGTCTCCAGGGCCCGGGAGAAGAGCGGGCCCGTCATCGTCGCGCCGGGCGCCCGCTGCATCTTCGCGATGTTCTTCATGACGTCGTCCGAGAGCCCGGCGGTACGGGCGACTTCGGTGACGGTCGCGAGGTCGGTGAACGCCTCGACGCCGTTGCGGCGATAGATCATCAGCGATTCGAGCGGGGCCGCGTCGGCGACCGGGTGGGCCCGCAGCTCGCGGAGCTCCTGGATGAGGCTGCGGGTGACGTCGGGCCGCTCCTGCAACATCGCGGCTTCGATGCCGGCCACGACCGTCTGGGTGAGCCGTCGGACCGCCTGCTTGTTCTGCTCGACCAGTGCCGCCGACTCGCGCTGGATCGTCACGATCGTCGAGATGCCGAACCCGACGATCAGGACGGCCACGATCAGCAGGGTGATCTTGAGCGCCAGGCGGGATCGGAACATCATGCGCGTGCCGGCATTATAGGCCCGGTGTAGAATCCGACCGATGGCCGGGCCACGTGACAGCTTCGAGGAGTTCGAGGCGACCAGCCTCTTCTGCCCACGCTGTCGCCGCGCGACGCCGGCGCGCAAGAAGCTCTTGCTCGTGCTCCCGTCGGGCAGCAAGTACGACTACGTGTGCGCCGAGTGCGGCACCGCCGTCGGCGGCAAGACGGACAACGACCCGAGCGAGTTTCACCGCACGATTCCCCCACCGACCCGACGACTGCCGCCGCGACCGCGCTGATCCGCCTCCGCTCTCGGTAACTCTGCGTCGTTTCAGTCGTTCCACCGCGGGAGACTGCCCCTGCCGGTTGTGGATATCCGGAACGAACCAACAGCCTGTTGCGTTAGTCCATCGGCCCATGCAATACTGCCAGAACTTCACTTTTCACCTTCCCGCAGTCACAGCTGAATCAGGTCGGTCGCGCAAAGAACAGTTAAGGAGGGAGTGCATGCGCAGACTTAACAGAGTGCTCGCGAGCTTGACGTTGGTCGGCGCGATCGCCCTTGGAGGAGTCGTGCTGACGCGCCAGGTCCTGGCTGTCGCGAACGAGGCCAACTCCGAGCGGTTGAGCCGGGCGGTCCTGGCGTACATCGGTGAGAAGAACCCGAGCGCGCCCATCAAAGCCTTCCAGCACTTTCCGGAAGTCCTGTTCGTCGAGAGCGAGCGCACCCAGATCGACCACTGCATGGCGCTCGCGCAGGCAGAGGTCGAGTCGGAGTTCCGCCACGACGCGGTCGGCAACGCCGGAGAAGTAGGACTGTTCCAGACCTTACCGACGGCGGCTCTGTTCGAATCGAAAGTCGGCCCCTTCAAGCGTCCGGTCCTCAAGGGACAGCGCGACCTCGGTGACCTGGCGATCCCCACGGTGAGCACGAAGTTCGCGATGGCCTATCTGCGCGACATCATGACCCGCAAGCCGAGCATCAAGGAGGCCCTGACCGAATACAACGGCGGCCCCGCCGGGCGTCATCCGGCCTATTACCGCATGGTGATGGGCACTTACGTCGAGATTCTCGAGCGCACCGATCTGAAGTGCCGCTATCAGCCGGCGCCGAAGCGTGCGCCGGTGATGGCGCTCCTCGCCCGCGTCTAGGGCTCGGGGACGGGCGGCGTAGCGCGTGCGCTTCCTTCCTGAAAGAAGAAGCGCCCGCGCGCCCGCGCCAGCACCTCGGAGCTCGCCAGCTTCTCGATCACGCCCTCGACGTCGACGTAGCGGTCGTGGTCGTCCCGCGCGCTCAAGCGCCCACGCCCCAGGAGCGGCGTCTCGAGAGGGACCGGCTTCACGAAGCGCACGGTGATCTCGCCGGTGACGGAGAGACGGCCGGTCGCGCGGAACGCCGCCCCGGCCAGGATCTCGTCGAGATAGGTCGTGACGATCCCGCCATGCGCCGCGCCCCGCGGCCCCTCGAAGCGCCGGGCCACGAAGACCGGCGCCAGCACGCCCTCGTCGGTCTTGAAGCACCGGACACGCAAGCCGATCGGGTGCTCGGGGCCGCAGCCGAAGCACTCGGCGAAGAGATCGCCCGCCGTCGTCGTGAGAAATTGCTCCTCGAGCGCCGCGAAGCGGGCGCCAAACGCGTCGGGAAGCGCGACCGTCACAGCGCGTCGATCCCGCGAGCGAGCGTGAAGTCCTTCGGCGTGAGCCCGCCGTCAGAGTGAGTCCACACCGAGACCGTGACCTCGTTGTAGCGAATCGTCATGTCGGGATGGTGGTTCGCCCGTTCGGCGAGTGCCGCCACCCAGTTGACGAAGACCATCGCGGCCTTGAAATCAGGAAACCGATAGGTGCGCTCGATCGCCTGGCCGGATCGCTTCCAGCCCGGCGTCTGCGCCAGCTCGGCCGCGACCTGCGCCTCGCCGAGCGGGCTCACCGCGACACCCCGCGCCGGACCAGCGGCGCCCATTCGTCCAGCGATCGCGTCGACTTGCCCACCACCTTCGCCTCGTCGTCCCAGCGCCGCAGCGCGACCGCGTCGCCCGCCCACCGATGCCGCGCGAAGCGTGCGGCGTCGTCTGCGGACATGACGCCGCCCTGGAGCCTCAAGGTGTGGCGGGAGGCCGGTGAGAGGCGGTCGAAGTACGCGTCTTGGGTCGCGCACAGATAGCGCTTGGCGTTGGCGTGCATGCGCACGCACCAGGCGACCCGCTCGGGCACCCAGGGCGCGAGCAGATCGGCGCCGACCTCGTGATGGCCGCGCGCGCTCGGCCCGACCCTTGTCGCCTCCAGGGTATCGGCCACGAGCGACTGGTCGATCGCGTAGCGGCCGACGTCGTGCAGCAGGCAGGCGAGCTGGAGCTCCTCGTCGGCCGCGCCGTCGCGCGCGAGCTCGGCGCACTGGAGCGCGTGCTCGAGCTCGGACACGACCTCGCCGCCGTATCGCCGGGCTCCTGAACGCGCCAGCGCGTCGAGGAGCCGGTCGGCCATCGCGGTCATACCTTCGCGAACTTTTGCAGCGAGCGGATCTCGCGGGGCGGCTTGAGGTCGCGGCCGAGGGCGGTCCACGACACTTCGGCCACGTAGAGGTCGCCGCGCGAGTCGACGACGCACCCGTGCGGAGCGATGAACTCGCCGGGTTTCTCTCCGGCGAAGCGGCCGCCGATCCGGCCCACCAGCTCGCCCTTGAGCGTGACGATGCTGACGCGGGCGCCGATGTTGGGCACCTCGGCGCTGATCGACAGCGCCGCCGGCAGCTCGCCGACGTAGAGGAGGCCCCCGTTGCGCCGATCGGAGAAGAGCCCGCACGGGCGGTAGAGATTGCTGAGCTGGGTCAGGTACTTGCCCTTGTCGTCGAAGATCTGGACCCGGTGATTCTCACGGTCCGCGACGTACACGCGCCCCTCGGCGTCGGTGGCGATGTTGTGCGGGATGTTGAAGCATCCCGGGTCGGTACCCGGCTCGCCCCATGAAAAGAGCAGGCGGCCCTTGGGATCGTACTTGTGCACGCGCGAGTTCCCGTACCCGTCCGACACGTAGACATCGCCGTTCTTCGGACACAGCGCGACGTGGGTCGGCCGGTTGAACGGCTTGCCGCCGTGCAGCGACGAGGGCTTGTCCGGATCGCCGAGCGTCAGCAAGAGCTTGCCCTCGGGCGTGAACTGCCGCACGGTGTGGTGCAGATCGTCGGTGAGCCAGAGCGTGCCGTCGGGGCCGATCGTGATCCCGTGGGCGCGCCGGAACACCCCTTCGCCCCACGACCGCAAGAATTTCCCCTCGCGGTCGAACACGATCACCGGATGCTCGCCGCGATTGAAAACGTACACGTTGTCCCTGGCGTCGACGGCCACGCTCGTCGACTCCACGTACGACCACCCCTCGGGCAGTCGCCCCCAGCCCTCGACCGGACGGTAGTTCATGCGTGTGACCTCCCCGGGTCCGGCGCCTATACTGCCACAACGCCCGACGACAATCTCATGACGCCCATCGGCCTTTCGCTCAAACGTCGCGAAGATCGGCGCTTTCTCACCGGGCGCGGTCGCTACGTGGACGACCTGCGGCTGCCCGATCTGCTCCACGCGGCGATCGTCCGGAGCCCTCACGCCCACGCCCGCATCCTCGCGGTCGATGGGCGGCGCGCGATGGCGCAGCCCGGCGTCGTCGCGGTGCTCACGATCGTGGACCTGCCGGAGTGCGCCGGCGCGGTGCCCCCGCTCGTGCCGTCACCTCGACTCAGGGCCTATGCCCAGCCGGCCCTCGCGGGCCCGAAGGTTCGCTACGCCGGGGAGGCGCTCGCGGTGGTGGTCGCGGACGACGTCTACCGCGCCACCGACGCCGCGCACGCGGTGGACGTTGGCTACGACGTGCTGACCGCGGCGGCGACGGTCGACGACGCGCTCGCGATGGGCGCGCCACGGGTCTTCGACGAGTGGCCCGACAACGTCGCCGGCCCGTCCGACGGCGTCGTCGGTGACGTCACCCGGGGCTTCGCGGACGCTCACGTGATCGTCGAAGCGCGCCTGGGCGTGCCGCGCATCGCCGCGATGCCGATCGAGCCCCGCGGCGTGCTGGTGCAACCAGAGGCGCCGGACGGCCGCCTGACGATCTGGACTTCGACCCAGGTCCCGTTCGCCGTGCGCGCCGCGGTCGCCGCGGCCCTCGGTCTCGCCGAGGAGCAGGTGCGTGTGATCGCGCCCGACGTCGGCGGTGGCTTCGGCGCCAAGGGTCACGTCTATCCCGAGGACGTCCTGCTGGCCGCGGTGGCGCGCCGGCTGCGGCGGCCCGTGAAGTGGATCGAGACCCGTCGCGAGCACTTCCTGGCGACGGCGCCCGACCGGGACCAGCGCCATCGAGCGCGGCTCGGCGTGGCCCAGGACGGCGCGATCGCCGCACTGGAGACCGAGTTCACCCGCGACGGCGGCGCGTATCCCGTGATCGGCGACGTGATCACCCTGAATACGATCAACCACCTGCCCGGGCCGTACCGCATCGCGCATCTCAAGGGATCCGCGGTCAACGTGGTCACCCACAAGACCTTCACCGCCGCGTATCGGGGCGCCGGTCGACCCGAGGTCGCCTACGTGCTCGACCGGCTTCTCGATCGCGCCGCGCGGCGGAGCGGGATCGATCCCGCGGCGCTGCGGCGGCGCAACCTCATTCGCGCCGACGAGATGCCCTACACGACGGGCCTCCGCTACCGCGACGGTGTGCCGATCGTGTACGATCCCGCCGATTTTCCGGCCGCGTTCGACCGCTTGCTCGCCCGCTTCGGCTACGACGAGTGGCGTACCACCCAGCGATCGCGCCGGGCTTCGCCGAAACCTATCGGTATCGGGCTGTCCGCGTACCTCGAAGGCACCGGCATCGGGCCATTCGAGGGCGCCGACGTGCGGATCGATCCGAGCGGGACGATCTATCTCCAGATCGGCGTCTCCTCGCAGGGCCAGGCCCACGAGACCACGCTGGCGCAGGTGTGCGCGGCCGAGCTCGGCGTGGACGCCGAACGGGTCGTCGTCGTGGGCGGCGACACCGCCGTCGTCGGCTACGGCAACGGCACGATCGCGAGCCGCGTCGCGGCGGTGGCGGGGCCGGCAGTCGCGCGCACGTCGCGCGAGGTCGCGCGGAAGGCGCGGCTGGTCGGGGGCGAGCTCCTGGAGTGCGCGCCGGCTGACGTCGTGCTCGTCGATGGCCGCGCGCACGTCGCCGGCATGGCCGGGCGCGCTGTCGACATCGGGCAGCTGGCGCGCGCGTCGCTGAGGAGCCCGACCCTGCTGCGCGAGGGCGCGCCCGGCCTTCACGCGTGCGCGTTCTTCCGGCCGGAGACGGTCACCTGGGCGTTCGGCGCCCACGCCTGCGCCCTCGAGGTCGACGTTGAGACCGGCGAGCTGCGCCTCTTGCGCTACGTGGCCGTACACGATTGCGGCCGTCCCCTCAATCCGATGGTCGTCGAGGGCCAGCTTCACGGCGGGATCGTCCAGGGGATCGGCGCCGCGCTGGCCGAGGAGCTCATCCACGACGGCGCGGGCCAGCTCGTGACGGGCTCGCTGATGGAGTACGGCCTGCCGAGGGCCAACCAGGTGCCGCCGCTCGACGTGATCGCGCTCGACTTTCCCTCGACGCGCAACGAGCTGGGCGTCAAGGGCGTCGGCGAGAGCGGCATCATCTCGCCGGTGCCGGCGATCGCCAATGCGGTCGAGGACGCGCTGGCCGATCGCGGCGTCGAGATCACTCGAGTGCCGCTGACGGCCGCCAGCCTCTGGGACGCGATCCGGAGCGCTCGGCCGCCGGCGGGATCCCGCTAGTCCCGTTCCACCCTTCCGCACGTCCGGCGCGTATAACTGACCGAGATGGACGAACGCGCGTTCGCCCGCACCGTCGAGGACTACGCGACCCGGCTCTACGCGGTGGCCTACCGCCTGCTCGGCAACCGGTCCGACGCGGAGGACGCCGTCCAGAGAGCGTTGCTGAAGGCCTACGAGGCGCGCGGCTCGTATTCGAGCCGGTGGGCGGTGTCGACGTGGCTCTATCGCGTGCTCACGAACGTCTGCATCGACGAGCTACGCCGGCGCCGACGCACCCCGCCCGAGCCGCTGCCGCGCGGGCGGGCGGGCACGGCGGTCGAGCGGCTGGATCTGACGCGCGCGCTCGACACGGTGCCGCGCGAGGCGCGCGTGCTGCTCGCGCTGCACTACGTGAATGGTCTCGGCTATCGTGAGCTCGCGACCATCAGAGGGATCTCGGTCAACACGGTCAAGAGTCAGCTCGCGCGAGGCAAGGCGATCTTGAAGCGAGCGCTGGAGGGATAGCGACATGGATCGGATCGACACGATGCTCGATGAGTTCTTCAAGCCCGACGCGCCCCCCCGGCTTTCGGAGCGGCTCCTCGGAAGCCTCAAGACCGGGCCGGCGGGCCTCGAGAAGCTGGCCGACCGGTTCAGGATCGACGCGACCGAGCGCGGCGTCGTGCGGCTTCATCCTGGACGGGGTGACCACGGCGCGACCGCCCGCGCGCGCGCTCACGCCGAGCGCGGCCGGCAGGAGCTGCGCGAATATCTGGCGGGCCGGCGCACGTTCTTCACGGTGGCGATCGACCTCGGCGGCGTCGGGGCGTTTCAGTCCCGCGTGCTGGCCGAAGCCCTCCGCGTTCCGTTCGGCGAGGTCGATTCCTATTCGGCCCTCGCGCGACGCGTGGGCCATCCGCGTGCGGCCCGCGCGGTCGGCAACGCGCTCGGGGCCAACCCGGTGCCGGTGATCGTTCCCTGCCATCGCATCGTGCGAGGCGACGGAACCTGGGGCCACTACGCCTTCGGCGGCGCGATGAAGACCCAGCTCCTGCGGCTCGAGCGCACGACCCCTTCGTTGATCGGCTGCACGAGCACGCGGATCATCTGCCGGCGCGGCTGCGCCCACGAGCAGCGGGTGGGCGAGGCGAACCGGGTCGTCTTCGCCTCGGTGGCCGACGCGGCCAGCGTCGGATATCGCCCCTGTCGCGTGTGCCGTCCGCCGCGTGCGGCGTGAACGGCGGAGTCCATGTGCTAGGATCCCGGCGATGCGACGGCTCCTGTTGGCGGCGTTGTTCTTCGCCCTGGGCGCGGCGGCCCCAGCCACCGCCCAGCTCCCGATCTTCGACGCTCACGTCCACTACAGCCGCCCCGATTGGGACGTGTACTCGGCTGACCGCGCGCTCGCGATTCTGAGCACGGCGGGCGTGCGCCGGGCGATCGTCTCCAGCACGCCCGACGACGGCACGCTGAAGCTCTACGAGAGAGCGCCGAAGACCATCGTCCCGTTCCTGCGGCCGTACCGGACGCGCGACGACATGGGAAACTGGCACAACGATCCCGGCGTACGCTCCTACGTCGAGGAGCGCCTCAAGCGGGGGATCTATCGCGGCATCGGCGAATTCCATCTGAGCGAATCCGGCGTCGGTGGGTCGACCCTCAAGCGGTTCGCCGAGCTCGCGGCCGATCGCGATCTGTTTCTCCAGGCCCACGTCGACGACGTCACGATCGAGAAGCTCCTGACGCTCTATCCCAAGACGCGCTTCCTGTGGGCGCACGCCGGCATGTCGGCGTCGGCGTCCACCGTCGGAGGCCTCCTCGAGCGGTTCCCGAAGCTCTGGGTCGAGCTCGCGCTACGTACCGACGTGGCGCCGGGCGGCACGCTCGATCCCAAGTGGCGCGCGGTGTTCGTGAAGTATCCCGATCGCTTCATGGTGGGCACGGACACGTGGGTCACATCGCGCTGGGAGGCGATGCAAGGCTACCATCGCGACGTCCAGACCTGGCTCGGCCAGCTGCCACGCGACGTCGCAGAGGCGATCGCCTGGAAGAACGGCGAGCGGCTGTTCCCCAGCCCCTAGACCCCGCCCAGAAGACGACGATCGGAGTCGTACCGCAGGCGCGAGAGTGCGTCGTCCTTGTCGGTCCACAGCACTTCGTCGACCTCGTGGTCGTGCTCACCGACCTTCTCGAGGGGCTTCATGAGGTACCAGCGCACGGTCTTCTTGACCTGCCGGCCTTGCCGCCGAAACCAGTAGGTCACCGGCGCCAGCTCACGCACCAGCTCGCACCGGTAGCCGGTTTCCTCGCGCACCTCGCGGAGGGCGGCGTCCGCGCTGGTCTCGCCGGAGGTCAGCGCCCCTTTCGGCAGGGTCCACACGGGCTGGCCGCGCAGGTCGCGGGCACGGATCAGCAGCACGCGGCCGTCCTCGTCGAGGACGAGGCCGCCGGCTGAGAATTCGAACAGCACGCGAGAGCCACCTTCTGGCACGCTCCGATAATACCTGCGACACCCCGCGTGATACCATTCGTGCACGCGTGACAGATCGTATTGACCTGCTCGCGCAGTTTCCCGCCGGCTTCACGCCGCGGCCGGAGCAGGCGCGGCTTCTCGGTCTGCTGGCCGACGCCATCGCCGAGGCCCTCGACGACCCGGCCGCACCGCGGATTTTCCTGGTGGAGGCGCCGCCCGGCGTCGGCAAGAGCCACGTGGCGATGGCGCTCGCGCGCTGGAGCGGCGACGCGTACCTCCTGACGTCGCAGAAGCTCTTGCAAGATCAGTACGAGCGCGAATTCGGCGTCGATCTGCAGCTGGTCAAAGGCCGCGACAACTATCTGTGCGAGCGTTACCCGGACGCGCGCGTGCCGACCTCCCGTGGCATGTGCCGCCGGCCGCGCGGCCCGGTGTGCCACTGCCCGTACGCGCGGGCCAAGACGGCCGCGCTGGCCGGTCCGATCTTCTGCACCAACACCGCGTACTTTGCGACGCTTCGCCACTGGCGCGCCGAGCAGCTGCGAAAGCGGCGCCTGTTGATCATCGACGAGGCGCACAACCTCGAGTTGCAGCTGGTGAACGTGTTCACGGTCGCGTTCCCGCCCGAGCAGGCCAAGGCGTGGTTCGGCGGGCCGCTGCCACGGCTGGACTCGGCCGAGGAATACCGGAGCCTCATGCGCGATCACCTCGAGCGGATGGAAGGACAGCTCGAGACGGTGACGCGCGCACTCGAGATCATGCGCCCCTCTGATATCCCACCCGAGACCTTTCTGAGCATGCCGCCCTCCCGCGCCGAGCAGGAGCAGATGGCCGAGCGCGAGAGCCTCGAAACGGCCCTCGCCCGGGTCCGCTTCTTCGTCGACGCGGAGGATCGTGAGTGGATCGTGCGATATCCGGCCGAGCCCGGCTCAACGCTGGAGCTGATGCCGCTCACGGTCGCCTCCATGGCCCGCGAGCTCCTGAGCGAGGCGGCGGACCTGGTGGTGCTCTCCTCCGCCTATCTCGGCCACCGGCGGACGATCGCCGAGTGCTTCGGGCTCGACGAGAACGGTCTCAGGTCATTCGCGAGCGATTCGCCCTTCCCGCTCGACCAGCGGCGGATCGACTACCGTCCGGTGGGCGCGCTCTCGAAAACGACGCTCGCCCGTCTGGAGCCGGTGCTGTTCGCCGAGGTCGCCGCGATCATGACCGAGCATCCCCGCGAAAAGGGGCTGATCCACGCGCCGTCCTACGCCGCGGGCCGGCGACTGGTGGCGGACCTCGCGAGCCGCGAGCCCATGCTGTCGCGGCGCTTGATCTGGGTCGAGTCGACCGAGGCGAAGGCGCGCGCCCTCGAGCTGCATCGCGCCTCGCCCCTGCCGACCGTCCTGGTCTCGCCCTCGCTCCGCGAAGGCGTGGACCTGCCGGA
>Ga0209267_1000877_pt1 | contig 21212 bp, 18 predicted proteins | sample GraSoiAngelo_137_FD_185894 | JGI IMG/M metagenome (GOLD analysis project Ga0209267, IMG submission 185894) | Grasslands soil microbial communities from the Angelo Coastal Reserve, California, USA - 14_0929_09_30cm (SPAdes) (version 2) | ecosystem: Environmental > Terrestrial > Soil > Grasslands ... | reverse complement strand
TGAACCGCCGCCGCGGATCCACCCTGGTGCTGGTGACCCACGACGAGGCGCTCGCCGGGCAGGCCGATCGCGTCGTGCGGCTGCACGACGGCCGGATCCTCAACGGCGCGTCGTGAGCCTCGCATTCGCCCTCCGCATGGCCTGGCGCGAGACTCGCGGCGCCACGCGCCACTTCGCGGTGCTCTTCGGCTGCGTCGCCCTCGGCGTCGCCGCGCTGGTCTCGGTCGGCACGTTCGCCACGAACCTCGATCGCACCCTGACACGAGAAGCCCGGACGCTCACGGGCGGTGACCTCGAGCTTCGCTCGACCCAGCCGCTGGATCCCGCGGCGCGCGCGGCCCTCGACGAGCTCCTGCGCACGGGCGCCGTCGTCACGACCGTTCGCGAGATGGTGGCGATGGCGCGCACGCCGGCCCGTGGCGCGACGCTCCTGGTGGAGCTGAAGGCGGTCGAGAGCGCCTATCCGCTCTACGGGCGCATCGAGACGGCGCCGCCGCAACCGCTCGACACCTTGCTCGCCGACCGTGGCGATTCCGGCGGCGCGGTGGTCGAGGCGCGTCTTCTGGAGAGGCTGGGGATCGCGGTGGGCGATCCGCTCGAGATCGGCAGCGCGCGCTTCACCGTCACCGGTGTCCTCGTCAGGGAGCCGGATCGGTCGGCCGGTCTGGTGACCCTCGGTCCGCGCATGGTCGTCGCCGCGCACTCGCTCGAGCGGACGGGGCTTCTTCAGATCGGCAGTCGCGTCCGTTATCGGACCCTCGCGCGCCTGCCCTCCGAGATGACGGCCCGGGCGGCCGCCGAGGAGCTGGCCCGCGCGATCGGCGACCCGACGATCCGAATCGCGGCGTTCGACGAGTCGCAGCCCGGGCTTCGGCGATTCTTCTCGCAGCTCGCGACCTATCTCGGGCTGGTCGGGCTGGCGAGCCTGCTCGTCGGCGGGGTCGGCATCGCCTCGTCGGTCGCGACGTTCCTCAGGCGCCAGCTGGCGACGATCGCGATCCTCAAATGTCTCGGGGCCGGCTCGCGCGTGCTGCTCGCCACGTACCTGATCCAGACGCTCACCCTCGCGCTCGTCGGAAGCCTGGCCGGCGCCGGGCTCGGCCTGGCGGCCCAGCCCCTGCTCGTTCGTGCGCTCGCCCCGTTCGCGCCGTTCGCGGTCGAGGTGCGTTGGGACGTCGGGACGCTCGCGCGCGGGCTCGCGCTCGGTCTGCTCGCCGCGCTGCTCTGTGCGCTCTGGCCGCTCCTCGCGGTTCGCGCCGTGCCCCCGTCGCTGATCCTGCGGCGTGACGTCGACACGAGCGCCTGGCGCGCGCGGCGTCCGTGGGCCGCGGCGCTGCCGATCCTCACGGGCCTGGCGGCGCTGGCGATCTGGCAAGCGGGATCGCTCCGGATGGGTGGAATCTTCGCCGGCGCCGCGCTGGCCGCGCTCGCGATCCTCTTCGGGCTCTCGCGAGCGGTCGTGAAGCTCGCCAGGTGGGTGCCGCGGGCCCGCGGGCTCGCGTGGCGCCAGGGGCTGGCCGGACTCGATCGGCCCGGAGGCCACACGGTGAGAGTGGTCGTGGCGCTCGGTCTCGGCGTGATGCTCCTGGTCGCGATCGCGCTGCTCGAGGCGAATCTGGGTCGGCAGCTTGCCTACGAGCAGAAGCGTGACGCCCCGGCGTTCTTCTTCATCGACGTGCAGCCGGACCAGCGAGAGCCGTTCAGCCGGCTCGTCGGTGACGTCACCGGCGGCGCCGCGCCGACGATGACGCCGATCGTGCGGGCGCGGCTCGCCGCGATCGACGGCACGCCCGTGACCCGCGAGCTCATCGACCGGCGCAAGCGGGAGACGCCGGACAAGATCTGGTACCTCACGCGCGAGTACATGCTGACGTGGTCGGCCGCGCCGCCGCCGGCGAACGCGCTCACGCGTGGGCGCTGGTGGACCGCGGACGAAGCGTCGAGCCGGCCGCGGGTGTCGGTGGATGACGAAGCCGCGAAGTACTTCGGCGTGCGTGTGGGCGGGACGCTCACCTTCGACGTGCAGGGTGTGCCGGTCGAGGCCGAGGTGATGAATCTCCGCAAGGTCGACTGGCAGAGCCTGACGACCAACTTCTTCATGGTGCTCTCGCCGGGCGCCCTCGACGGCGCGCCGACGATCTACCTGGCGACGGCCCGCGTGCCGGCCGACCTCGAGACCCGACTTCAAGATCGCGTGGTGGCCGCGTTTCCCAACGTCACCGCGATTCCGCTGCGCGGCGTCCTCGAGCGCGTGTCGGAAGTCCTCGGTCAGATCTCGTTCGCCGTGCGGTTCATGGCGCTCTTCAGCATCGCGGCAGGCCTCGTGGTCATGGCCGGCGCGCTCGCGGCGACCCGCTATCAGCGCCTCTACGAGTCGGTCATCCTCAAGACCCTGGGCGCGACGCGCTGGGCGATCGCGCGCGCGTTCGCCGTGGAGTACGCGTGCCTGGGGGCGGCGGCCGGGCTCGGCGGCACGGTGCTGGCGGCGGTGCTCGCCTGGATCGTCCTGCGGTTCGTGCTCGATACGCCCTGGACGCTCGAGCCCGAGCCGTTGGTCCTCGGCGTGGTCCTGACGACCCTGGTCTCGCTCGCGGTCGGCTTGCTCGCGACGGTGCGGCTGCTCGGACGCAAGCCGTTGTCGGTGCTCCGACAGGAATGAGCGCCGCGTGGTAGTCTTTCCCCGGTGCACTGATGGAGGTGACGATGTTCAAGCCTCTCGGCCTCGATCACGTCGTCCTGCGGGTTCGCGATCAGGCGCGGTCGCGTCGCTTCTACGAAGATGTGCTGGGCTGCACGCTCGCCAAGTTCAACGAGAGGATCTCGTTGATCCACCTGCGGTTCGGCGAGGCGCTGATCGACCTCTTGCCCGCCACCGAGGCGGGCCCGGTCGGGCCCGATCACTTCTGTCTGTCGATCCAGTGCGACGATCTCAAGGCGGTCGCCGAGGCGCTACGCGAGAAGGCGGTCGCGCTCGAGGGTGACGTGGTCCAGCGTTTCGGCGCGTGGGGCGACGGGCCATCCATCTACCTGCGCGATCCGGACGGCCACCTGATCGAGCTCAAGCCGCGCCCTTCGTAAACGCCCGGGCCTCTCCCCCCGTCCCATCATCGGAAAGCCGACGGAAGGGGGAAGGTCATGCTGGTCGTGGTGCAGCGCCTCGTGAAGTGCGCGATCGTGCTCTATCTCGTGACGCACGGCTTGCCGATCGCCGCGGAAGTCGAGCTCCGAGACCTTGCCGCCGCCCTCTGCTGGAGCCTCCTCGCTCAGCTCCGGCTTTCCGGATAGTCGCCCGCTAACCGGCGAGGAAGTCGCCGACCATCCGCGTGAGCCGATCCGGTGTGAACGGCTTTTGCAGCAAGACCGTTCCCGGATCGAGCACGCCGTGATGGACGATCGCGTCGTCGGTGTAGCCCGACATGTAGAGGATCTTCAGTCCCGGGCGGCTTTGAACCAGACGATCGGCGAGATCATGTCCGCTCATCGCCGGCATGACGACATCCGTCAGGAGCAGGTGAATCGGCCCGGCGTGGCGGCGTGCGATCTCGAGCGCCTCGCTCGGGCTGCCGGCCGACAGCACCGAGTAGCCCGCGAGACCGAGGACCTCGGTGGCGAGGTCGCGGAGCTCGCTCTCGTCCTCCACGACGAGCACGGTCCCCGATCCGACGACCGCCGGCGCGTCGGCCGTCGGCGCGGCGGCCGCGTCGGGTACGGCCGCGACTCGCGCGAGATAGATTCTCACCGTCGTGCCGGCGCCCGCCGCGCTCTCGATGCGGATGTAGCCGCCGTGCTGCTTGACGATGCCGTACACGGTCGCGAGCCCGAGCCCGGTGCCCTTGCCGACGCCCTTGGTCGTGAAGAACGGCTCGAAGAGATGGGCCTGAACCTCCGAGCTCATGCCGATTCCGGTATCACGTACGCTGAGCATCGCGTGGGGCCCCGCGCTGGCGCCTGGATGCGTCTCGACGAAGGCGCTGTCGAGCTGGACGTTCGTGGTCTCGATGGTGAGCCGACCACCTTGCGGCATCGCGTCCCGGGCATTGACGGCGAGGTTCAGGACGATCTGCTCGATCTGCGCCGGGTCGGCCTTGACGCGGCCGAGGGTCGGGTCGAGCAAGGTGACCAGCTCGATCGTCTCGCCGATCAGCGGCTTGAGCATCTGCGCCATGCCGGCCACGACCCCGTTGAGGTCGAGCACGCGTGGCTGGAGCATCTGCTTGCGGCTGAACGCGAGGAGCTGCTGAGTGAGCGACGCCGCGCGATCCGCCGTTTTCCTGACCAGCTCGACGTCGCGCCGGTGAGGATCGTCGGCGGCCAGACGCAGCAGCAGGAGCTCGGTCCGGCCGGTGATGACCGTCAGGAGGTTGTTGAAGTCGTGCGCGACGCCGCCGGCGAGCTGGCCGACGGCCTCCATCTTCTGGATCTGGCGCAGCTGCGCCTCGCTCTGCCGCAGAGCCTGCTCCGCGCGCTTGCGCTCGGAAATATCGAGCACGGTCGACTGGACGGCCGGCTCGCCCTCCCAGAGGATCTCGGCGACCTGGATGTCGACCCAGATGAGCGAACCGTCGCGCCGGATGGCCTGGAGCTCGTACTGCGAGGACACCGGCTCGCCGCGCAGGCGGGCCGCGCGGTCGTTTTCGAGGCGCGACATGTCTCGCGGCTCGATCCAGCGGCGGGCGTCGAGGCCGACGAGCTCGCCGGCGGTGCCGTAGCCGAGCATCCGTGCGAACGCCGGGTTGACGAACAGCGTGACCCAGTCGCGCTGGATGTGGATGCCCTGGATCGAGCTCTCGACCAGGGTGCGATAGCGCCGCTCGCTCTCGCGCTCGCTCGCGAAGAGCTGAGCGTTCCGGATGGCGACGCCGGCCTCGTCGGCGAGCCGTAGCAAGGTCGCCTCGTCGTGATCGCTGAACGGGCGGCGCGAGCGGTTGGCGACGTAGAGGAGCCCGACCACGCGCTCCTCGCTCTTGATCGGCACCACCATGGCGCTGACGCTCTCGTCCTTCACGACGGCGCTGAGGTAGTCTTTGGCGAAATTGGGATCGTTCGTGTAGTCGTCGGTCCGGAGGGCGCGGCCGCTCAGGAGCGCCTGGCCGCCGAACCCCTTGCCCGGCTCGATCCTGAACGTGCGGTCCGACGTGTACCGCGAGCCGACGCGATGGCGGACCGTGACGGCCTCGGTCTCGCCCTCGCGGAAGCCGATCATCGCCAGGTCGCTTCGGACCAGCTCCTTGGCGCTGTCCGTGATCCGTCGCAGGACCGTGTCGATGTCGAGCGACGAGGTGATCGCCTGCGCGACGCCGGCGAACACCTCCGACTCCCGCCGCCGGCGCTCACTCTCCTCGTACAGGCGCGAGTTCTCCAGCGCGAGCGCCGCCTGGTGAGCGAACGCCTGCATGAGCTCGACTTGCCGGTCAGAGAACGGGCCGACGTCGTCGCGATACGTGACGAGGGCGCCGAGCACCCGGTCGCCGACGAGGAGCGGCACGGACATCACGGCCCGATAGCCCTCGGCCTCGACGGCGGCGCGCGTCGACGGCGTGAGGTTGAACGCCGGATCGTTCAGCAAATCGGCCGACCAGACCGGGCGACGCTCCGCGATCGCGGTGGGCGTCGTGCCGTCGCGCGGATGCAGCGGGCGCATGGCCTGAAATGCGCGACTCATTCCGCGGCTCGCCACGAAGAGCATGGCGTTGCTCGGCCGATCCGCGTTCACGAGCGCGACCGCGGATCGCTGGGTGCCGAGCAGAGCGCACGCGCGGTCGACGACCAGCGACAGGATCTTCTCGAGCTCCAACGACGACGCGATCGCGCCGCCGAGCTCGGTGAGCGCCTCGGCCTCGCGCCGGCGGGCCGCGTTGTCGGCGAACAGTCGCGCGTTATGGATCGCCGCCGCCGCGTGGTCGGCGAGCCGGAGCAGGATCTGCTCGTCACGGTCCGTGAGGATGCGGTCGTCCCGGTTGGAGACCGAGAGAAGCCCTTCGACGCGGTCCTCGATCGTGATGGGCACCGCCATGAACGCGCGCATGCCCTCTGCGCGGGCGACCGCCGCGTACTGCGGGCCGATCCTCGTGTCCTCGAGATAGCAGGCCGTGCGGAAGGGTCGACCCGTCGCGAGGACTTTGCCGCCCGCGCCCTGACCAGTGGCGATCCGGAACGAGGGGTAGCCGTCGTACCGCGCGCCGGGCCAGTGGCGAAAGGTCACGGCGTCGATGCCCGGGTCGCGGAGCGCGATGAACGCCATGTCGCTGCGGCAGACCTCTCGCGCCCCCTCGGCGATGCGCTGGAGCACGGTCGCGAGGTCGAGCGAGGCGTTGACGCTCCGGACCACGTCCGCCAGCAGCTCGGCCTCTCGCTGGCGACGGCCCGCGTCCTCGTAGAGGCGCGCGTTCTCGATGGCGATGGCCGCCTGGTCGGCGAGGAGCCCGGCGAGGTTCTTCTCTTCGGCGGTGAAGTCGTCCCGACGGCCGAACCCGACGATGAGCGCGCCGACCGCGCGATCGTGGTGGATCAGCGGGAGCGCGATGCATCGATGGAGGTCGCTCGTTTCGGCCATCGCGCGATGCCGCCACCGCGGATCCTGCTGGACGTCCTCGATGTATTCGGGACGGCACGAGGCGAGCACCGAGCCGGCGATGCTCTGGTCGCGCGGAATGGGATCGGTGCGCACGCTGCGGCCCGCGAGCTCCGGCCCGGCCCAGAAGCTGCCGCCTTCGCACAGGATCTCGTCGCCGTGGTCCACCCAGACGTAGGCCATCCTCGCCTTCAAGAGGACGGTGGCGGCCTCGGCGATGCCGTGGAACGCCGCGGCGCTGTCGGTCGCCGACGTCATCAGGCGCGTCAGCCGGCTGAGCGTGGTCAGGCGCTCGGCGCGCGCGTCGGCCTGTCGAAGCGTCCGGCCGTGGGGATCGGGCGCGATCCGCGCCCGCCGCGCGGGCTTGGGGGGCTCGCGCTTACTCAATGTCGAAGCGCAAGTGGGCGTGTGCTCGACGGAGCGCCTGCTCGACGACCGCCGGTGTCTGGGCGCGGGCGAAGATGAAGCCGAGATATTGCCAACCCTCGGGGAGCGGAATCACGTCCTGCCCCGGGTGCATCGTGATCGCGACGTCCTCGACCCCGTCGACCGCCGCGGCGTCGTCCACGCCGTGGACCGCCGCGAGCCGGCCCGCCCGCGGAATCGGAATCATCATGACACCGGCGGCGCGATGCTCGCGCTCGAGCGATTGCAGCGGGCGCCCGAGCGCGTGGCGGAGGATGAGCTCCTCGAGGCTCAGGCCCGTGCCGAAGGTCAACGTGCGTGAGCAGAGCCCGCCGATCGAGCGCGCGGCGACCTCGAGCACGAACGGGCCGCGCTCGTTCACGCGAAGCTCGGCGTGGATCGGCCCTTCGGTGAGCCCGAGGGCCGCGCAGGCCTCGCGGGTCACCGAGGCGATGCGGGCCTGCGTGGCCTCGGGCAAGCGCGACGGCGTGACGTAGATCGTCTCCTCGAAGAACGGACCGTCGAGTGGGTCCGGCTTGTCGAAGAGCGCCAGCACGTACAAGGTGCCGCCGACCAGCAATCCTTCGAGCGCGACCTCGCGTCCCGGCAGGAAGTCCTCGACGAGCAACGCACGGCGCGCCTCGTCGGACCGCGTCGTCTCCGCGGTCTCGAGGATCGCGGCGATCCGGCGAAAGGCCGCCACGAACTCGCGCGCGTCGTTCGCGCGGATCACCCCGCGGCTGGCCGAGAGCGAGAGCGGCTTGAGAACGCACGGGTACCCGACCTCCTCGGCGCGGGCGGCGGGATCGTCCGACAGCCGTACGAGCCGGAAGCGAGGCACCGGCACGCCCGACTCGGCGAGGCAGCGGCGCATCGCGTGCTTGTCGCGCGCGGTGGTGACGGCGGGCAGGGAGTTGGCCTTGAGGCCGAGCCGCTGGCTGATGGCGGCGGCGACGACGGTGGTCTGATCGTCCACGGCCACGACCGCGTCGATCGGGAGGCGCCGCGCGAACCTCGCGATGGTCTCCGCGCTCGCCTGAGGATCCGCAAAATCGAGGGTGACGAGCGAATCGGGCGACAGCTCTTCGAGCGTGCTCGGTCGTTCGGACGCGCACACGAGCTCGACGCCGAGCTTGGTGGCGGCGTCGACGAAGGCCTCGGTGCGATACGTCGTCGTGGGCAGGAGAAGCAGTAACCGGCTCGCCGGCGGCACTGGCGTCAGCCCCCCACGCCGCGGCGTGGGGCTACGCTTTGCCCGGCGTGTAGTAGGGGTTCTGACCGGAGCCGTGGTCGGTCGTGTCGAGGACCTCGGTAACTTCGGGGATCTCTTCCTTGATCAGCCGCTCGATGCCCGACTTCAGCGTGATGTCCGCGGCGCCGCACCCCTGGCAGCCGCCGCCCATCTGGAGATACACCCGGTTGTCCTGCACGTCGATCAGCTCGACGAAGCCGCCGTGGCCGGCGACCGCCGGGTTGATCATGGAGTCGATCAACTCCTGGACTCGGGTCTTGAGCTCAGCACTCATAAGGCACCTCTAAATCGATACTTTACCCGAGTTTCCGCCCAGGGCCAACTGGCCCTCAGTGGGTTCCGCTCAGCAGAACCACGGCTCGCTCAGCCTCGGCGCCCGCCTCCGATCGACGTCCGGTGCCACAAGCGGCCGCGGCGCCGCGCCGGCCTTGCGGTCCGCGAGCTCGCGCACACGCTGGAAGGTCAAGGCGGCGTCGTCACGGCGGTCGGCGGCCGCGGCGACCACCGACGAGACCTCCGTGTGAAGCGCCTCCATGCGCGGATCGGGGTGGGTCCAGCGGTGATAGAACTGATCCGCGACCAGCTCGCCCACGAACGGGCGCAGCGCGGCGCTCTCGAGCAGGAGCGAGCCGGGCGGCACCAGGAGCCGGATCGAATACTGAACGGGATCGATCGCGTCGACGAGCCCGTGAGCCTCGACGAAGTCCAGGAGCTCCCGGTAGTCCTCGAGTGTGGTCCACGGCGTGAACGCGATCCACGTCGGGCGCAGCGCGATGCCGGCTTCCGCGGTGAGCCGTACCACCGTCTCGATGTCGGCGCGCGTATGACCCTTGTCGAGGTGAGCCAGGATCGTGTCGTTCAGCGATTCGGCGGCCGAGACGACGAACGCGCAGCCTTGCCTCGCGAGCTCCGGCAGCCGGTCACGGTGGCGTAGCAGGTGCTCGATCTTCGCCGTGAAGTCGAACGTCAGCCCGGGAAACGCCTCGTGGAGCGCGCGCGCGACGGCCAGGGCGTGGCCCGGGCCGTTGAGAAAATCCGGGTCGCCGAACGTGATGTGGGTCGCGCCCGCCTCCACCTGCTGGCGAATATCCGCGAGCACCACCTCGACCGGGACGACGAAGAACCGGCCGCCGTACACCGGAGGGATCGGGCAGTGACGGCACAGGTGCTTGCAGCCGCGGCTCGCCTCGACATAGCCGACGAGCTCGAACCGGCCCTCGCGCTCGAGACGCGCGTACTGCTTCAACGACGGAAGATTCGACCGGCTCGGCGCGGGGAATTCGAGCTTCGCGAGGACGCGCAGGGGCTGGGCCGGGGCCGTCGCTCCGCTCTCGCGCTCGAGCTTGCGCACCAGATCCACCAGCGCCGCTTCAATCTCGCCGCTCATCACCGAATCGGCGATGCCGGCCAGCAGATGGCTCGCGTTGAGCGTCGCGTAGAGCCCGTAGAACGCGATGTGACACGCGGGGTTGGCGGCCCTGACGCGCCGAGCGACCGTGACGCCCAGGCGAAGGGCCGTATGCATCGGCACCGAGATCGCGACCAGCTTGGCCCGCCGCACGCGCTCGGCATCGAATGGCTCGACCGACACGTCCATCACCGCCGGCGCATAGCCCTCGCGCTCGAGAAAGGCCGCCGGCCACGCGACGGCCAGCGGCTGGTGGCCGAGCTCGTAGCACGCGACGAGCAGGATCGCGCCAGGCTCCTTCATGTCGAAGAGTGTACCGCGGCCCTGCGCGCTGCCGAATTGTGGTGGTATCTTGATGGGCGCTGCTCCACTTCCCAAGGAGGACTCACACGATGGCCGTCAAGATCACGACCCGGCCGAACGGTCCGTATCTGGTCGAGGGCGAGTGCGAGCTGGTCGATCCGACCGGAGCTCAGATCAACACGGCGGGCCAGACGAGAATCGCGCTCTGCCGCTGCGGCCAGTCCAGCAACAAGCCGATGTGCGACGGCACGCACAACAAGGTTGGCTTTCAGGCCTCGGAGGCCGCAAAGAAGTAGCTTACTCGGGCCGGGCGTCGGGCTCGACGTCGGTCAGTAGCACCCAATCGTCCGGCGGGTCTGGATCGGGTCGTGTGCGCGGCGCCGAGGTGACGGTGCGCCCGCGGCTCGGCGAGAACCACTCCCACATGCCGCTGGGGGCGCCGGTGTCCTGGGCCTCGCCGACTTCGGGCCCGGTCGCGCCGGACTCGGCGCGCTCGGTCTTGCGCTGTCGCTTCGCTTCCTGCTTCGCCTTCTGGATGTCGGCCCGGCGTCGCCGCTCGAAGCCGTAGTGCCCCCCGCGACTCACCGGACGCTCACGGGCGATCTCATTGGCGAAATTCTAGCACGTGTCGCTCGGCCCGGTTTCGGCGAGGGGCGTCGGGCGGGTCGGCCTTTCGCGGGAGGCTGATCGGCGTCATCGAAGCGCGGTCCAGTCCCTCCACAAGGTGAGGAGCAGCGCGATGGCGACCGGTCCCACGAAGAGCCCGATCGGTCCGAACGCGAGGAGGCCGCCGAGGACGCCGAAGAAGCCGAGGAGGAATGGGATGCGCGCGGCGCCGCTCAGAAACCACGACTTGATCACGTTGTCGACCATGCTGACCACCAGGATGCCCCACCCCAGGAGGACGAGGCCGCTGATCAGGCGCCCCTGCAGGATGAGCCAGCCGGCCGCGGGTACATAGACGAGAGGCGGCCCGATCGGCGTGAGCGCCAGAAGTCCGGTGACCGCGCCCAGAAGCACCGGTGAGCCGAGCCCCACGATCCACACGCCCAGCGTCAGGAGCACCGCCTGGGTGAGCGCGGTCGAGAGCGTTCCGTACATCACCGCGCGAACAGTCTCGCCGAGCGTGTCGACCACGGTGTCCACGCCCCCGCCGGCCAGGCGCCTGGCGGCGCCGTGGATCTGCGGCACCAGCTCGCGGCCGTGCCGGTAGAAGAAGAACAGCGTCAGAAGGGCCAGGATCGCATCGAGCGCCAGCCGCCCGAGGTCGCCCGCGGTGCTCGCGACGAGCCCGACGACGAGACCGGTGCGGGCGAGCACCCATTGCTGCATCTGGGCCGGGTCGGCCACGAGGCTCTCGATCCAGTCGGCTGCCCGCGGGCCGATCCAGGGGATGTCGCGAAGCGTGGCCGCGAGCGACGCGGGACCGGAAGGCAGCCAGGCCCTGAACCCCTCGAACGCGTTCTGAAGCTCGACCACGAGCGCAGCCGAGACCAGCACGGACGGAACCATCACGACGAGGACCATCAGGATGGTCATCAGGAAGGCGCTGCATCCGGTTCGGCCTCGCAGGAGACGTTCGATCCGCGTGTGCAGTGGCCAGCTGGCATACGCGAGGATCGCCGCCCATGCGATCGGCGTGATGAACGGGCGCAGGACCGCGAATGAGGTCAGGGCGATGAGCGCGATCCCCGCGATCTGGGCCCATCGTCGCTCGAGGGGGGCGGTCATTCGAAGCACTCTAGACCGGCCCGACGCGGTGCGCCACCGCACTCGACCGCGCAAGTGGACCGGGGCTGACCAAACCTGGCGGTTTCGGGGCGGTAACAATCGAGCCACCCGTGGCCACGGCACGACCGGAAATTCAAAAAATACTATGAATACAGACGGTTGAGGCCGTGGCCCAGTCTGGTATCGGCTTTGCGTCAGTACCCCGTGCAGGAGGACAAAGGCGATGATCAGCACGATGGTTCGAACGCTCTCGAGAGTCCCGATCTCGCTCCGTAGCCTCGCCGTCTGCGTGGCGTGCGAGGAATGCTTCGAGCTGGGCGACCCGACCTGCCCGACTTGCGGCAGCGACGAGTACGTCCCGCTTCTTCATCAACTCGAGGGCCGCATCCTCAACATGACGAGCAACAACTAGATGCTGGTTCGGCGCGCTGGATCGAGGCCGCTTGCCGGTCGAGCCGACGCTTCAACGGCTCTGACATCTGGACGGCCTGGAGCCACCGCCAACCAGCCGGCGACTCGTTTCACCGTCTGAGTTTCGCCGCGATCCCTCCGAGATCGACACGCTGAATCGTCCAACGACGCTCATGCCCGCGCCCGCCGCGGATCAACGTCCCTGCCAGTCGGGCTTTCGCTTTTCCAGGAACGCGCGAACGCCTTCGTGGAAATCGCGGCTCAGATAGCAGGACACGATCAGGTCGTCGAGGTCGCGCGGCGTCAGCACCGCCAGCATCCGGCGCGTGGCCTCCTTCGTCGCGGCGATCGTGAGCGGGGCCAGCTCGGCGAGGCTCGCCGCCAGCTCGCGCGCGCGTGACTCGAGCTCCGCGGCCGGATGGATGCGATCGATCAAGCCGCTCGCCTTGGCCTCCTCGGCGTCCAGCAACCGGGCCGTGAGCACGAGCTCGCGGGCGCGGCCGGGACCGAGCGCGGCCACCAGCAAAGAGAGACTCACCGGCGCCAGGAAGTTGCCGAGCGTGCGGGCCACCGGCACGCCGAAGCGCGCGTGGGGGGCGGCGAGCCTCAGGTCGCAGGCCAGCGCGATGAAGAGCCCGCCGCCGATCGCGTCGCCTTGTAGCATCGCGATCGTCGGCTTGCTCATGCCGGCCAGGCGCGAGAGCACCCGGCTCAGTCGCGCCTCGTAGGCGAGCGCATCCTCGCGCGTCTCGAAGTCGAGGAACTGACGGATGTCGGTGCCGCTCGCGAAGGCACGGTCGCCCGCGCCGCGCAGCACGAGCACGCGCACCGCCGGGTCGGCGTCGAGCGCGACGCACGCGTCGTGGAGCGCCTCGTACATCTCGAACGTCATCGAGTTGCGGGCGTCGGGGCGATTGAAGGTGAGCAGCGCGGTGGATCCGGCGCGCTCGACGAGGAAGTGCTCGGTCATCCGACCCGTCGCGGGGCCACCCCGAAGCCCCAGTCGCGGAGGTCCTGGTCCAGCTGTTCACGGCGACGCTCGGCGCGCCGGCGCTCCTCCGTCAGCTCCTCGAACCGCTGGCGCTGCTCGCCGCGCCGCCGATCGAAGAGCACCCGGATCCTCTCGGCTCCCGAGAGCTCCTGAGCCAGGAAGTCGTACAGGTCGGGTTGCGAGCGCGCCACGATGAAGAGGTGACCGAGCTCGGTCACCTCCTTCTCGGCGTGCTCTCGTCCGGAGCGCATGTCGAGCTCGTCGAGGATCCGCTGCGCCTGTGCCCGCCGCCGCACGGCGTCCTCGCCGTCACCCAGCCGCGCCGCGAGGGCGCCGAGGCTCAGCACGCAGGACGCGACGAGCGGACGCAGCCCCAGCGTTTCGGCGAGGCGCAGCGCCTCTTCGTAGCGCTCGCGCGCCTCCTGAGGGTTCGGGGCGGCGCCGCGCGCGGCGATGTCGCCGAGCACCTGGAGCGCCTGCGCCTCGTGGCCGCGCTCACCGTGCTCGCGCGCCATGTCGAGGGCCTCGCGCGCGGTCTCGAGCCCCCGCGCATACTGACCGTCCGACAGGTAGCCTTCAGCGAGATTGACGAGCCAGGCGGCGAGGTACGCGCGGATGCCGAGCTCGCGGCTCACCGCGACGCCGTCCTCGAGCAGGCGGAGCCCTTCGTGCACGTGGCCCATGCGAACGAACGCGAGGCCGAGCAGCGACAGCGGGATCGGCAGCCACACCGTCAGGTGTTTGCGACGACACGCTTCCAGGCCGCGCTCGAGCGGCAACACGGCACGCGCCAGCCGCCCGCGACGGATCCAGACGAGCCCGATCAAGGTCCAGGCGATGAGCCGGCCGTAGGCGTGCTGGGTGGTCTCGGCGGCGCGCTGCGCCTCGGCCAGATACGAGTAGGCCGCGTCGAACGCGCCGCGGTCGGCGAGGCTGAACGCGAGCCAGCCGCACGAGGCGACGTACGAGATCGTGGCCTGGTCGCCCGCGGTCGCCTCGATGTTCTCGCGGAGCGCGCGCTCGGCCCGCGCGTAATCGCCCTGCGCGTGGTAGCTCTGACCCATGTACTGGCGCGCCAGTCCCTGCAGCGCCGGATCGCCGATGGCGCGTCCGACGTCGAGGCAGCGCTGTCCGTACTCGATCGCTTGGGTCGTCTCGCCCTTGAGGTAGTGATAGTTGATCAGATACGTGTAGACGCGGGCCAGGCGCGGCTCGTCGCCGAGGTCGCCGGCCAGCTTCTCGGCCTCCCGCGAGACCGCCAGCACGTCGTCGAGCCGGCCGAGCTGGAGCAGCGGCGGACGCAGATCCAGACGAAGGTCGATCGCCTGCTCGAGCGTCTCTTGAGTCTCCGGCAGCCGCTTGAGCGCGGCGAGCGCGTCCTGGAAGGCCTGCACCGCCTCACCGTTCGCCGCGTGCAGCACCGCGCGCGCGCCGACCTGTCGGTTGTAGACGAGGGCCTTCGCCCACGCCTCGCCCCGCGAGGCGTGGAACGCGAGCTGGTCGACGTGGCTCGTTCGGCGATCGTGATAGAGCCGCTCGATCGCGTCCACGATCCGCGCGTGCAGCACGCGCCGCTGCTCGCGCAGGAGGCTCGCGTAGGCGACGTCGCGGGTGAGCGCGCTCTTGAAACGGTAGACGACGTCGGGGAACAGGCTCGCCTCGTAGAGAAACCCGGCGGTTTGCAAGCTTACCAGCACCCGCCCGACGCTCTCGGCGGACACGTCCACGATCGCCTCGAGCAGCGCCTGCGGCACGTCGGAGCCGACCACGGCCGACGACTGGAGCAACAGCTTCTCGTCGCTGGGGAGCCGATCGATGCGCGCGGCGAGGACGGCCTGCACGGTCGCGGGCACCTGGATCGTCTTGAGCTCGCCGGCCAGCCGATAGGCCCCGCGCTCGCCGACGAGCGCGTCGGTCTCGACGAGAGTCCGGACGATCTCTTCGAGGAAGAACGGGTTGCCGTTGCTCCGCTGGATCAGGAGCTCGCGCAGCGGCCGTAGCGCGCGATGGTCGCCGAGGAGCGCCCGGAGCAGCTCATCAGTCGCCGCCGCCGAAAGCGGGTCGATCTCCACGCGATTGAAGCCGGGCCGACCCGCCCAATCGTGCTCGAACTCGGGCCGGTGCTCGACGAGCAGCAGCAGCCGCGCGGTCGGGATCCGGTCGAGCAAGTTGTCGAGGAACGCCTGCGTCTCGGCGTCGGCCCACTGCAGATTCTCGAGGACCAGCACGAGCGGCCGGCGCTCGGTCTCCTTCAAGATTACGTGCGTGAGCGCGTCGACGACCCGTTCGTGCCGCTCGCGCGCGTCGAGCCCGCGGAACGGATCGTCCGACGGTAGCACGTCGAGGAGCGACAGCAGCGGCGCGACGGTGTCGCCGAGCCCTGGATCGAGGTCGCGGATCGTCGCGGCGACCTTCTCGATCACGCGTGAGGCCGGATCGAGCGCGTCCAGCTCGAAGTACGCGCGCAAGAGCTCGATGATCGGGCGATAGGAGGCCGCGCGCTCGTAGGAGTGGGAGCGCCCTTCGAGGATTCGCCACGTCTGCGTCTTCGCCGAGCGGAGGAACTCGTAGAGGAGGCGCGTCTTGCCCACTCCCGCCTCCGAGCTGACCGCCGCGATCTGGCCCTGGCCGGCCCGCGCCAGCTCGAGCAGCGCGTGCAGCCGCTCGAGCTCGGCGCCCCGCCCGATGAATCGAGAGAGCTGCTGGCCGCCGATGAACCGAAGCTTCGATCGTGCCGGCGCCCCGCCGACGAGCTCGGAGACCTCGATCGGCGCGTCGAGCCCCTTGATCGGCCGGGCGCCCAGCGACGCGACCTGCACGGCGCCCTCGGCGAGCCGCAGGGTGCTGGGCGCGACGATGATGGTGCCGGGGTCCGCCATCTGCTCCATGCGCGCCGCCAGGTGAGTCGTCTGGCCCACCGCGGTGTAGTCCATCTTGAGATCGCTGCCGATCGAGCGCACCACCACCTCGCCGGAGTTGAGCCCGACCCGGATCCGGACCGAGATCCCCTCGGTCTTCTGGATCACCTCGGCGTAGCGCCCGACGGTCTCCTGCATCCGGAGCGCCGCGTAACAGGCGCGCACCGCATGGTCCTCGTGGGCGAGGGGCGCGCCGAACAGGGCCATGATGCCGTCGCCCATCACCTGGTTCACGGTGCCCTCGTAGCGGTGGACCGCCTCCATCATCCGCTCCAGGACCGCGTCGAGCAGCCGGCGGGCTTCCTCGGGATCGCGGTCGCCGAGGAGCTCCATCGAGCCCTTGAGATCGGCGAAGAGCACGGTGACTTGCTTGCGCTCGCCGACCATGGCGCCGCGCGAGGTGCGGATCTTGTCGGCGATGTGTGCCGGCGTGTAGGTCTGCGGCTCGACCGCCGTGGCCACCGCGGTGAGCCGGGTGCCGCAGCCATTGCAGAAGCGCGCGCTGTCGGGGTTGTCCTGGTGGCAACCCGGACATCTCATCCCTTCACGCTCCCGGCGGTGAGGCCCTCCACCATGTAGCGCTGGAGATAGGTGTAGACCGCGATGACCGGCAGGGTCGTGAGCACGGCGCCGGCCATGAGATAGCCCCACCCGTAGACGTCGCCGGTGATGAACGTGGAGAGGCCGACCGGCAACGTGCGCTGCTTGACGTCGCTGATGAAGACCAGCGCGTAGAGGAATTCGTTCCACGCCTGCGTGAAGGCGAAGAGGCCCGCGGCCAGCACGCCGGGCGCCGCGAGCGGCAGGATGATCCGGCGGAACGCGCCGAAGCGCGTGGCGCCGTCGATCATCGCCGCTTCTTCCAGCTCCTCGGGAATCGAGCCGAAGTAGCCCATGAGGAGCCACGTCACGAACGGCACCGTGAAGGACGGATAGGCGGCCACCAGACCGGCCAGGCTGTCGGCCAGCCCCATCGTGCGGATCTGGGCGTAGAGCGGGATGAACAGGATCGACGGCGGCACCAGGTAGGTGATCAGGGTCGCGCTCGACAGGAACGCGCGGCCGAGGAAGCGCAGCCGCGCCAGCGCATAGGCGCCGATGGTGCCGATCGCCGTCGCCACCAGGGTGCTCGAGATCGCGACCAGGGCGCTGTTCCGGTACCAGATCGCGAAGTCGGTCCTGGTCAGGAGCTGCGTGTAGTTCTCCACGACGAAGGGCGAGGGCCAGAACATCGACACCAGGCTCCGCATCTGGTCCTCGGTCTTGAACGACGTGATCGTCATCCAGTAGAACGGGAACAGGACCAGCAGGAGCAGGAGCCCGAGGACGGTGTAGGCGACCGTCGTCTGGAGCCGCTCGATCGCGTCCCGCCTCACTTCGCGTGGCTCCGGCGCATGTAGCGCGAGAGCACGATGATCACCGCCGCCAGCGCCGGCAGCATATAGAGCGCGACGGCGATCGCCTCGCCGAGGCGCTGGGCGCCGAAGGCCATCTCGTAGGTGAAGACCGGCAGGACCTGCGTCGCGCCGCCGGGGCCGCCCTTGGTGAGGATGTAGACGATGGCGAAGTCGTTGAAGGTCCAGATCGTCGAGAGCAGCATGACGATGATGATGATGTTGCGCAGCGACGGCAGGGTCACGTGGCGGAATCGCTGGGCCACGCTCGCGCCGTCCACGGCGGCCGCCTCGTAGAGCTCGGCCGGAATGGCCTTCAGCCCCGCCAGGAACGAGATGCCGAAGAACGGAAAGCCGCGCCACACGTTGACGAAGATCACCGACCCCATCGCGGTGCCGGCCTCGCTGAGCCAGCCGACTCCCTGCGGGAGGATGCGGAAGACCTTGACCAGCAGATAGTTCAGCACGCCGAGGCTCGCGTCGAAGATCCACAGGAAGTTCAACGCCGAGACCACGGTCGGTGCGACCCACGGGACCAGCAGCAAGCCGGTGAAGAGGTTGCGATAGCGGATGCGCGAGGTCAGCACGAGCGCCATCGCCATACCCAGGACGAGCTTGAAGCCGACCGAGGCGAACGTGAAGACGAACGAGTTCCAGACGGCACGGCGGAAGAAGCCGTCGTAGGCCAGGCGCACGTAGTTTTCGAAGCCGACGAAGACGGGCGGGACGCCGACGTACTTCCGGGTCAGGCTGAGATACGCCGCGTAGCAGAACGGGTACGCGACGAGCGCGATGACCATGACCACCATCGGGAGGACGAAGAGGTAGCCCAGATGCCAGTCGGCGCCGAGTCGGTGCCGGAGTCCGCCGCGCGGTCGGACGGCGCGCGCTCGGTCGACGGGTACCTGGGCGACGGTGGCCATGGGTCGAAACGCGCTCGGCGCTACTTGCCTCCTCTGATCTTGTAGACTTCCTCGACTCGCCCGTGCGTCTCTTTCAGCGCGGCCTCGAGCGAGAGCCCCGCCGACACGACCCGCCCCGCCATGTCGCAGAGCATGTACTGCGCTTGCACCTCGATCGCCGCGGGCGAGATGGGGCCGGGGTAGCCGGGCCAGACGCTGCGCATGATGTTTTGCAGCATGCCCTCGTAGTTCGGGTCGCTCTTCCAGTACGGGTGCTCGGCGCGCGCCTTGTACACGGGCCCCGCCTGGCCGCTGCACGCCTTCATGTACTCCTCGAAGCGCTTCTCGTCCTCGACCCAGCGGATCAGATCTTCGGCGAGCTCGTGATGCTTCGACTTCTGGAAGACGCCCCAGTTGTAGGCCCCGGCGAAGACGAACGAGCCGGCCGGCCCGCCGGGCGTGAGGACGACCTGGGTCTTCTCGAACAGCGGGTGCTTCTTCGCGCCCATGGCGTAGTAGAGGCTGGCGCCGTTGTTGGTGGTGACGAGCTTGCCGGCCATGTACGCCTCGTTGTTGCTGGCGTCGTTCCAGCCCATGACGCCGGGCGGCTGCACCTTGTACTTCTGGATCGTGTCCACGGCGAACTGGAGCGCCGCCATGTTCGCCTTGAGATTCGACGTCGCGAGCGCCGGCTTGCCGTCCTTGTCCCAGGCGCTCCCTCCGTAGTCCCAGAGGATGTTCTGCATGAAGCCGTTGCCGTCGTCACAACGGTTCAGGGTCTGGCCGAATCCCCAGATGTCCTTCGAGGGATCCTGACACTTCTTGGCGACCTCGATCACATCGGGGTCGTACACCTTCGGCATCTTGAGGCCCTTCTCGGCGAGCAGGTCCTTACGGACGTGGAGCCCGCCGCCGAAGGCCAGGCGCGCGACGCCGAAGTACTGGCCGTTGAACTGAACGACCCGATCCGCGTACGGCAACAGGCCCCCGCGGGTGGCCGCGAGGTCCTTGGCGAGCTTGGTGACGTCGCGGAGCGCGGCCTTGTAGCGCATCGGTCCCTGGTAATTCATCTCGGCCACGTCGGGCGGGTTACCGGCCTCGATCGCGGCGACGAACTTTTGCTCGCGGTCACCGAAGGTGGCCCAGTCGAACTCGGGCTCGACGTTGCGCTCCTTCGCCCAGGCCTCGACGTGTTTGGCCAGGATGTCGTTGCCGCCGGTCACGTAGCTCTTGAAGAGCCAGATCCGGAGCCTGGTCTTGGGCTGCGCGGTCGCCATCCCGCGCAGGACCGCCAGGCCGGCGGCGGTACCGCCGGTGAGAATCACGGATTTCCGGAGAAACTGACGGCGGGGGATCATTCCGCCGTCGAGCTGTTCGGCGAGGCTTCTCAGGCGTGCGTCCGTCGGCATGCTGGCGGCGACTCCTAGTCGCTTGCCAGCTTGCCGTTGACGCCCCAGTTGGCCCTCTCGACGTCCTGGAAGACGATCTGGACCTGATCGGCAGTCGTCTTGCCGATCTTCACCATCGCCTCGGTGATCGCGGCGGTGATCTCTCGCTTCTGCTGGTCGGTGCGTCCTGCGTACCACTGGATCGTGATATTCGGCATGGCCTCTCTCCTCGATTCATCGGCGCGCCTCAGCCGGCGGGGCTTCAGCCCCGCGACGGCCCGCAGCGCGCACAAGCTCACGGCGCCTCGGTCGTTCGGTGCGTGGCAGCGATTATCGCAGCGGGCCGTCCGCCGAGCAAGGCAGCCCCACCCCTCGGGAACTCTCGCGCGGCGCGCCTGTCTAACTCCGGCGACCGAACAACGAGCGTGGCCGGGACTCGGCCGGGAGGGTGGGCACATGACCAGACGAAGCCTCTTGCACATGTTGGCCCTGGGGACGGGTGTTGCCCTCGCGAGGCCGGCGCGAGCCGACAGGATTCGGATTTTCCCGGAGGTGCGCGCCGGCGAGGCGCCGTCCGGGAGCGACCTCCGGCGTTTTCTCGAGGGCGTCCGCGTCGGCGAGCGCCGCAGGCACGGCGGGCTCACGGTCTTCTGGCTCCACGGTCCGAGTGGAGCGGCGCCGTTCACCATCCGCACGCTCGACGAGGCGCGCGCCCGCCGCGAGCTCCAGGTCACCGAGCGCGACCAGGCGACCGTGTCCGCCCTGGTGGTCGAGAATCGCGGCTCGGTGCACGTGCTGCTGCTCGCCGGCGAGATATTGCAGGGCGGCAAGCAGAACCGCATCGTGCTCGAGGACGTGCTCGTTCCGCCGCGCAGCGGGCCGCTCACCTTGCCGGTCTACTGCGTCGAGCAGGGGCGCTGGGTCGGCGACAGCAAAGCCTTCGCCCCGCGGGAGATCCTGGCCGCGCCCCAGCTTCGCGCGAAGATGCTCGAGCGGAGCGAGCAGCACGAGGTGTGGGCCGAGGTGGACCGCTACGCCAAGCGCGCGGGCGCGCCATCGGCGACGGGGAGCTACGTGGCGATCCACGACAAGGCGGAGGTGCAGGCTCACCAGAAGGACGTGGAGGCCGCGATCGGGGGCAAGATCGTGCCGGGCGCTCAGGGCGCCGCGGTCTTCGTCGCGGATCGCTTCGTCGGGATCGACCTCTTCCAGGATGGCTCGCTGTTCGCGCGCGAGTGGCCGAAGCTTCTTCGTGCCGGCACCATCGAGAGCTACGGCCGCAAGGTCGACGACAAGATCGACGAACGCGGTCTGCGCGCCCACGTCGAAGAGCTCTTGAAGTCCTCGGCGGGTGCTGACGGCGCGGTCAGGCGCGGAGTCGGCGTCGGGTGGCTCGTCGAGTTCCGGTTGAGTCGCTCGAGGGGCTCGGCGCTCGCCGCCGAGAGGCAGGTCGTGCACGCCGCGATCCTCTGACCGGCGCCCCGGCTCGCGCGCGCGCGGCGGGAGGGGGCTTGCGAAGGACAAGGCGCAGCATCCGC